>POVV01000823.1_pt1 | contig 15583 bp, 7 predicted proteins | sample 1560271 | NCBI WGS metagenome assembly POVV01 (sample SAMN08337232, study PRJNA429181) | Bioreactor metagenome, whole genome shotgun sequencing project. | biome: cows' rumen and soil; feature: anaerobic; isolation source: anaerobic chemostat enrichment culture, galacturonate as sole carbon source...... | reverse complement strand
CGTTTGAAGATAAGCTTCGAGGAGTTATATAATTCTTGTATTTCAAGAGTACGTACTTAATGTATCAATGACTAGTATATGATTGGTGCATAAAGTACGTACTCTTTGTATGCAAAAGTACGTACTTTTTTAAGTGTTGATTATCAGTGTTTTGGATTTTCCTTGTTTGCCAACGCCCATGATTGGTAGGCTTATCTACACGACCAATTTCCATCGAACTCACGTTAATAAACAAAATCAGCGAAACCCTCTAGTTAGAGATGATTTCGCCGAAATATGCTTTTTAAGGGACGACTCTTTAGATATGGAGTAAAGATGTTTGTATTATGATGTAATGACCCTTACGCTAAGAAGTAAGGAACGTTACATGCTATTCAAGTCATCAATCAAATAGAATTGCTCATTCTTTATAAAACTTTATCTCCCAAATATTCGCATTATTCTCTAGATTTAGCCTGAAATATTTAGTATTGCGAGTGACAGATATAGAAAAAGGAGAACCAACCATACCTTTTCCATCGTTCTTATAATACGTATACCAATGAACGCCATCTTCTGATATCTCACAATTAAATTTTATATTTTTCCATGGATATTCAAAAAATATGTCTACACGATATTTATCAATTGATTCGGCAAAACTAGCTTTTACCCATGGAGTCTCATCGCCGTCATCAGCTACCCACATTGTTTGATTGTTATTGTCGATCAAACTGGTTTCCTTAAAATAAGTGCTTTTCACCGAGCTTGCTTCTACTGAAATCTCAGGTATTAGAGTTTTTACATCAATACCTTTATTATTTATAGGTAAGTCAATTTTATTAGAAGGACACACTTTACAGATTGAATCTTTTGTAATTTTAATTGTATCCATACACAATTGTCTGTATGCTGTTTCTGGAAGGTATGGCAATCTGTGTTTATGATAAAATATATAGGCCTGATTATTGATATTACATATTGCATGGTGTCCGGGTCCATATATGTTTTTCGATGCATCAGTATATAAAATGGGGCTATTGGCAGCTTCTTTGAAAGGGCCCAAGGGAGAATTACCTATTGCATATCTCACTTTATATGTGTCATCAATAGTTTTTCCATCGCTATATGTCAAAAAGTATTTTTCTCCATGTTTGACCATAAACGGCGCCTCAAAATAGTTTGTAGGTGTGACTTCCTTTTTTTCCCCTTTGAATGAAATCATATTTTCATTCAGTTCTGCCACAAAGCAATGCCCATTTTCCCAATTCCATCCAGACCCCCAATATAAATAACAACGATTATCTGTATCGATAAAAACTTCAGCATCTATTACATGATAGTAGTCAGACTTATCATACGAAATAAGCGGTTTGTCTATCAATGCATTTTTCCAAGGTCCCAAGGGATGTGAAGATATGCCACACCAAATTTCTGATCCAACAGAAACATACATATAATAATTACCTGAGAATTTAACGACAGAGGGAGCCCATACTTTATTCGCTTTGGATAAAGTTGTAGTACATTCTACCTTTGTGGGCCAATTTAGTTTATGAAAAGTCCAGTCCACAAAATTCTCAGTAGACCAACAAGCTAAAAAATCCTCTCCCCATGGGTCTACGGTTGTATAGACATAATATCTACCATCCAATTCTATAATAGAGGGATCGGCAAAATAGCCCGGCAAAATGGGATTACAAACTTTCTGAAAAACGCCATGCTCATTCTTTGGTACATAACTACAAGAGCTAAGCAATAGAATTGGCACAAATAAGCAAAATAAATTTTTCATGTATTTTAAATTTAATCAACAATAATAAAAATATAGAATCAATACTAATGAATATGAATGACGGATCTATATCAAGATATAGCACCTTTTGTTTGCCATATCGTTAGTTTGTTATTAATCAAAGTGTTTAAAATTATACACTACGGTTGTAACACTTTTCGCGTCAACAATAATAGGACTACTCTCAGGAACTTCTACTTCACATAAGCTTTTTGTATCAGATGTAGTGTATGTAATTACAGATTGAGGCTTATTGCTCCAATTCAAGTGTTCCTCGTTTAGCCTAACAGCTTTTTCTGATAAGTTGCTGTACACAGACACAATCTTATCTCCTTCTGGTGAAATCCAGGTTGAGCCAAAAAAGAAACGACTTTCCGACAAATCCATTGCAATACGTTGGTAACCTGGTCGAATGAATCGGCTGTAATTCCCTAATGCCCATAAGGTGGCTGATGGCTGATAGATGCCTTCGATATCAATATCACCGTATATTTCACCTTCAGGTAATAAAGTCACCAACAGGAAACGATTCTTGTGCCCCCAACGAGGCATATCCATTGCTGTCCAAAAAGACCAAGAAGAAACGTTTGCTAATGTAAGGTCATTATGGATAACCTTTGACATATAAAGAGCAATATCCATTTGAGATGCTTTGTTGTAGCCAATGAATTCATTACTATAACCATCTCCCATCATACTCCATTCACTCTGCCAAATCTTAACTCCATATTTTTTTGCAACTTCATCAACCTGTTTACGAACATTACGCATTCCATCCCAATATGAATCCGTCCAATAGCTATGACCACATATTAACTTCTTTACATGAGATAAATTACCTAAATAATTGGGAGAATCTGCAGTGAAAAATGCTTTCAACTGATTGCTCCGGCTACCGTCATCCATCTGCTTATATAAATACTGCCAATCACCAGCCTCACTTAACAGAATATCGGTATTTAGCCCTCTATTCGTCAATTCAGTATCTAATAATCGAGAAATTTTAGCCACCTCGTCATTTGTCCAACCTGTACCTTCTTGGTTATGTCCGTTCCAATTCCATTGAGGTTCGTTTACTGGTGATATATGGCTGATATTATATCCTTCAGAAAGAAAACGTTCTGTTATATCTGCCATATACCTAGCAAAATCATCATAATATTCAGGTTTTAGATTTGAATATGCTCCACGATCCGAGTAACCTTTCCCATTATAAGTGTATTGCACAGGGGGGGTATTGCTAAAGAGAATAAACTCTGGACATCCCCATTTCTTCGCTTCACTCATGAAGTAACGTTGTCCTTCACATTTATTCCAATCCAACGTGAGATTGTCAGTAAGGAAAGATTCCGCTCGACGGGATTTATCCTCTATTCCGCTTGCATCTCCTTGCTCTATTGTACCTCCACCCATGTTGACTCGCCATTGTGTAAGCCCAATACCTGCAGGCTGTCCATCTTTGATGTCAGTAGAGAATAGCAATTTTGCTATGTCTTCACGACTTGATTTCCATTTCTTTCCGATATATGCCGATGCCCAGCAGTCGGATGCACCAAATCCATCTATTGTTTGGAATCTTTGCTCTGGGTTAATGGTAACTGATTTTACTACACTTGTTTCTGGTATTACATATTCAGGAACGTTACTTGATGAGGAATCCTCATCACTGCATGCCATTGATGTGAACGACATCAAGCAAATATAAAGTAGTTTTCTTTTCATAAAACATTAAATAAACAGATGGGGCTATGTCAACTGCAAACCTATGCATTTTATAGTTTCTTTAATTAGGGGCTACTGAATAATTATTATCTACTGATTTGAAATATATAGCATCTAAAAAGTAGTAATTTTAACACTAAATACATCGTTTTTTGCGTTAACAACCTAAAGCTACAAGCGAAAAAATAGTATTGGCATAATTTATAGCAGTATTTTTGCACACAAATGCCATTATTCATGTTGTATTTTTTAAAAGATGTACGCTTCTGGCCAATTTTAGGTAAAATGAATTATTCAGTGAACCCTAATTATAGATCTGTTTGACATAGCCCCTGATTATACTAAATAATACTTATTGAAATTTATAATTTGGGAGATGGCTAACTATTCTTAATTCCATCCTGGATTTTGCACAATAGAACCATTTGACATGGTGATTTCATACAAAGGTATTGGAAACACCAAATCTCTGCTTTCATCAAATGTTCTTCCCTTATCACTTGCTTCGTATTGATTCTCCCATTCAAAAGGGTCAGCTGTATTCTGATTTGTATTCCAAAGAACAAAAGAACCATTTGGACCAAGAATATTGCATACAGCCCGTTTCCCATTGTCATCTATCCAGCGACGAATATCATACAGACGTTGTCCTTCTAAAGCTAGTTCTAGTCGACGTTCATTACGGATAGCCTTGCACAGTTCTTTACCTGTAACAGTAAGTTTGCTTAATCCTACCCGATTACGTACTTCATTAATGGCTATCAAAGCATTGTCGTCTTCATTTGTCTCATTACAAGCTTCTGCATACATCAACAGTACATCTGCATACCTCAATATTATATGATTCAGAGGGGTCTTATGAATATCAAATTTCTGCGGACGCGTAGCCAAAGTCATATAAAACTTTCTATTAATTCTAGGTGACTTATGCTTGGATGGATCCACAAAATATGAACCATCGCCATTTCTGTTTCCTTGCAACTTTACTATTTCAGTGAAGTTCTCTTCACCTGCTATACCTTTGTCGCCATTTTTGATGATAGTCCATCTCAAACGCTCAGTATCATTAGCCTCTAAGAATGCATTTTCAAGGTTGGCGGTAGGCAAGCCCCAAGCCCAACCTTCTTGATCACCACCAGAACGGTTCCCTGAAACTACAGATACACTACCTCCTAAATCATAAGATTCATCGTATCTATTCTGAACTTCAAAGAGTGACTCCTCATTATTTTCATGATTCACATTCCAGACCTTTCCGAAGCTATCCATCAGTTTATATTCTTTTTCGTCAATTACTTTCTTCAATGTAACTTTTGCATCTTCAAATTTACCTTGGTAAAGATAGGCTTTTCCTAAAAGGCCCAATGCAGCGCCACGTGTAGCTCTACCTAAATCATTCTCTGCATACTTACTTCGTTGAGGCAAAATCTCTGCAACCTCTAGCAAGTCTTTTTCTACCAAAGCATATACCTCTTCGACTGAAGAGCGAGTAATACCTTGAATTTTACCTGGTAACAGCAAACCTTCAATAATAGGTACACCACCAAAATTTTTTACTAACTCAAAATAAAAGAATGCACGTAAGAATTTAGCTTCTCCCAGAAGAATGGCTTTTTTATCCGTATCACGCATAGGCGTATTCGGAATTTTTTCAATAGCGATGTTGCAACGCAATATTGCCTTATAGCGATACTGCCAGAAGTCTGATATAGAACTATTGCTTTGTCCGACTCCCATATAATGGGCAAGAGATATATAGTCTGTTTGTGATTGGGATGTATTTCCCATCCACATATCATCTGTACACATATCTGTCATCAACAGGAACTTCTCAGTTTGCCACCATACATGGAAAGTGATGGCATTGTAACATCCAGTAACAAAACGTTCTGCATCTTCTTCGCTCTGGAAATAAGTGTCAAGGTTCTCTTGACCTCTAACTTCTTCATCCAAGAAATCCGCACATGACGTGAAGCTTAGAATGGCAGAGCAGAATGCTATGATTATTGAGATCTTTTTCATATTATTTCAATTTAAAATTTTACATCTACACCAAATAAGAATGTACGTGGATTGGGGTATGCAATCCAATCAATACCAGTTTCTATTACGCTACCACCTTGCTGAGGTCTCTCCGGATCCATTCCCGAGTATCCTGTAATGGTAAACGGATTTTGTACAGATAGTGAGAAACGAATTTCAGTGTCTCTAACTAACGCCTTAGGTAAAGTATATCCCATTTGCAGCAATTTACAACGGAAATATGAACCATCTTCTACATAAAAACTAGATATACGGTTGTAATTCTGGTTGTTGTCATTGACAGTCAAACGAGGTATGTCAAAAGATGTACCTTCGCCATGCCATGCCTTATCCAATGTACCAGCAAAGACATTATAGCCATTGGCACCTGCATATATTTTTTTGGTCGTATTAAACACATCGTTTCCAAAAGTACCATAGAAATTAGCAGTAATATCAAGATTCTTATAATTTAGACCTAAATTCAGACCAAGGATTAAATCAGGATAAGCATTACCAATGTACGTCTTATCATTTTCATCTAACACACCGTCATGATTCAAATCTTTGAAACGAATATCTCCAGGTTTTGCATTGGGCTGAATTATGTTACCATGCTCATCGGTGTGGGAATATATTTCCTTCATATTCTGGAAGAGTCCATCAGATACAAAACCATAGAATCTACCGATTTCAGATCCATCTTCATTTCGTATAATCTGATCACTATTAAATTTGCCAGTATATATCGGGCCATCTCCAGACAATTTTATAGCTTTATTTTTAGTACTTGACAGATTCAAACCAACTGAATATGTTGCTTCTTTTGCAAAGGTGTCATTCCAATTAAAGCTTAACTCCCAACCAGTAGCCTGCATGCTTCCAATATTTGTAGTGATCGTACTGTTCCAATTGGGATAACCGACAGCAAAAATATTCTGTTTTGAATAAAGCATATCAGAAGATTTTTTCTTGTATATATCAAAGGTGACGTCCAATCTTGAATCCAAAAATGACATATCTAAACCGAAGTTATAGTCTTCAACTATTTCCCATTTTAACTCCTTGTTTCCTACAGAAGAAATAGTAGTACCAACCACTCTATCTTGGTTAGGTCCAAATACAGCATCAGAATTACCTATCAAAGTTAGGTATGCTGAATTGGAAATACTTTGATTACCAACGCGTCCCCAACCTGTGCGGACCTTCAAGTTATCAAATACATGTTGGTTCTCCATAAACTTCTCACTGGTTACTCGCCATGCGGCAGAAACAGAAGGGAAAAATGCATATCTATTTTCTTTAGGGAATTTAGATGATCCATCTGCTCTTAGAGAAGCTGTAAGATAATAGCGGTTATCATAGTTGTACATAATGCGACCGATATAAGAAAGCAGAGAATTATAGCTTGTATTTCCATTGGAAAGCTGATTCAATGTACCTGCACTTACTTCTTGCAAAACTTCAGAGTTATTAGGTATAGCATCTCTCGAGCCACTTACATAATAATAAGCAAAACGTTCTGCTGTAAAACCGGCTAACAAATTAATATTATGTTTTTGAGCAAAACTCTTGGTGTAATTAATGGTATTCGTCCAGTTCCAATCATGCCATGATTCCATTTTACGAAAAGCAACATTCTCAACTGATTTCTCTTGTTGGTCAATTTTGAATTTAGGAGTAAAACTGTCTGATCGTCGGAAGTGGATATTGGTGCCAAATTGAGAGCGTAACGTCAATCCATCCAAGAGCGATAATTGAAGATAGGGATTCAAGATAGCGCCGTAATCTGTATTGCTAGTTATACTTCGTGCAACTGCAGCTACAGGGTTCCATTCTTCATTATTTTTAGAGCGTGCAAAATTGTTATACATATTATCATCCCATTCTTCTTCCGGGCGCATCACGGGTGTAGTTGGGTCCATCGACATTACTTGTCTGAATTGATTAGGCGTGTTTTCCCATGATTCCATTCGGGGAGCAATATCAAAACCAACTTTCACGTATTTATTGAATGTATACTCTGTATTCAGGCGGGCATTTAGTTTATCCCAATAACCTACATCGTATTGAGACTTATTGCGGAAGTATCCTACACTTAAATTATAGGTAAACTTATCACTACCACCAGAAACTGAGAATGCGTAGTTTTGAACTAAAGCAGTTTTATTTATCACTTCGTTCCACCAATCGGTTCCTTCTGAATCAGTAATATTGTCTTTACTGTTCCAAATAGGAGTGCGATTTTCGTTTATATAGCGAGCTTTAAAAACTTTTTCATATTCTGAAGCTGCCGCTATATTGGGATCAACAATAGTTTGAAATCCTACTGAGGCTACAAAGTTAAATCGTGGTTTTCCTTCAGTTCCTTTTTTAGTAGTAATCAGAATCACACCATTCGATCCACGAGTACCATAAATGGCTGAGGCAGAAGCATCCTTCAAGACCTCCATTGATTCAATGTCATTGGAATTCAAGAAGTTGATATTATCTCCTACAGGCATACCATCTACTACATAAAGTGGTCTACTGCCATTAACTGTTGTTACACCGCGAATCAGTACTTTTGGGGTGGCACCAGGTTCACCTCCGCTCATCACCTGTACACCATTCACTTTTCCTTGTAGGGCATCCATCGCATTACCAGTAGTTACTTCTGTAACAGATTTACCCTTCACTGATGAAATTGAACTAGTCAAATCGCTCTTTTTTACCAAGCCATAACCAATTACTACGACTTCATCCAATGTCTTGGTGTCTTCTTCCAAAAGAATCATCAAATTTTTCCCTGCTTTCACCTTTTGGGAAAGATAACCTAAGTAGGACACTATTAAAGTTGCATCATTAGGTACATTATGAATAGTGAATTTACCGTCAATGTCTGTAATGGTACCATTAGATGTACCTTTGACCAGTACATTAACTCCAATCATTGGCTCACCGGTTTTGTCTTTAACTAGGCCTGTAGACGTTTGGGCATAGCTGCACAAACTAATCAATGCCAAACATAATAATAAAAGATGTTTTTTCATATTTCAAATTTGAAGTTGTTATTTAGTTGACAGGTATAATCTTACCCCGTCCAAGATGAGCATCAAACTCAAAACGGTAGTTCCCGGGTTTTGTTACTTTGGCTTTGAACCAGTTATCTCCATTAATTGCAGTGCCATCTTCCCATCGCATATTAGTTCCATCCCAATCAGGATTTACATCTTGCTTTTTGCTAAAGTATCCAAACTTCTCAACTTCGTTGGGGTTGTCTGAACGCCACTCGACATGGTCCCACCAATCATCTGGGTGGTAGTTGGATATAATGAAATCTAAAGATTGATTCGCACTTAATGTCCATGATTCATCACCAGAGGGATAGTGAAAGAGATGAGGATTGTTCTTATCTTGAGCAAAAAGGTGATTTCCGGCGTTTTTAGGCGAGTTTCCCCAACCAATTAGGAAGTCAATCCATTGTTCACCCCCATTTTCCCAACGATCAAAGCAAGGTTTACCATATTGGTAATTGATTGGATCAGTTGCTTCATCTACGGTATATGTATGAATATCGTAGGTTGACTGCTTGACATCCAATGTGATTTCATAGTACATATTAGCTTCAGTTAAGACGAGTGGTTTAGAAGCTTCCGGGTCGTCTGTCATCTTGTTGCTATCTTCTGGATCCAATCCAAAACAGATGGGGGCAAAGTCACTTTTCTGAGGAAGGAAAAAGATTTCTGTCCCTTTTTTCTTATTATAGTAACGGGCTTTGTATTTATAAGCTCCAACATGATCTATAAGCATAGGCACACCAAACAAATCACTGTTAAGTTCTTCTACAGTAGATACATCTGACAAGTACATTTTAGGAAAATCAGGCATCTCGGAGACATGGATCGTACTTGACGTAACTACAGAATTTCCTTTTTGGTCTACAGCCGTTAATGTTACTGTATAGCTGGTGATGTCGCTAGGCAGTACTATCTTCTCTTCGAATTGTATGTTTTCTTTGCCGTTTGCTTGTATGTTACGATTCTCAAAGTTTTTAATGCCCGGAATGTGAACTGTTACATAATCAAGAGCTTTGTCATCTGTTACCGAAAATCTTAAAGTAAACTTAGTTTCGGCTTTTGACAGCACAGTAACGTTTTTATCAGGGTTCACTAGAAAGATGGGAGCATAAAAATCGCCATCCATTGTTACCAAAACATCTTTAGAGACACTTCGCCCTCCAACATCTGTCACGGTCAATTTGATGATAAAACTTTCGCCTACTTCATCTTTTGTTAAATCATAAACGTAGTTCAAATCATATTTTTCTTGAGGAGCACCATAAATATCAACCAAGTTGATGGTTTTATCCAGATAAAGATCCAAACATTTCAAATTGATGGATGAAATGCCATCTTTATCTGTTAAAGTACCCTCTATCGTAATCCGATGCCCGGCACCTGATTCGATATGGTCAAACTTCAATTCTAAGGTTGGGTTTTGTCCATCCACATCTGCCCAATCTTTGTTATCATCACATGCTGCCAGTGATAACGTCATAGGTAGTAATACCCATAAACAAGCTTTGAAAAAATGTTTTTTCATAAATTGTATTTTAAAGTATAACATTGTGTGTTTTAAAGTAATATAATTTGAAGGAAGCAATTTATTCGTTTACATTACAAACAAAAGTAGTAATACTGCGGGCTGGAAGCTCAATGCCTTTTCCGCATTCTATTTTCCCAACCAATTTAAGGTTCTCGTCCTGAATGTCTGAAGTACGGTATAGTTTCCACTGTGCTTGCTTTTTTGACTTTGGCTTACAAACAAATGTATGTGCCTCCTTATCGTAGTTAATCGCTACTACTATATAACCTCCATCTGCATTTCGGTATGCAGAACACATAATAGCCTCTGGGTTTGTATCTCCTTCGAATATTTTCTTTCCATCATGTCCAATAGCGTCTATAGCCAAGCGTTTGGCACCAGGCTTTATGAAACGACTATAATTTCCCATGCTCCATAGTAGTTTCGAATCGTACGCAACACCTCCTCTGTCATCATCGACAAGACAACTGCCATCTTCTGCTTTCTTAGAGTCAAACTTGATGCAGACTAATCCATCTTTAAAATTTCCTGTTACACTTTTGATTGCGCCACCTGCCCCTCTCCACCATTGCCATGAGCGTGCACCTGCAATAACTAGGTCATGGTGTATTATGCGTGCAGTATAAAGGGCGGGATTAATGGAAAAATCAAAATTCACTGCACCACCTACTTCTTCATCATTACTCATTAAACAAGTTTCTGTTTGCCAATACTCTAAATTATATTTTTGGAGTGAATCAGCAAGTTGCCTGCGATAATCATGAAGAGAAATTAAGGGAGTATTTGTCCAATAGCTATGTCCGGTTATCAGTTTTGGTACATTGGGTAAGTTACCAACATAAGTATGTACGCTATCAGGATTGAAAAAAGACTGTATACCATATCCTCTTCTCCAATCTGTCATATGGGTACCAAACATACAGCGGTAATCTGAAGATTCATATACCAAGATTTTAGTATCAATGTTTCGCAAATGAAACTCTTGACTTGCCTTTCGTACTATATTTGCTATCTCTCTGTTGGTTGCCGGCGATCCTTCTTGTCTGCTATCGACCCAATTCCAATACCCATCCGGCTCATTCACTGGACAGATATAGTCGAATTTGATACCGTCATTCTTTTTTACTCCTTCTACTATATCTGCTAAATACCGTGCAAAGTCATCATACCTATCGGATTTAAGATTAAAACTGCCATCACGGCCAATATTGGTAGCGAGTCCATTTTGAGTATAATAAACGGGAGGTGAGTTCAGGAATGCCAGAAAGGTATTACAACCTCTTTCTTTAGCCATACGCATAATGTTACGTTGTCCTTGCTGCTTATTCCAATTATATGTTCCATCTTCATTCAAGAAACACTCTGTGCGATTCCCTGCGTTAATCTTGCTTTTGTCACCTTGCTCAGCACTGCCAGCTCCTACATTAAACCTCCAGATACTGAGTCCGATTCCAAGAGGATTACCATTCTCGTCACAATTATTACTGAATAACCAGTCTGCTACTTTTGTCCGCTCTTTTATAGGCCATAATCCTATAGACTGTATGCTCCAAGCATCAGATGCACCAAACCCATCTATTGTTTGAAGTTCCCGCTCGGTAATCTGATATTCTTTTATATTTTCAGATTGACTTTTGGGAGATTCAATCCCAAATATAGGAATAGCCATCCAAGACAAAGTCCAAATTAGAAATACATTCTTCATTTAAATAAGTTTTTAATAATACAAAGCCAATAGTTTCCAAACTGCAGTTTTATAGAATGATCTATTTTGTTGGCATTGCAAAAATAGGAGATGCCTACATTATACATAGTTCAATTACTTGTAAAAAGCATGCAAATCGTCGTTTTAGTTGAATTTTACAAGATATGCGCTATTATTACAAAACATTTTTAAATCTCTTTCTTCATCAATAAGTTTTGTCTATAACATATTTCGTTTGCATACTTTCTATCTTATAAAAATATCATTGTGATGTTTTGTTGAGATGAGCTTTTTTCATATTTTTGCAGAACAATGAATGAGTGATCATAAAAAATAATCATGCTTTTAAAACAATTGATAGTTTTCATAATATTTAGTATAGCTTATTCTTTCGGGTGTATGGCGCAAGAAAGATCGCACTTTATTAAGCATTATGGGATAAACGACGAATTTAATTGTCCTCGTATAAATTGTTTAGCTCAAGATTCTAAAGGATTTATTTGGATTGGTTCAAATATAGGTCTTACACGTTTTGACGGATGTCACTTTCGTTCTTTTTCTATGCCAACAGTCTCTATTAGAGCCTTTGCCAGTCAACCCCATCATATTGTTATCGATGCTGCAGATAGAATATGGCTCGGTACTATGAAAGGAGTTTTTGTTTTTGATTCAATGACTGAAACATTCTATCATCTAAATGAACGATTTCCTGCATTGACAAACTCTGTAAATAGAATGCTTACTGTTCCTAAAGATAGAGCCAAAGTGCTGATTGCACATGGAGAAAAGTACTTTATTGCACAATTCGATCCTATGAGTTGTGAAGAGGCAAATAGAGATGAATGGGAAAAGGCTTGGCAAAGTTCGAACTTTCCTATCTTAAATAAAGATGTTAATTGGGGAAAATACAGCAATTCTATATCTGTATCATTGTGTGACAAAGAAGGCGGTACATGGGCAGGTACATTCTATGATGGGCTTTACTATTACAGTAAAGGCTTGCAATTGTTTTCGGAAATCAGTTCTTCTGATAACATAAGGCCAAACATTATCAGAACAATCTGCCCAATGAAAAACGGAAGTATATATTTAGGAACTGAAGATAAGGGGGTTTTTACCCTTGATACCTTATCTAGGACGTTAAGGCCTTTGTCCAATCTTCAATACAGAGGGAAACCTACTCCTACATCAATTCATTCATTGGCTGGTGATGGTGATACTTTATGGATTGGATCATTAGCAAATGGCGTTTTTCTGTATGATACACAGAAGAAAAGTATTGTTAACAATTTTCATGTCGGCGATGGAATAAGTGGATTAAGAGATAATTTCATCGTACAACTATTTAAAACAAAAGGAGGAGATGTATTTATTGGTACCATTGATGGATTATATGTCTTTGAAAAAGCGAAAGGCAAAATTTCTCTAATTGAGGGAACCGAGAACAGTTATATCCACTGTATAGCACAAACCTCTAACGGAACCTTATGGGTAGGAGCATTAAATAAGCCTATTCTAAAAATACAAAGAACGCAACCTGTTCAATCATCAAATGATAATTCATATAAGTGGACAGCCAAACCTTACCATGGATTCAGTCATCCTTGTACCACTACATTATTAGTAGATTCTGACGATAATGTATTGGTGGGTACAGATAATGCGGGTATATGGAAAATTACCCAACATGAGAGCGAAGGTTCTTCTGAATGCAAAAGGATATTGAGTGAGGAACAAGTAAAGAGCTCTATCAACTATATGCTTCTGGATAAGCAAAATCGTTTATGGATTAGTACTTTTAATGGACTCTTTTGTTTTGAACAACAAACTGAAAGACTTGCCCATTTTACTAAAAAAGATGGGCTGCTTACCAACTCATTTAATTATAATTCTGGATATATCACAGAAAATGGCATAGCCTATGTGGGTACCTATAATGGGTTGATAACTTTCAATTCCTCAGACTTTCATATGTTAGACAAATCCTTAAAACCATATATAAGCAACGTTTGTGTAGGTGGGAAAGATTCATTAATAACATCAGAATTACATTTGAAATATGATTCTCCTTCATTTTATATAGATTATTCAGTACCAACCTATGCATATCTCGATAAAATATACTATAGGTATATTTTGGAAGGCTCAAATATGGATTGGCAGATAATCAACAACCAAAATCAAAGAATCTTTTTTAGCCATTTATCTGCGGGGAATTATAAGTTCTTGCTACAAGCTAGCTATAACCCCAATAACTGGAATGGTAAAACTGCTGAACTGAATATATTTGTTTCTCCACCCTTTTGGTATAGTATATGGGCATATTTGATTTATATAGCATTGGTGATATCAGTTTTAATCATGGCATTCATTTTTTGGAAAAACTATGATGAGCGTAAGGTATTAAAAACTCAAATATCTAAATTGTTGGAGAATCAAGAATATCTAAGAAGTTCTTCGGCTTTGTCTCCCTATGCTCTTGTTAAAGAGATGACACCTAAAAAACTGGGAAATGCTTTTCTGGAAAAGATAGATAGCTTTTTAGAGCATAGTATATATGATTATGATCTTTCTGTTGACACATTGGCTGAGCATATGAATATGAGTAAAAGTACACTCTATCGCAAAGTGAAAGCAGCAACATCTATATCCCCTAATGACTATATAAGCATGTATAGATTAAATACAGCAGCAAAATTGCTTAAAGAAGAGGATTTGGCTATAAAGGAAATATCAGAACGCTTAAAATTTTCAAGTGTATCTTATTTTTCAAATTGTTTCAATAAGCATTTTGGAGTCACTCCTGGTGAATATAAGAGGAATCAGCTGTGAGTGACACTCGGAAACTCCAGCAAAAATAGTGTAATCCTTCGAAATTGAAGAAGAAGACACCTTTTACTTTATAGCATCATACTCTTTACACTATCGAGTAAAGGTGTTTACACTACGAGGTAACGATCATTGCACTATTAGGTAAATGGCGTTACATTAATCTGTAATAACCGATCAAATGGAATTTGTTGATAGTGAATGGTTTGTGCTGTTTTGGTGAACACTTAGCTTTGAAAGAAATTAAAGTTTAATTCATCATCTGTCAGAAGTAAAAAAATGCTCATATTCTTATCAGTTATCAAACACAAGTGCCTGACAAGCGGGATGGAATTGTTCAATCGGAACTTTGCATTATCTTTGCATCCGAAAAAACAAGGAGGAACGTGCAACGATATTTTTTTAGTATATGATGGTGCTGCTTACCATGGTTGCCAAATTCAACCTAATGCGATGAGTGTATGGGGGTGCCTGATGGAGGTACTTTCTACGCCGTGACGTAGAAGTGATAAGAGAAAGACGTACCGATTCCAGCGTACATACTTCGCTGATGGTGGCTTTAGAAAAAGCATACCTTTAAGCCATAAATAGAATAAATAGTCGGAGGTTCTTTTTTAAGAACTTCAATGCCAAATTTATATTTCTTTCTATTGCTTTTTCGGTAATAGAGAGGTGCTCTGCTATTTCTCTATTACTCATATGTAGCTCTCTGCTCATACGAAAAACTTCCTGCTGACGCGGAGGGAGTAAAAGAACAAGTTTATCAATGTATTTTTTTAAGTCGGCTGCACCAAGATCTTCCTCTATATCATAAGACTCTTCAATAGCCTGAAGAACTGTTACTTTCATAGCCACCTCTTTCAGGTGCCGGCGCGAATGGTTGAATATAAGGTTACGGGTGATAATGAACAAGAAACCGTCGAAGCTTTTGGCTTCATCTAACG
>POVV01000821.1_pt1 | contig 15663 bp, 14 predicted proteins | sample 1560271 | NCBI WGS metagenome assembly POVV01 (sample SAMN08337232, study PRJNA429181) | Bioreactor metagenome, whole genome shotgun sequencing project. | biome: cows' rumen and soil; feature: anaerobic; isolation source: anaerobic chemostat enrichment culture, galacturonate as sole carbon... | reverse complement strand
CTCAACGTACCGTCCTGCGTACGCCTCCGGTCTCGGAGCGCGTCCGCCTAGCTATGCTTGCGTCTCGGCGGTTTTACCCGAGGTAAGGCTGCAGATGCGTGCGGCGCCTGGCGTTGTTGGCCACGTCCCTCAATCCTCGACGTACCGTCCTGCGTACGCCTCCGGTTTCGGGGCGTGGCCGCCTAGCTATGCTTGCGTCTCGGCGGTTTTACCCGAGGTAAGGCTGCAGATGCGTGCGGTGCTTGACAGGAGCTTTCCCAAAATAAGAAATGCCGCTGCGCCTTATATTACAAGGCGCAGCGGCATTTTCATTTTTTACTTATCACTGTTTATTGTCAACTCCTGAATATACCCGGTCATAAAGTCGATAAATTGAACGGCGTCATGTAATTGTCTCTCCGCTTCATCGCGACTAACAACATAAAAATCGTTATAATCGCTTTGATTTCTGATCTGAAAGGCGCTCGACAGCATTTTATTGTATTGCACATCGATCTTTCCGTTAGCAACATAATGCTGATTGAAATAGCTGATAATACCAGAATGCTTCTTAGAGTCAAACTCGGCCAGAGCGAGTAATGCTCTGGTCATATGGAACATCGCATAATATGATCTGTTGATAGAGTTCACTAGTCTACCCTCAGCAAAGGCAGCCTGGGAGTCGGCCAGGCATTCGAGCGCTTTCTCAGCCCTATACTTGGCTAGCTCCCGTTTTTCAGCTTGCATAAAGCTCAACTCCCTCGATTTTCACATTCCGGTAAAAAGGAAGATAAGGAACCCATTGGTAAAAATGATCAAAGTTTTTGCAGATAATGGAGGGGAGTACCCCGTATCGCAGGGATATATCGCTGATAATGTCGACAATAGCATAATGGTAGTTTTTAAGCTCTTCATCCGACAGGTTGACCAATGCCATAATATCCATATCCGAATACTCCTCCTGCTCGCCGCGGGCATAGGAGCCGAACAGAATGACTTGACGCAGATTCTTTCCAAACAAAAGTTTCAGTCTCGTGACAATTTCACTCATTACAACATGAGTATTGCTGTTTTCACTGTTAGCCATCTCCAGCCCTCCTTGAACAAGAAAATAATCAGATAATATATTTATTATACCATGCTTGCTGCAGATTTGAAGTACCGACGTTTGCTTTTGCCAAACACTAAATGCTTTGTGTTTATGGAGTATTAGTCAATCAGTTGCAGGCTATATATCTTACTGGCCTATTAAAGACTTGCCTGTTATATTATACCATGTCTGGTGCGAATTTATTGCATGGATCTATCTGTCTCCGGCACGGTGACATAGGCCTCCTCCCTAGTACCTTGTCAGCCCTAATCCAGTGAATTCTGACGGCCTATTTTGTGCAAGCCTTCGTTGTCGTCAGTCGGAATACTCCCGGTATTCCTCCATTCTCCGCCTTGCCTTGCGCAAAATAATCTCGTCATTATTCTACCGTTTTAGGGCTGACAAGGTACTAGTCTCCCCGCGTTCCCTAATTATTCTCATTTTTATTTACGGTTGTGAATTATCGCATCCGTCGCCTAGTTATGGTACAATAGAAGCTGAAAAACTGGGGCTCCGCCAGGCGGAGCTTTTTGTGTTGAGGTATGTATATATGCCATTGATCGTATCGAATCTTGCAAAAACATATGGGATCCGTACTCTGTTCAGCGATGTCGGCTTTGAATTGCGGCGCGGCGAAAAGGCAGGGCTGGTCGGCGCGAACGGGACAGGCAAAACCACCCTGATGCGCTGCCTGCTCGGGCATGAGACGCCTGACAGCGGTGTGATCAGCTTGTCTCCCGGTGAGACCATCGGCTATGTGGAACAGGACGGCGGCCGCCAGGACGGCACCTTATATCAGGAGCTGCGGACCGCATACCGCGATTTGCTGGCCGCTCAGGACGAGATGCGGCGGCTGGAAGAAATCATTGCCGCCAAACCGGCGGATGACGCCCTGCAGCAGGCGATGAAACAGTATGGCAGTGTGGTCGAGGTCTTTGAACGGGGCGGCGGTTATGAGCTGGAAAACCGGCTGCGGCGTGTGGCGTTTGGCCTCGGTTTTACCGAAGACGATCTGAGCCGTCCGGTTGCTTCCTTTTCCGGCGGGCAGAAAACCCGGATCGCTTTGGTGCGGGCTTTGATCCGGCAGCCGGATTTCCTGTTCCTTGACGAACCGACAAACCATTTGGATATTGGCATGGTGGAATGGCTGGAGGAGTTTTTACTCAACTATCCGGGCGGTGTACTGCTGATTTCACATGACCGTTACTTTTTGGACAAGGTAGCGGGACGCATGTTTGAACTGGAAAATACAAAACTGACTGTCTATAAAGGCGGTTATAGTGAATATCTTATCCAAAAAAATGAGCGCCTGGCAGCGCTCGAATCGAGTTATGAAAAACAGCAGGAGTATATTGCCAAAACCCAGGCCTATATTGACCGCTACCGGGCAGGCATTAAATCCAAGCAGGCGCGCGGCCGCCAGTCGCAGCTAAACCGGCTGGAACGGATCGCGGCGCCGGTCACGGCCGCCACTCTGCAGTTTGCGTTTCCCGATGTCGCTGAATGCGCCGAGCGCATAGCCGAAGGGGAGGCGCTGACTGCCTGCTATGGCGACCGGTTGGTGTTTGAGAAGTTGTCCTTTCTGATTCGCCGTGGTGAGCGGGTAGCGCTGGTCGGTCCGAACGGGGCAGGAAAAAGTACGCTGCTGAAGCTCCTGACAGGCAATGTGTCGCCTGTCAAAGGGCGGATCAGGCTGGGCAGCCGGGTAAAAATCGGTTATTTTGACCAGGAGCACCAGGACTTGACTCTGTCACAGACCGTGCTGGACGAAGTGATGAACAGCTTTGCGTTTAGTTCGGAACGCGCCCGCTCGGTATTGGGAGCGTTTTTGTTCAGCGGTGACGATGTGTTTCGCATCATTCGCCAGCTCAGCGGCGGCGAGAAGGCGAGACTGGCATTGCTGAAGCTGATGCTGTCCGGAGCGAACTTCCTCGTATTGGACGAGCCGACCAACCATTTGGATATTCCCTCCCGGGAAGCGGTGGAGGATGCGTTGCTGGCGTTTCCCGGCACAGTGCTGACTGTGTCCCATGACCGCTACTTTCTCGACAAAGTAGCTGACAGGGTATTGGCGTTTGACGCGGCAGCTCTTGTCGATTTCCCGGGAAATTATAGCTATTACCGGGAACGGCAGTCCCTGCAGCCTGCCCCAAAACCGGCTGCTAAGCCAGAATCTGTCACGAAACAGCAGGTTGAGCCTGTGGCTGTTGACCGCAAAGCTAAACAGAGACCGGAGGATATTGCCAGGAAGGTTGACAAACTGGAGCTGGAAATCCGTGAATGGGAAGCGATGCTGAAAATGTTGACAGTCCGGATGAATGATCCGGATAATTTTTCCGATCCGGAGAAAAGCCACGGGTTGGCTGACGAATATGCCAAGCTGGAAACCGAACTGGCGCAGAAATATGATGAGTGGATGGAACTCCAGTAGGGTACGCCAAGCGTTTGCGGAATTTTCTTTTGCCTCCCTTGCGAAAGGGAGGTGACGCGGAGCGGCGGAGGGATTCCATATCCCCCAGTCGCCTGACGGCGACAGCCCCCAGGGCAATCGCTTACGGAGAAAGAAGACTGCTTCGTTCAGTCGAACAGTATGCCGTCCATGGCCTGTTCGACACTAGTGTCTTGACAAAGTTATCTCTTTGATTTGATGACGGCCAAACCGCCAAAATACTGCGTCAGCGTTTCCTAGCAGACTCCTTCCAGTATGCGTCGTCAACGCTTCCTTGTCTTTAGCCGGTTTGCCTCGCCCTAAAACCAAAATCTAACTTTGCCAAAACACTAGGCACGTCCTGTGCCGTCGTCGCAGTGACACGGCTTAGGTACTAATAACGCGTTTTCCCACTGTCATCGCGAGCGTAGCGCGGCGATCTTCTCCAAACTTCGTACCCATTAAGCATATAAGATATCGTCACAATTTTGTCAAAATTATACGTTATGATTAAACAGGCAATATCTGATAGCGGAGGAGTGGTCCGGGTGCAAGAAAATCAACCGTTGAAGCGCCGTCATCTGACAGCCGGTGCGAAACATAAACTGGTGATCGGTCTTTGTGTAGTCGTTTGCGCAGTTTGGGGATGGCATTGGTTGTTGTCTAAGCCGGCCAGCAGCCAAAATCAACGCCCGCCAGCGCTGAAGCCAGCGGTGAAAGTCACTGTGCTGGCCAAGTCGGACATGACCAGGAAGGTTTTATTGACCGGCAAGACCGTTCCTGAGGCGCAGGTCGATATTGCCGCCAAGTATTCGGGACGGATTACCGACGTACTGGTTGAACTGGGGCAGAGCGTTGCACCCGGTCAGGTATTATTGATACAGGATACGGCAGATGTGGAGGCGTCTTTAGCGCAGAACCTGGCGGCGCTGCAGGGAGCCGACGCCGATGCCGTGCAAAGCGACGCGGCGTTTCAGTCCAGCTATCAGAAGGCGCAGGCAGATTATCGCCGGGCTGAGACCAATACCGGCCGCTATAGAAGCTTATTCGAGATGGGCGCTGTATCCAAGGAAGCGCTCGATAAAGTGGAACAAGAGCTGACTGCCGCCAAGGCGGAACTGGATATTTGGCAACGGCAGCTGATGGGCGGCAGCGCTGCCTCTGTTTTATCCAAGCAGGCGGCGCTGGAACGCGCCAAGGCTGCGGTTGCCGCCCTGCGGCAGCAGCATAGTGATATGATCATCCGCGCGCCGCGGGCCGGTGTGATCGGTTTCCGGCAGGCGGAAGCAGGCAGTATGGCCCAGGCCGGACAGAAATTATTATCGATTGTTGACCGTGGTAAAATGTATGTCGATTGTACTGTATCGGAGCGAGATATCGCCCAAATCGCTTTAGGTGATGCGGCAGCGGTTTCTGTCGATGCGCTTGGCAAGAGCTATCCCGGCAAGGTCATTTATATCAGCCCCGCCATGGACAGCGCTACCCATGCGTTTACCGTCCGGCTGGCTCTGGATGATACGGATGAGCAGCTGAAGGCCGGGATGTTTGCCCGGACAGAGATGGCGGTATTGCTGCGTCAGGCTGTGCTGTCAGTGCCTAAGGAAGCGGTAGTGTCCTTAAACGGCAAAGACCGTGTATTTGTCGTCGACAGCAATCACCAGGTTCAGGAGCGGGTGGTGAAGCTGGGCTTCAGCAACGCGGAGCAGGTGGAAATTGTTGACGGCCTGCATGAAGGGGAAACCGTGGCCGTGACTAATCTGGCCCGCTTGAAGCCAGGCGGCAGTGTTGAGGTACTGCCATGAATATCACGCGCTTTTCGATCAAACGGCCTGTCGGCATCAGTATGATCATCATGCTGTTTGTCGTTCTGGGCTTGTATAGTTTGCAATATATGAGCGTAGAGCTGCTGCCGGCGTTAAATACCCCGTATGTGACAGTCAGTGTCCGGTATGAGGGTGCGGGCACGAAAGAGATCGAAACCCAGGTCATCAAGCCGCTGGAGGATGCGCTGTCCTCTGTACCGCATCTGAAGCATATGACCTCGGTTGCCAGACCGGAATTTGCGCGGATCATGCTCGAATTCGATTTCTCCGCCAACGCGGATCTGGCTTCCATTGAGGCGACCAAGCAAGTCAATTCGGTGCGGCGGAATTTGCCGGAAGGCATTGACGAGCCGGTCGTTTTGAAGCGGGATATTGACTCGGCGCCGGTGCTCGAGATTGCCATCGCTGCCAATGAACCGCTGAGCGATGTCTATTCCAAGGCGGAAAATATCTTTAAGGAACGGCTGCAGCGGGCAGACGGCGTATCAGAAGTCGACCTGTACGGCGGCCGGGAAAAAGAAATCGCTGTTGATGTGGATCAAGGCAAACTGCAATATTATCAAATTGCCTTAAATCAGATTGTCAGTGCGATTCGCAGTGAGAATCTGCTGCTGCCGGCGGGTACGGTCTATAATGATGAAACCCAGGCCGATGTGCGCCTGCTTGCCCAGTACCAGACCCCGGCCGAAATCGGCCAGCTGCAGCTGAAAAGCGCATCCGGGCAGACTGTTCCCCTGGATGCTGTCGCTGAAATCCATGAGCGGGATGCCCGGGTCAGCCGCTATAGCCGTACCAACGGCACAGAGGTTATCTCGCTGGCGGTGTATGCGAACAGTGACGCCAATATTGTCAATACGGCGGCCGGCGCTCTGGAGCAGCTTGACGGGCTGAGGGCAGAGTACCCCGATTATGATTTTATCGTGATCGAGGATACCTCCCGCTATGTCAATACCTCGCTCAAAAACACCTTTGGCAACTTGATGGAAGGCCTGATGACGACCAGTCTGGTCCTCTATCTGTTTTTGCGGGGCTGGCGCTCGACCGTCGCTGTCATCATTGCGATTCCGACCTCATTGATTTCCACATTTTTTGTGATGTATGTTGCCGGTTTTAGCTTTAACATGATGTCACTCATGGGTATGGCTTTATGTATCGGCATTTTGGTTGACGACTCGATTGTTGTACTGGAGAATATTCACCGTCACCTGCATATGGGTAAACGGGCGGACATCGCCGCCGAAGAAGGCCGCAGTGAAATCGGCATGGCCGCCATTTCGATCGCCTTGTGCGATGTGGTCGTCTTTCTGCCGATTGCGTTTATGACCGGGATGACAGGACAGTTTTTTCGCCAGTTTGGCTTGACGATCGTCTTTGCCACTCTGTTTTCGCTGATCGTGTCCTTCACCCTGACGCCGATGCTGGCGTCCAAGCTGTTCAAGCATGGTCTGACAACTCCCAAAGGCCGCGTATGGGATTTCATGGAGTGGCTGGAGCAGACCGCCATCATCCGTTATGAAGCAATTCTGCGATACTGCCTGTCCCATCAGAAAAAAGTATTTGCCGCGGTGCTGGCCTTGTTTGTGTTCTCTGTGTCATTACTGCCGCTGGGGATCATCGGGGCTGAATATATGCCGCGCACTGATGAAAGCAGTTTCCAGGTTTCGGTCGAATTGGCGGTTGGTCAAAACCTTCAGCAAACCAATGCGGTGGTTGCCAATCTGGAACGGTTTATTGCCGATATCCCCGAAGTGACGAACTATTTGTCGCGTGTGGGGACTCCGAGCAGTAATAACGGCACCCTGATCGTGAAAATACGGGACCGCAAAGACCGCAGCCGCAGTGTCTGGGAGATCACAGACCAGGTGCGGGCCTATGCGCGGGCGAACCTGCCCGGTGCCAGTGTGCGGGTGAATGAAACCCAGTCCTCGGTGGCAGGTGTGGGCGGCAGCGGCGGCTTTACGCCAGCGCCGATTCAGATCCGGCTGCTGGGCGCCAACATGGACAGCCTGGTTGCCGCCAACAGCCGGGTGCTGGCCATGCTGCCTTCTGTCAATGGCATAAAGGATGTCCGCAGCAACTACACCGAAGGTCTGCCTGAACTCCAACTGACGGTTGACCGCGAGAAAACAAAGTTTTACCGCACGTCGGTGGCGGAGATCGGCAATGTATTCCGGGCGGCTATCGCCGGTCAGACAGCCGGTGTTTTTGCCAATGACCCAAATAATGACGGCGAGGATACCGATATCCGCGTCCGGATTAAAGGCAGTGACGGCTTTACCCTGCCTGACATCGAAGCGATTCCGATTATGGCGGACGGCAAGCAGATCCCGCTCAGCAATGTGGCGTCTGTCAGTGAAGGAACAGGCCCGGTTGCCCTGTACCGGGTGGATAAGCAGCGGGCGATCACCGTACAGGCGAATGTGACCGACCGGCCGCTGCAGGAAGTACTCAATGATATTGCGGCTAAAATGACCCCGGAAGTACTGGGTGACGATATCAGCTACCGGTTTGCCGGTCAGGCAAGCAGCATGGAGGAGACCTTTTCAGAGATGTTCAGGGCGCTGGCGCTTTCGTTGGTGCTGGTGTATATGCTGCTGGCCGTTCTATATGAGTCGCTGCTGACACCGTTGATCCGGATGTTCTCCCTGCCTCTGGGGCTGATTGGCTCCCTGCTGTTTCTGGCGATTACCGGTAACAGCATCAATCTCTATTCTCTGATCGGGATACTGGTCATGGACGGGTTGGTGGCGAAAAACGGCACACTGCTGCTGGATTATACGCTGACCTTGATCGATGAAGGCTATAGTGCCCTGGATGCGGTGATTGAGGCAGGTAAAACCAGGCTGAAGCCGATCTTCATGACAACGATTACCATGGTAGTGGGGATGATGCCGATTGCCCTGTCGATGACCGAAGGCTCAGAGACACGGGTCAGCATGGCTTGGGTAATCATCGGCGGCCTGTTGACCTCGACAGTGTTCACACTGATCATCATTCCGATTGTGTTCCTGTACTTTGAAACCACGGCGAAGCGGCAGTGGGCCGGGGTGCTGCAAATGGCGGCCAGGGCGAAAGCTAAGCTGCTTGCCAGCGGCTCTTAATGCGCATTTTGCAGATGTTCCGGATTAATGACAAACGTGCCTGTATACACATAGGGGCTGGCTAACGGCGCAATGCTGACAGTCTTTGTCGCTATCAGCAGGGGAACTGCGATTCCTTCGTAGTTCCCCTGCTGTATTTTTCCCTGCACTTCCATCCATGTGTCATTTTTGAACAAGTGGCTGTCCGGCCATTCCACCAGTAAGCCGCTTGGCATGCCGTCGGCGGCGCAGCAGGAAATCTCAAATCGCACGACCATGAATTGATTAGGCTTGAGCTGATTTGGCCGGTAGACAAAGCCTTTTAAATTGATCTCTCTGCCGATAAACCGGGCGGTATCTTCGTACATGGCGGTGATCAGGCGGATATGATTGTCATCATTGATCAGTAACGTCGGCTGGCCAGGTCCGGACCCGGATGCGGGCGGGTTGCGGTCAGACAGAGTGGATGCGGGCGTGCTGTAGCCGCTGTCAAGATACTTCATGCCTTTTTGTTCAGCCGTGATAGCTCCCAGCGGTTTGGCCGGTATCAGTAAAAATACTGCCAGAGTGCCAATGAACACATAATAAAAACAACCGGCAAACTGGTGGTTATGGCAACAGCCGGTCTGTGTATGCGGATGGCTGAATAAGCGCAGTGTCTGCGCAACTGCCAGCAGGATGAATAAACCCCAGCCCAGCTTGGCGTTAAGCGTGAATTGCGGATGAATCAACTGCAGCAAATGGCCGCTGCTGATGACTTTGTGAAATAAGAAGGCAAATCCCGCTAAAATCAGCAAACGCAGTAACTGCTCAATGCTGTATGACAACCTATGCATGCGCAAGCACCTCCGCAGCCTGGGGCAGAACGTTGATCAATAAAGAAATCAGAAAAACGGTGACAGTGATGAAAATAAACAGCTTGATGACATATTCTGCCTTAAATGTGTTGAACAGCATAATCATATTTTTAATATCCAGCATCGGACCATAAATGAGAAAAGCGGCGATGGCCCCTGGTGTAAAGGCACTGGCGAACGGGGCGGCGATAAACGCGTCTGCCTGCGAGCAAACTGAAATGATGAACGCAAAGCCCATCATGCCTGCAATCGATAAAACCGGTTCCTGTCCTACGCTCAGCAGCATGGCCCGCGGTACGGTGACCTGAATAACAGCGGCGATTAATGAGCCAATGATCAGAAAGCGGCCCATGTCAAAAAACTCATCACAGGTGTGGAACAGCATATCGCGCAGCCGTGTTAGCAAGCCGGAATGCTGGGGATGAGTGTGGCTGCATTCGTAGCCGCCGCCGTATGCGGAACGCCGGTTGAGCACAGCCTGCTTTCTGCCGCTCAGCAACAGCAGGCCAATCAGGTTGGCACTGATAAACGCGCCGGCCAACCGGTATAGCAGCATGTCCGGATAAGCAGTAAACGCCAGATAGGTGGAAAAGCCCACGAGAGGGTTGATCACCGGTGCTGACAGCATGAAGGGGACAGCGATATAGGCGGGGACACCCTTCTGAATGAGCCGGCGGATGATCGGCACAATACCGCATTCGCATAAGGGGAAGAGCAGCCCGAGCAAGCTGCCGCAGACAATGCCCGCCAGACTGCTCCTGGGCAGCAGGCGATGAATTGCTCCGTCAGAAATAAACACATGAAGAAATGAAGAAACAATGACCCCGATCAATACCAGGGGAAACGCTTCGATGATAATGCTGAGAAAGATGGCCGCGGTTTCCTGGACGAAATCGGCTTGATAGCCGGGCAGTATGGCGGAGAACCAACTGCCTGCGTCGAATAAATAGACAAGGAACAGCAGAAAAAGCAAGGATAGCTTTCCTGCATGCTGTCTGGAAGCTGTTTCCATAAAGACCCCCATTTGCTTTTTGATTTTATACAGTATGTCTATGACGATCAAATAAGAATATTCCTACTCGAGTGCTGTGTTTTTAGGACAATCGTTTACGAAAATAACCGCAGTACTGTGTACTCCCTCTGCGGTTTCGTACTTTCGTCGGCATCGTGTCACTGCGAGGAACGAAGCAGTCTTCTCTGTGGTCTGCCGGCTGTACCGTGCGGGGAAGATTGCCGCGCTGCGCTCGCAATGACAGGCGGGGGATAACCAAACCGCGGAGTACACAGCGGGAACTCTCGTAGCTGTATTTTGCCAGGTATTGCAAACAGCGGTTAGAAAGAGTAAAATAATAAATAATAATATTATTATTTAGGGGGAGAATATGGAAGAACAAGTCATCGCGAAGCTCAAGGCTAAGGGCTGTAAAATAACGCCGCAACGGCGGGCCATTATCCGGACTTTACTTAAGCTGGAGAAGTTCCCGACTGCACACAAGATTCTTAATGATATCAGGCAAACCTATCCTGATGTAGGTCTTGATACGGTATACAGGAATCTGAACCTGCTGACCGTGATGGGTGTGGTCAATCAGATTGGCTTAACCGGCAAAGATACCAAGGTATTTGAGCTTGTCAGCAGCGCTCATCATCACCATTTGGTCTGTTTACACTGCGGCAACGCCCAGTGTCTCGACTACTGCCCGGTCAATGAGCAGGATGTGCAAAAAGCGGCTGCGAAGGATTTTCAAATCGTGGGACATTCGCTTGAACTATATGGCTATTGCCGTGAATGCAGACAGAAGGTGCAGGCACATTAATGAACGCTGTCGAATTTAACCGGGTTTCTTTTGCTTATCCGCACCATCCCATTTTCACACAACTGAGTCTGGCCATCGTCAAGGGAGATGCAGTTGCGATTGTCGGTGGCAATGGCAGCGGTAAATCGACTTTTCTAAAGCTTTGTGTCGGGCAGCTTGTACCGGATGCCGGTGAAATTTTCATTTGCGGGCAACCGGTAAAGCAGTATCAAAGCTGGCACAAGATCGGTTATGTACCGCAAAATCCACTGCGTGACAGAACCTTTCCGATCACGGTGGCTGAAATCGTTGCCATGGGGCGTGTTCCCGGGCTGGGTCTTGGCCGGTGGCTGCGAAGTGCGGACCGGGCGGCCATCCAAAACGCCATGTGCCTGACCGGTGTTGACGGCTTGCAGTCACAGATGATCGGCAATCTTTCCGGCGGGCAGCAGCAACGGGTGATGGTGGCGCGGGCTCTCGCCGCCGAACCGGACATGTTAATCCTTGATGAACCGACTGCGGGGATCGATGCCAGGGGTTCGGAGGAATTTTACCGGTTGCTGCGGCAGTTGAACCAGGACTCCGGCATTACGGTACTGCTGGTCACGCATGATATTGACAAAGTGGCCGCCTGTGCAAATACCATACTGCACCTTGATGAAGGAGTGGCATATTACGGCCCGGCCAGCTTATACCGGCGGCAGCCGGCGATCCACGCGGCTGCGGGAGGGAGGCAAGTCAATGCCTGATATTCTACAATTTGATTTTATGCAACGCGCTCTGGTGGCTGGGCTGCTGGTCGGCCTGATTTGCCCTGCTATCGGGGTTTTCATTATTTTACGCAAACAGTCTCTGATCGGCGATAGCCTGGGGCATGTGGCTTTCACCGGTGTGGCAATCGGCTGGCTGATGAAAATCTATCCTGTGGTCAGCGCCATGATTGTTACCGTGCTCACCGCGATCGGTATAGAAGAGATGCGGATCCGCCGTCCGGCTTACAGTGACATGATTCTGGCTGTATTCGCCTATACCGGCACAGCCTGCGCTGTTTTGTTCAGCAGCATGGCGAAAACCAGCAGCGTCAATCTGCTGGGCTACTTATTTGGCAGTATTGTTACCGTTAACGCGCAGGATGTGATCACCATTGCCGTTCTGGCGGCAGGAGTGCTGCTTACGCTGGCGCTTCTATTTAAGCAGCTGTTGTTTGTGACGTTTGACGAGGATGTGGCTAGGATCAGCGGGTTACCGGTCAGGACAATCAATTTAGTCTTAGCTGTGCTGACCGCGTTGACTGTTTCGGTATCCATGCGGGTAGTCGGCATTCTGATGGTATCGGCATTGCTGGTTATTCCGGTGGCTGCCAGCCTGCAAATCTCAAAAAGCTTTACAAGCACGCTGATTAATGCGGTGATTATCTCAGAGTTATCAGTGGTCATTGGCCTGGTTGCATCGTTTTATCTCAGCTTCGCTTCCGGCGGAACCATTGTGCTGACAGCAGCGCTGGCATTTGTTGCCGGTTTTGTGTATAAACAAGTCATGACAGAGCGGCTGGGCAAAAAAACGTCGCTGCCTGGCAACGTTTAGCCGGAAATACTTGACCAGGAAAATGTTGGAGTATATACTGTAAATAGTATAATTAATAAACAGTAATATTCATATTAAATAATATTACTGTAATTCTTGAAGGAGTTGATCTGATGAGAAGAAGTTTGACAAGGTTATTATGCCTTACCCTGTTCTGCGTACTGCTCGGTACTGGTGTGAGTCTGGCGAACCCGACTATCGCGACTACCATTTATCCGCTATATGATTTTACAAAACAAGTGGTCGGTGATAAAGCAGAAGTGCTGCTGCTTGTTCCCAGTGGGGCGGAGCCTCATGACTGGGAGCCGGCTCCGGCTGACCTGATCACACTCAAAAACGCTTCGCTGGTGATTGGCAATGGCGCCGGTATGGAGCCTTGGCTTGACCGGGTTGGCAATACGGTGCTGGCCGGGAAACCGGTGGTTCGCGCCGCTGCTGTGGTGGACTTATTGGAAAGCGCTGACTCTGCGCATGATCATCATCACGGCCATGACCACGGTCATGATCACCACCACGGCCACATAGATCCCCATGTCTGGCTTGATCCGGTGAATGCTCAGGCCATTGTGCGGGCTATTGCCGACGCGGCGGCCGGGATTGATGCCGCGAACCGCGATTATTATTATGCCAATGCGGCAAACTATATTGCTCAGCTTGCCCGGCTTGATAATGAATATCGCACCGGTCTGGCTTCTGCCACCAGCCGGGACATTGTCACTTCACACGCCGCTTTCGGCTATTTAGCAAAACGCTATGGCCTGAACCAAGTGGCGATTATGGGGTTGTCGCCTGACGCCGAGCCCACATCAGAGCAGATGGTGAAAATTATTCGCTATGTGCGCAGCAATGGCATCAAGTATATCTTCTTTGAGACCCTGGTCAGCCCTAAGCTGTCGGAAGTGATTGCCAGTGAAAGCGGTGCGCAAACGCTGGTGCTCAATCCGATTGAAGGCTTGACCGAAGAGGATATGGTGCGGGGCGAAAATTATTTATCCATTATGAGAACCAATCTGGCGAATTTGCAGCGCGCTCTCGGTGTTAACTAGGGAGTAAAGGCCAAGCGACGCGCATGGATGGCATGGCCGAAGGCACCAGGATCGCATGGCGTTCAATAGCCTGTAATATAGGTTTTCCAATGAGCTGCCAGACCGTTCAGAAAGCACCAGATGCTAGGCAACCCGAGAAAGCGCGCGCAGACAGTACGTTTGCAGGGTACGACAAGCGCGCTCTCGCAGGGGTAACAACGCAGATGGTGTTTTATCAACGGTCTGAGGCGGTAGCTGACTTGATTTCAAGTCAGCTACCGCCTTTTCTGTTTGTTTGGCCGGTTAGCTCTGCCGCTAAAAGCGGAGTGAACGTGACTCGCACGCCGACTCACGTTCACTCCGCTTTTGCCGCTAGTCGGTCTGGCATGCTATTCTGCCGGTAGCGCTAAGGCAGCGCTGCTGACGAATCAGCGTTGCCGGAAAATACAGAGGAACCGGTTCCTCACCGAAGGGTGAGGGAAATGGATTTACAACAGTTGGTTTTACAGGCTCAGCAAGGAGACCGGGCAGCCTATGACACAGTATGCAGCCGGTTTCGCGGTCTGGTGAGAAAACAGGCCGGACAGGCGCATTTGGCAGGTATTCGTGACGACGCGGAAAGTGAGGGGTGGCTGGCACTGGCACAGGCTGTGCGGGATTTTGATCCGGCCAGGGGAGTTCCGTTTGCCGGCTATGCCGAGCGTTGCGTCAGCTACCGGCTATGGAACCTATTTAAAAAGGAGCGGCGCCGCTGGCAGACCGAGTCGCCGCTGGAGAATACCACCGATGAGGCTGGCGGTGGCGGTCAGTCCAGTCTGCTGGCACAACTGGCAGCAGCGGGCGACATCACAGAAGCCATCGAACACCGGGAACAGCGGGAGGCATTGCGGCAAGCGATGCTGACCTTGTCGCATCGGCAGCGCCAGGCGGTTACCGCTACCCTGATTGCCGGGAAGCGGTTAACCGATTTGGCGGCTGCCTGGGATGTCAGCATCCAGGCAGTGCATGCGACCAGAAAAAAGGCGCTGCTGAGTTTAAGACAGCTTTTGATACTGCGGTGAAATATGCAAAAGAACGGTTTTGAACCGCCAAAACGCCAAAGGCGCTGCGCGCCTGCGCAAAAGGGCCGGGCATAGTGCGCGCTAGCACTATGCTTTTTTTTGGCGGCGCACGCCGTGCGCATGGCGTTTTGGCGGTTTATTCCGTTCCCCTTATGCTTTCTTACAATCTGCCTATTGAAAAACTCCCCACATCAGAATGTATCTAACCGAAGGGAGGTGAGAACATGGCAGTAGTAAAAATGCCGCAGGCAGCCCGTTTGCAGATTAAAGTGCAGACCGGTATCAGCACAACCGGAGCCCCGGTATACCGGGTGCGCAGCCTGCAAAACCTCAAGACCGGCGCGGCGGATGATTCCGTATACGCCATTGCCCAGGGGCTTGGCGGGCTGCAGGAGCATACCGTGGTCGCCATCTCACGTCAGGATGACGCCAATCTGATGGAGGAATAAGCTGACGTTTTAACTGAGTGTAAAGGAGGTGAGAATTCATGGTAAAGACATTGGAATTGGTATTTCGTAACACATCAGGGCAATCGGTAACCGTTAGTCTGGCCGATCCAAAGAGCGATTTGACGCTAACCCAGGCACAGGTTGTGATGCAAGATATCATCAGTAAAAATATCTTCACCAGCAAAGGCGGCGATCTAGCAGAAGCCGTCGGCGCGTATACGCAGCCGCGATACGGTATCCCTGGTGTAGACCGACAAACAGAAAAAATACTTTACCGCAGAGTACGCAGAGGGCACGCAGAGTATACAGAGGATACGGGATAATTTGTAGAAGTCCGTTATCCTCTGCGCGTTACCCTCCGTGTACTCCCTCATTAAACTTAAAATATCTCTAATTTTCTCTCGAAATCACAGTATTTTACTTTATCAAAGCCCCCTGGGTATGTAGAAATATTGCATATAAGTTAAAATATGGTTGACGAGTGCGCCGTT
>POVV01000820.1_pt1 | contig 15721 bp, 15 predicted proteins | sample 1560271 | NCBI WGS metagenome assembly POVV01 (sample SAMN08337232, study PRJNA429181) | Bioreactor metagenome, whole genome shotgun sequencing project. | biome: cows' rumen and soil; feature: anaerobic; isolation source: anaerobic chemostat enrichment culture, galacturonate as sole carbon... | reverse complement strand
CAGTTCGCCGTTATATACCGAAAGGAACGTATTATAATCCTCAATAAACGCTTTCACGTTGGCAATTGTTTTCTCAATATCCGCTTTAACATTAATTTGAGTGGAAACATAAATAGGATTGCCGTCGGCATCTGTGCCCGACGTGGCACTAACGCTCTTCAAATTATAGGAAACACCTGAGATCTGGAATTCATTAGCACTCTGCGTAAGCTCCACACCATCCAGAACTATCAGAGCGTCTTTACCGCTTCTGCTCTGCTTAGTTGGATCGGATACCATATCTGAACCCAATTGCAGGTTATTAGCTAAAAATTTCAGGTTATCCCCTGTAGTGCCAGTAAAATCGATACCCGAAGCGTCACCCGTTTTATCGGAATACAAAAAGAATCTGTCCAAAGTGGCATCATAATTGGCCTTGACACCGGCACCGGCATTATTGATCTTGCTGACAACATCATTTAACGAAGTATTGTTCGTGACATCCAGTGTGATTTTCTTGCCATTAATAGTAAAATCCAGCGTATCACCGGCTGTAATCGCGATGGTCGCTGCATCGCCCGTACCAGTGACACTGTCAAACTGGGTTACCAACGAATCTTTCGACTTGCCTGCGGCTGTGATACTCCCGGTACTTGTCCAGGTGACTCCTTCCGCCAATCTCTTCACTACTAGCGAATGCGTTACATTGGCGGCTTCACCAGTAGCCGTAGCCGACACAACCAGATCATTAGTAGAGCTAACCGCCTTAGGTTGGAGACTGCTCTGCTTGCGGAAATCAAAAACAACCTTATTGCGGAAATCCTGTGTCAGTGTATATAAAGTGTTAAAATCCTTCTTTTTCCACTCAACCTGGGTCTTCTGCTGCCATACTTTATCATAGGACGTCCGGCGCGCTTTCATCAAATCCTTGACCATTTGGTCGACATCCATGCCGGAACCGCTTAAACCATAGGTACGAATTGCCATATATGCTCCCCCTCATTAATATTCATGCTGCTGTCTGCTCAAGGTTTTAAAGCTGCATACTCTTACCTATTATATCGGAAATATTTATAAAATCTTTAGTAGTTTCTGCATTAGCATCCTATTTTAGGAGTTCCAAGATCATCTGAGGCTGCTTGTTCGCCTGGGACAGCATGGCGGTAGAAGCTTGAGCCAATACAGCCAGTTTTGCATACTCCGCCAATTCTTTAGCCATATCCACATCACGAATTTTCGACTCCGCCGCCTGCAAATTCTCCCCTGACTGGGTTACATTACGATAGAGAGACTCCAGCGCGTTGCGTTTGGCACCAGTCAGTCCACGGGCAGCACTTACCATAGCGACCGCCTCATCAACAGCTTCGATAGCCTGGCTTGCTCCGCTTCTCGTGGTCATATCCAGTTTCTCCAAGCCAAGAATTTTCAGATTCATCAAAAGCTGAGTGCCTGATGTCAACATATTTCCCGAATTGGCACCCACTTGAAATCTAATATTCTCGCCGCCATCATACTGAAGATCATATGGGCCTGGGTAAAACACACTATAGGAAGCACTGCCGCCAATGCCGTCAATCGCAAAATTTCCGTCAACACCGGGGGAATAGGTCAAGGTCAATACGGTTTTCGTATTTTGGGGTGTCTCAACCTTCTTACTGGAAGCAACAACCAACAGGTTTTGCGCCTGCAGTTTTGCATTGACCATATTTACCAGGCCATCTGCCGTATAATCCCCTGCATTCAGGGTTATGGTTTTACGTTCCACTACACTGCCATTATGAATGTCAAAGCTAAGCTTGTCATTTACCCCGGCTGCAATGGACACTCCGGGCAGCAAATCAGTACGGCCGTCGATATAGGTGTCTGATGCACTTGGCGTACTAACATTGGCATAATTATAATAGGGAACACTCCTGCGAAATAACGTGTTAACCGAGTTTCCCGCAACAGAATTCAACTGCGTAGCAGTGCCCATCGTCCTGGATCGAATTTGCAAAGACGTAGAAGAGGCACTGGCAACAATATCACTGCCAATACCCTCGTCGGCAAGCTGCTTATTCAACTCAGCCACTAAGGCAGCCTGAGTGTATGTGCCGGCCATCAGCGTAACAACATGATCTGCGTTATTAACCCTTACTGTCAACGAATCATTAACCCCGGTGCTGATAGTAACATTACTGACATTGGCGGCACCAATGATATAACTGGCAGAAGGAGCACCGCCCGTGCTATAGCCCATAGGCATATTCGTAGTCATGATAGCAGCCAAGGCATTGCCGCCAAAATTATCCAGCGAGTAAGGAAACAGCGGAATACCGCCGCCTGCATTTTTATGTTCAAATATCAGCCGGTCGTATGAATCATACCTTGCCGTTACGTCCATACCGCTTAACCCGCTTTTAATGGCCGCTAACAAACCGGCACCGGTATACCAGCCGCCACCTAACGTAATGACTTTATCCTCGCCATCCAGCCTAAAGGTCAAAGTATCATTATAGCCGGTAACAATCTGCACGCCATTGGTCAGCCGGGTCGTTCCACTTACCGTTGCACGCCCGGAAGCTATCGGGGTGGAATTTCCTTCCTCCAGCTTGTAAGAACCCTGAGAAACACTTACCGACCCTGCCCCACCCATGAGAGCGTAGGCCGCGCCGCCCGACACAGTACCGATCGAACCCGCCCCGGCACCAGTATACGCCAATTGCAAAACACTGCCGGAAAGATTAGCCTGAGCGGTAATACCCTTAGTCGTAAACACTTCATTTAATTTGTCGATAATTCCATCTTGTGTATATGTACCGGCAGCCAAGGTTACCTCGTAACCAGTGCCGCCTACATTAAGGCGCAGAACATCATTGCGCCCTGCCTCAATGGTGACTCCCCCTACCAGTGACTTATTGCCGCTGAAAGAGGCAGCATAGCCGTCTGAACCGGCATATCTTGATTCTGTATAAGTAGTAGAGTTTAGTTGATCCAATATAACCGTCCGCGCCGTTCCGCCTAAATTAGTAAGCGTGTATTTCGCACCACGCTTATTATGCGAAATCAGCAAGCGGCCGTTAGAATCAAGTTTGGCGGTAACATCAACATGGTCTGCCGCAAAAGAGTCATTCAACGTATCTACAATTGCTTGTGCCGTATAGGTACCCTCAGCAAAGACAACCGAAACATTCTGCGGGCCCGCATCACCACCCACGCGGAACGTAAGTGTGGTATGCAAGCTGTCAATAACAACCCCGTCGGTTAACACTTCATATCCCTGAATATCCGCACCGAAAATAGAACCTGGCTTGCTATTATCATAAATAATGGACGTCCAGGCCTGCGGCGCATTAATCTCGATCATGTTGCCGCCCAGACTATCCAATACTTTAGTTGGCGAATGATAGACCAGACTGTCTCCCTCAAAGTCAACCGTTATATCTGTGCCGGCATCGGCAAATAGCTTATTTAGCGTTTCCACCAATTCATCCGCTGTATAAGCAACCGCCTTCGGCGGCAGATGAATGGAATGTTCAACACCATCCAGCCGGAACGTCAATGTGTCATTTTGACCAGCTGATACCCTTAAACCATATTCACGTATTATCGTATCCCCCGCCAAAATACCAGGGATTGCCGTTTTTATCTCCCTGATATTCTGCGCGAAAATCTTGCTGGTATTAAACTCAGCAGAACGAAACAACTTGCGCAAATGATCTTGTATTTGCACAACTTCAGCCTGGATGGCCTCGCGGTCACTTTTAGTGAGTGTATCATTAGCTGCCTGCACCGCAAGCTCCCGCAACCGTTCAAGCGGCGGGGTGTGAATACTGCCAAGAGAACCATCCACCGTATCCATATAGTTAATGGCATCCTGAATATTTCTGGCCGCCTGCGAAAGCCCCCGAATTTGCGCCCGCATCTTTTCGCTGATACTAAGTCCGGCTGCATCGTCAGCCGCCTTATTGATTCTTAAACCTGAAGACAATTTTTCCAATGACTTACTGCTTTTCCGTTCATTCTTATGTAATTCCCTAAAAGCGTTGAGGCTCGAAATATTCGTACGAATTATCATAAATAAAACCTCCGTGAAAAACGATACCACCTTATCTACTTTATATCGTTTTTTCACTGGACAGTAATCAACCGGGAAAATGCTGAATTATCCCTAAATTTCAGCATTTTCCTTGAATTTTAGGACTTTAGTACTATGTTTGTACTCCATATACAAAATATTAATTATTTCTAAGGCCTGACCCCATGTACTTCCCGGCACCGGCGGACTATTGAAACCGTTCCGCCAGATTTCGGTTCATAAAGCAAGAGGCGGAACGGCATATCAAACTTTATGTCAGTTGGGATCGTCCCCATTTGGCTTTCTGGTCTAGAAACCCGCGTAATGCTGTAGGAAGTGTTGCCAAAATAGGAACGTCCCTCTGTCTCGCCATAGCGGGGAGCATTACGGTGACCTAAAACAAGGTATTTCCATCATTCTCCTCAATTTTTCCCACTTTCCCCAAACCGCCTATCACAGCCGCTATGGTATCTACAACCCGGAAACAGGTCACCGCCTTACCAATGACCTGGAGATGCATTTTCTCGAAATCCCCAAATGGCCTACAAAAAATCTGAAAGAAATGAAACGGCTGGACAGGTGGCTCGGCTATTTATCCAACCGGTTAAGCGATCAGGAATTGGAGGAATTAACTATGATGGATCCAGCTATTCGTGAAGCCCTGCAAGCTGTCAACACTTATATGAGCGACCCCCAAAAACGGAGAGAATATGAATTGCGCGAAAAGGCAATCCGCGATCATTTTTCTTCTCTTAATTCCGCCAGGGAAGAAGGCCGCCTGGAAGGTAAGCTCGAAGTTGCCCGGGCTATGCTTAACCAAGGCTTGCCCGTGGAAACAGTTGCCCAATGCACGGCCATTCCTATACAGGAACTAACCAAACTTTTGGAACAATAATTACCGGGAACTTCTCCACCTGATATTTTCATAATTTATTGGAGGCGCTCATTCTGAGCTGCCTCTTTTCTTTGTTATGCAGCAAAAATTGTATCATCATAAAACCAAAAATCGCAAGGTCTGACCCCCATGTACCTCCTCCTGCTTGCCTCTCTCCAGGATAGACTCTATTATGGCTGGGTTATCCTAAATTACATTGGAATAGGATAAATTAAAACTGCAAGAAATGGAACGGAGCAAAAAGAACGTCCCTACGCTTCGAAACCCGCGTAATACCATAGAAAATGTTGCCAAAACAGGAACGTCCGAAAGCACTGAAAAAGTCAATAAAGCAAGTGCCCCTCTATTATGGTAAAATATAACTATAGATATTTGCGTAATGGAGGGTTTTACCTTGCTAAAAAATGTGCCGCACCAATTAAGCATATATAGCGTACTCTATGACAAAATTCCCAGTGATCATATTCTCAAGGTTGTCGCTGCTCATGTGGATTTCACCTTCATTAATGAGTTGCTAAAGGATTCATACTGTAAGCATCTGGGACGGCCTGCCAAAGAGCCGGAAATGCTGACCAAAATCCTCATTTTGCAATATCTATATAACTTATCCGATGTCAAAGTAATTGCAGAAGCCAGATTAAATTTAGCCTATATGTGGTTTTTGGGGCTCAACCCGGAAGACGATTTGCCGGACGCCAGTCTGCTGGCCAAGTTTAGGAAATATAGACTAAAAGAGACAAGTGTGGATGATATTATTCAGGAAGTGGTCCGCCAGTGTGTGGAAAAAGGCATAATAAAAGGAAGCGGGCTAAGCATCGACGCCACGCATACCCATGCCAATACTAAAAAAAAAGTACCGGAAAGAATCATGAAGCATCTAGGAAGAAAAATCATAAGAGCCATTGAGGCAGAAAATGGAACCATCCCGACTGAACTTCTTAGTGAAGTTCCCAATTACCGACTCATAGAGGATCATAACGAAGCCAAGCAGAAAATGAAAACGTATGTGGAAGAGCTGATCAGTAAAGCCGAAAACCATGTAGATCTTTCCTGTCTGCCCCGCAGCCAAAAAGCGATTAATGAAGCCAGGGAAATCCTGCAGGACCCTAAATTTATCGCCCAAAAAGGAATCCGATCGTTGGTAGATAAAGAGGCGCGTGTAGGCTACAAATCACAAACAGACAGCTTTTACGGCTATAAAGTAGAATTTGCTATGCTCCCGGAAACGAGGATAATAACCGCAGTGACCGTGGAGAACGGCGCGTATGTAGATGGCGGCCAATTTGAAGAACTGTATCGGCGGAGTAAAGCCTGCGGCTTGCCTATCCAAGAGGTGTATGGAGATAAGGCCTATTTTCGCAAACCCATTTTAGATACCTTACAAATCGAGGCAGTGGAAGCCATCATTCCTGTAAACGCTTGTGTCTATAAGCTGGATGAAAGTCGGTTTAACTATAACAAAGACAGCGATCAGTGGTTTTGCGAGATGGGCAATCACACCGAGAAGAAAGTGCGACAAAAATACAAGAAGCAAAATGATGTATATCGCTATCATTTTGTTAAATCCCAATGTGTTCAGTGTCCGAAAAGGCTGGAATGTGCTGGCAAGAATGCAAAGAAAAAAGTACTCCACCTCAGTGAACACTGTGCGCAATATTATGAGCATAGTCAGTTTGCCAAGACCGATCAGTTCAAGCTAAAGTACAAGAGGCGAGCCAGCCATGAGTGGAAGAATGGGGAAATGAAGCGTTTTCATGGATTAGACCGTGCCCGGGGGTATGGTCTAACATGCATGTCCCTGCAAGCCAAGTTGACGGCCTTAGCCGTAAATCTGAAAAGGATAGCAGCTCTTATATCCTTTTGTGACTATGAAGTTTGGCAACGGATAGCCACTTTTGCAGCTTATCGCAGATTGACTCCACTATTCAGACAAGTATGTTAAAAAAACGGGGGTTTATCAGTGGTTTCGGAACGTCCCCCTGTCTCCCGCTATGGAGAAAAAGTTTTCGAACTTTGTTATCGTGACAAGGATGATATGCTATAATGATTATTAAGAGGTGGTATGATGGAAGACTTACTAAAATAGATGCTTTCTGAGATTAAGAAACTCAAAACAGGACAGGCGCGTATTGAAGCTGCTGCAACACGCATAGAACATAATCACGGTACTATGTTAAAGGCTTTAATTGACGCTAGAGGAGTTCAGCAAGATGTCAATGATATGCCTAATAGAGAAGCTCAATACTTAATTATGAAGGTTGATACACAAGACTTATTAATACGTAAACATGACAGAGAGCTTGACAAACTTAAAAAGGTTATTAATATATAAGCCGGTATAATAGCTGGCTTCTTTTTATCCCAACAGAAAGTAGAATTTAATTGGGGCGGGGTTCTGAAATAAGTCTGCTAGCTTTGAGAGGTTAAATAATTAAATTTAGAATAATTTTCGGGAGGTATTTCAAAAATGGCTCAGATCGCAGCACAATCTGACCTTACTTTATTATGGCATCAAATACTTCAGGATTTAAAAAAGGAAATGATAAAGCCCTTATTTGATACTTGGATAACCAATATAGTTCCTATTGAATTAAACGACAGCGATTTGATTGTTGGAACTCCAAAGCAATTTGTCAAAGAATGGCTGGAAGGACGTTATAATGAACTTTTAAAGGATTTTGTTACAAAGTATACAGGAAAAGACCTTAATATTGTCTATGTTAATCTTGATACAGCTTTACCCATTCCAGAAAAGAGTGAACTGCGACCATTAACTCAAATCGAAAAGTTATTACGGGATTTTCAAGGATTGACTTCGGAAAAGCAGAAGAAGGTAATCGAATTTGTTGAAGTATTGCAAACAATGGATTAAACATCAACTGGATTGACCATCCGGAGATGAGTTCTCCATCGTCTCAGGTTGCATGGTCTATCATGCCAAGATAAACGGGGAGAGCAAGCTCACATTCACCTCGAAATTAAGCCCCCCAAAGTCTTGCGAACAAGACTTTGGGGGCTTAATTTATACATATGCGGAAAATGGGCGGCAAAAATAATAATCTTCCTTCTTGCCCAAAATATCCTGAACAATATTTTGCAGCGTGGGCGCCAGAAATCCTTTATCCACCAACAGCTTTTTAGCTTGCTCAGCATTTTCCGTTAAGCGGCCAGCAAGCTTTTGCTCATCCAGTTTAAGCATGCCGGTGTCTTTGTCCAGCGTAAGCCACATATTCAAATTAAGAAACAGCTGAACCTTTTGCGTAATGCTGAGATTCAAGCCACGGAGCTCTAAAAACAATGCCTGACCTTGCGCGTATGCTTAAAGTCGTCCTTCGCCAGCCCATCCAGCATCTGCTGTACGGTTTCCCGCTGGCTCATCAGTTCAAGGAAAAGCTCATGCTCCTTCCGCTCAAGAAACTTCAGCATCTCACGCGACAGAAACAAATAATCCTGCCACAACTCGGCCGCTGTTCGCTGCGAACTGGTCATCATACGCTCTTCACTCATTATTGCTGGCTAAACTGCTGCAACAGCCAGGATCTCTGCGAGCTTAACCGGGACAAGGCAGTTTCCATAGCGTTGAATTGATCATAATACCGTTCCTCAGCAGCTGTCAGACTATTCATCATGCTTGTCAGGCGGTCACTATACGATGACAGGCGCTTGGCAAGATACTTTGGGTATCAACAAGCATCAGGCAAACCGGCTTCGTCTTTGATCCGGCTCATGGATGTATCCAATTGGCTGTATAAGCGATTGGCCACACCACTCTCCTCAACCGTGTCGCCACTGGTGCCAAAAATCTTAAATACCGCGTCAGGATCCTCTTCCAGAGCTCGTCTTAGCGTATCTTCATTGACATATAGCTTACCGGAATTTTTCTTGTCACTGTTAATCTTGCCGTCACTATCAATATATATCTTTGTTCTCCCCGGAGCCAAATATGCGTTTGAATACATAATCATTCATCCGGTTAACGGAACGCTTCACGGCTTTACCCTCCTTGGAAGTTACGCTGCTACTTATACTATACCCTGCACCAAGGGGTTTGACAAGAGGCTGGCAAGGCCCGGAGAAGCTGGTCTAGAAACCCGCGTAATGCTGTAGAAAATGTTGCCAAAATAGGAGCGTCCCTCTGTCTCTCTCTTGTGTGACGCACGGAACATCCCGTCCCTCAGTCTGGTTGTCCGAGCAGGTTTTTCACTTCCTGTGGGGTAGTTACTGTGAGCAACGATTGGGTAATCCTAGTTAAATCATCCAGTTCGGTGATATTGTCCAACAAGGGCATCAATACTGCCGACTCTGCACCGAATTTGATTTCCAGAATAGTACGGATGGTCTGTTTGGCCCCTTCTAGCTTTCCTTCTTCTCTGGCGCCATGAAGCAAGGTTTGCTCCTCCATGATGGCTTTCTCCCGCAGTTCATAGCGACGCCGCTCTAAAGCACTTTTGGCAAATATCTGCTCACATGTCAATGCTTTTTTGATCATGGGTTCACTCATCAATACTTCCTCCAATTCTTTGCCTTCGGCATTATTCAGGTACAATAACCATTTTTCCAACCGCGTTTGCGGCGTCGATGTACGGCACAGCAGTTTCGGCAATTCCAAAAAATGAATCTCAAGATCGTCATTGAGAGCCTGGTGGGTTTCATCTTCCCTAACATGGTACGTATTGTGATATCGGCTCGCATCCGGCAGACAGATGAAATTAAGAACATTGATCGTCACCGTCTTTTTGAGCAGAGCATGGCTCTGGCCAGACTGCAGTTGCCCCTGATAGAGTTTAGCCCAGTAGAAGAGGGTGCGTTTTTCAATGTTATACTGATTGACAATCTGAACCTCAATATTAATCAGGCTGCCTTTGGCAGTGCGTCCTAAAATATCAAGGCGGGCGTATTTGTCGCCCAGAAAGTCGGGATCAAGTTCCCGGTCAAGTAGTTCAATTTCTGTAAGTTCATAGCCTGACCGGGAATTGAGTACAGCATTTAGAAAGTTAAGCAGTATATCTTTGTTCTCCTCGGAGCCAAATATGCGTTTGAATACATAATCATTCATCCGGTTAACGGAGCGCTTCACGGCTTACCCTCCTTTTGGAAGTTACGCTGTTACTTATACTATACCCTGCACCAAGGGCTTTGACAAGAGGCTGGCAATGCCCCGGAGGTGCTGGTCTGGAAACCCGCGTAATGCTGTAGGAAATGTTGCCCAAAGAGGAACGTCCCCTCTGTCCCCAACAAAGAGGAACGTCCCCTCTGTCCCCAAAGAGGAACGTCCCCTCTGTCCCTCCCAACAAGAGAAACTGGACGCTGATTATGGGCGGCCCTGAAGATATGGAAGAAATAGTACCCTCCGAATAATTGATATGCGGAGGGTTTCAGTCATTCATGCGCTGTTTGTGACGCTCCCTAGGTTTTGGTGAGCCTTACCGCCGCCATTATCAGCCTTGAACGCCGTGTCCCGGCTGGGCCTGGCTGCCTAAACATTGCAATTATTTACACAGCAGACATTTTGTTAATCAATGATTCGTGAGGCTGCAAGCTGTCAACACCTATATGAGCGATCCCCCAAAAACGGCGGGATTTTCTTCTCTTAATTCCGCCAAGGAAGACGGCCGGCGGGAAGGCAAGCGCGAGGTCGGTAATCCACTATTCGCGTGTTCTTGTAGAAAAAGTTGCCATATGGGGAACGTCCCCCTGTCTCCTGAAAAAGTTGCCATATGGGGAACGTCCCCCTGTCTCCTTCCTGGAGTTTTATGGACTATGCCGTGCTCGTCTATGTAGTGAGTTATACCCCAATCCATCTGGACCTGTTTACCTGGAGGCGTTTCATACCGTCTTACCGCTGGTGAACTCCTTGCCGGGCGCATGTCCTTCACATAGTCCTTGATGATGGTAATGCCGCCTGTATAACCTAGTTCCTGCAGGCGCTCATAGATTACCACACAGTTGAATATGCCGCTTTGTACCATCTTGTCGATGGTAGGCTTAAATGGATCAAGTTTAGAAGGCCTTGTCCGGCCTTTCAGGCGATGCTGCCCAGTATCACCGGTAGCATATTTCTTCGCAGTGTTTTTTGATATACCTAATTCTTTACCAATTGAATACGGGGATTGACCCGCCAGAGCCTTTTGTTTTATCATTAATATCAGCCCACTCCTTAACATTTGCTACCCCCTGGTGATCTAGTCAATCCCAATGGTAGCTTATGATTTTGGTGTGGGTCAATTCTTTTCCGGCTTTATGGGTCAATTATATCCCGGCGGTGACACCAGCAATAAATAGCCTAAATGGTTCCGTACCGGAGCCATTGGAACCATCGTCCGGAATGGTTGGAACCAACCATCCGGACAGGATGGTTTTTCGCCCCGGAATATTCATTTTGGCAAATTAATCCTCGTTTTCAGCGTTTTCCTCAATTTATAGGACTTTAGTACTATATTTATACTCATATGCAATATTAACTATTTCTAAAAGTAAATAAAGGTCAAGTTTGACTTTTAAAATTTGACTTATCTTGGAATGACCCTGGAGCCATATTTAAGTCAAATCTAGAATTAAGTCAAACCTGACCCTAACACCAATGCTTTATACTAACTCCCAACTTACTGCAGTACCTCTTTTAACATCTTTCTTCACCGTTTTATCCAACAACTCATTATAATACTTTGGGCTCAGCCCCAGGCCTGGCCTAATCGACCTCATATTTTTCTCTGTTATTACATCGCCAGCTTTCATATCCTCCACGATATACAAGCTTCTTCTAAATTGGAGAGATTTTTTTTCCTGTTCGCCAACCTCATAGCTAATATGTCCTAATGCCTGCCACGCATTTCTCGTTTCCTGTACCAACTGTGCCATTTCTGCCGGCTCCATGGAAAAGGCGGAGTCTACGCCACCATCGGCACGCGAAGTTGTAAAATGTTTTTCAATTACACTTGCACCAAGCGCTACACTGGCGACAGCCACTCCTATCCCTAACGTATGGTCAGATAATCCAACTTCACAATTAAATAACTGCTTCATATGCGGAATTGTGATCAGATTGGTTCCTTCCGGTGTAGACGGGTAACTGCTTGTACATTTTAATAACACTAAATCCTTACAGCCATTCTCTCTTGCCGTTTTAACAAGATCATCTAATTCTGCAACAGTAGTCATTCCTGTAGAAACAATCATCGGCTTACCTGTCCGCGCAACCCTCTTTATCAATGGCAAATCTATATTTTCAAAAGAAGCAATCTTATAGCACGGAACATCTAAGCTTTCTAGGAACTCCACAGCGGTTGCATCAAACGGCGTACTAAATCCCATAATACCTAACTCTTTACAGCGTTTGAAGATCGGTTCATGCCATTCCCACGGTGTATAGGCTTTTTGATACAGCTTATATAAAGAAGTTCCTTGCCATAGGCTGTTTTTATCGGCAATGAAAAATTCTCTGTCATCAATATTCAGTGTCATTGTATCTGCCGTATAGGTTTGCAGCTTAATTGCATCCACCCCAGCCTTTGCCGCCAGTTCAACGATCTCCAAGGCTCTGTCGAGGGATTGATTATGATTGCCCGACATCTCTGCAATAATAAAAGGCGGCCGATTTTTATCTATATGAAATGCTGTATTCATTCCTTTATTTCTCCTTTAACTAATCAATCTTCCCAAAGAAAATGCTTCCGCAAACTGACATCCTATTACCGTTCCACGATATTTAGCTAGAATTTCGACAGACTCATATGACCGCGAATGCGGATATTCTCTCATCTCAGAATCATAACACTTCAAAGCTTCCATTTTTTTAGCAAAAGTAGCCTCTATATCCACAAACCAATTCGCCATGAATATTTTGTCGCAAGTTCCTATCTGCCATTCTGTACTTGACAAGGTTTCAAAAAATAATATTGTTTTTACTGTCTGTCCAGGAAGTGGACGGCATGCCGTAATAACTGCATTATGTGTTACTGTATGATCTACATTTACATCTCCGGCATGGTGCGTATAAACCATATCTGGCTTTATAGTTTCTACCATTTCTTCAACTTTTTTTACTACATCGAGTAACTCCACACCATCCATCCTATTGTCTGGAAAATCACATATTTTCAAGCTTTTTACGCCCATTATTTTTGCAGCTTGATAAGTATTCGCATAAAGTTGGCTTAATTCTTTGTTTCGCAGCGATACATCTCGCCTAACATCCCGGCTTGTCAAACCTTCTGCCATAATTAAAACATGTACTTCATCGCCGTTTAGAACATGCTTTATAATCGTTCCGCCACATCCTAATATCTCATCATCCGGATGTGCTGCCACAATTAAAATTTTTTTATTTTTTTTCATTGTTACCAATCCTCAATGCAATTTTTACATCAGCTTTAATATAGCCATGCTTTAACGTTGCGCGTTCAAATTCTAAATGTAAATTTTCCGTACTCAAAAATGCTCTAGGATAACTATCCGCATCTAACATTCTTATATAATCAAAAATCTTTTGCAAATCCTGCAGATTTCCTATATCCCCATCTTCTGGCTTGCGTCGTTCGAAGGTTACAACTTCTCCCTCTTGCTTCTTCGGTTGCAGATTTTTATTTATAATTTCTATCATCATATCTTTTGTCAAATCTGCTGCTCTCAAATAAATCTCCTCAGCCGCACCTTGCAAAGATAAAGGCATTTTTAAATAAATATCTCCTGCATCTAATTCTTTTTCACAACGCAATGCAGCCAATTTTGTTTCATAAATCCCTCTTGCTATAAGATTCTGTAATGGGCTTCCACCACGACCAAATGGCAAATCTGTCATATGAAAAATGACACATTCAAAATTTTTGTATATTTCTTCCGAAATAATATTCGACCAATGTGGAAAAAAAACATATTTGGGCGAATACTTTTTCAAATTCTCATATGTTAGTAATAATTCATTATCAATATAAATAATAGTAGCGTTTGTTTGAGTTTCTATTTCATTAATATAATTTTTATGCCATTTTTTGTTTGAAACAATAATATTTAGCATGTTTTTTCCCATCTCATTTTCCAACTATACTTTTTTAACTATTATACTTTACTAATTTTTATAATATATTTTTGTCCATACATATAAAAATATGCTGGATACTTTTCGTTATCAACTACACGTAACAAGTTAAACTGCTCTTCTATTGATTTATGGACATTAAGTTCACTATCTTGAGGTGTTCTCCTTGGATAATATGTAGCACTCCCTACTTGAGTACGCGCACTCCTAACAATATTTTCATAATTACAAATAAATTCGATACACATTTCAATAGTGTAGCGTGCTTGAAGCTCTCTTAATTCATCAATCAGTTCATTTCCTACAAAATTCATTATCCTTTGTAAGTAGATTTTCCCATTATCTACCTTTTCATCAGCTTCAAAAAGAGTAATCACACAGTTACTTTTTCCTTCTAAAATTTGCCATGTTAATGGAGACCACCCTTTACCCTTAGGTAAATCACTTTCATGTACAACTAAATTATGCCGATTTCTTTCTAAATCTTCTTTCATTATAATTTGTGAGTAGCTTAATAAAAACACGAAATCGTAGCTATTTTTCTTATCAAATTCATATCCCCGAAAAACTTCGTATCCTTTATTTTGTAACTGTTGAACAAAACAACATAAATATGGATTAATCCATGACTCTTTATCTGAAATTACCGCTATTTTATATATTTTTTTCATGTCTTCTCCTATTAAAAAACAAAAATATTGGCTGATTTTCATTCATCAATAAGGATTCCATATTCTTCTCTATCTTTTTTACATGTGCACAATCTTGTATAAGAATCCTAAGATTATCTTCAATCATTTTACAGGTGACCATTTCATTTTGCCCTAAATATTCAATAACCCCTCTGCGTTTACAATTCTTTGCTATTTCGACTTGATTTTCTGCAATCGTGATTACAAGGGCTGGCAATTTCAAAAAGCACCGCTCCCAAGTCGCGGTTCCACCGGCACCTATGGCTAAGTCTGCTTCATTCATCAACTCTGCCATATTACTGACCTGGCAAAAATAGTGCATATTATCATGCTGCAAGCAATAGGCTTTGATACTTTCTTTATTTTTGTTACTTGCACCAACAACTACATTTACCTGGATGTCAGTCCGTTGCAACGCTTCCATCGCTTGCAGTGCCTTCATGGTCTCATTCGTCAAATCACTGCCGCCGAAAAAGACAAGAATGTTTTTGATAGTCCCATCACGGGTACGCATTTTTTTCCGCGCCTCATAAAATTCCTCACGCAGTAATGCATACTGCGGGCCTAACAGCAGCTTGCAGTGGGGGGGCACAAGACCTGTATAGCGATACTCCCCTTCACAATAGTAATTCTGATCCAGTAATATATCACAATTATGCTTACGATTCGCCAAATCATCAATAACCATAATTTCGTCCACGTAAGGGCGGACTATATTCTCCCAGGTTTCATCGATTGCATAACTATCAATAATCAAATACTCTACCGCTAATCCCTGCAAAAGCTGCCTGGTTTGATCAGCATCAACAGCCTGCCGGACTGTCAGCCATTGTTCATAGCCAGTCAATTCTTCCGTAGATGCAGCACTTGGCAGCAACAACAAACGGTATCCATTCTTCTCAATTAAATGATTCAGACTCCCAGCTAAATCACGCGAAATAAATACAATCTCTTCTTGTTTTTCTTTTTTCAATTGTCCTGCCAAAGTTAAGCAGCGCATCAGATGTCCACTGCCAATTAATTCGGAAGAATCAACACGAAAAACTATCATACTAACCGCCTAC
>POVV01000819.1_pt1 | contig 15744 bp, 13 predicted proteins | sample 1560271 | NCBI WGS metagenome assembly POVV01 (sample SAMN08337232, study PRJNA429181) | Bioreactor metagenome, whole genome shotgun sequencing project. | biome: cows' rumen and soil; feature: anaerobic; isolation source: anaerobic chemostat enrichment culture, galacturonate as sole carbon... | reverse complement strand
TTCCCATTCCCTGGCTGTCCAATATGGTTGCACCACTAATTCCTTCCCTTACAAATCCGGATAAAATATCATCCAGACTGTCAACTGTATTTAAAACAATAAACAAAACATACATAATTCCACCCCCAATTTTAATATTTATACTTAGATTAATCATATGACTGAGAAATATGAACAACATTATTCTTGTGATTATGTTTTTCTTCTTTATTCTCCAATTGATCAATTTCACCAGCCTTTTGTATCGCCAGCTTAGCAAATATAGGTCCTGTTACTTCATAAATCAATACGCTAAACATGATAATGGTACCAATAGCAACGGCATATTCCGGTAATTGCTGACGTACCAGCACAAGAAGACCAATGGATATACCGCCTTGAGGGAGTAATCCCAAACCGAGGTATTTTGTAATATTAGGATCGGCTTTCACAGTTTTCGCACCGATCCATGCACCCAGCATTTTTCCACCGGCCCTTGCAATTACATAAGCGACCCCCACAATTCCTACGCTAACTAAAATACTTATATCCAGGCTGGCACCAGCTAATGTAAAAAATAAAATGTAAACTGGTGATGCAAAATCATTGACTGAGTCAAAAACTCTCTTCGACTTTTTTAATGTATTTACCACGGTGGTTCCCATCATGATACACGTTAATAAAGGGGATAGTCCTAAACTAATAGATATTCCTGTTGCAATTCCAATTGCCATAAGCGATGCTGCCTGAAGCTCGTCACGGCCACTTGATTTCTTTGCAAAAATAGTTAGAATAATCCCCAGAACCAAACCAAGTAAAACAGAGCCTCCTATCTCAATAACCAGTCCATGAAACATTTGTACAATGGAAAAATCCTGTTGGCCTGTCGATCGTGTTGCTAAAGACATGGCAATTCCAAAAGCTATTATTCCAAACACATCATCTAAAGCAACTACAGGTAATATTGTTTTTGTTAATGGTCCATGAGCGTTATACTGTCTTATTACTAATAAAGTTGCGGCTGGTGCCGTTGCAGCTGACATTGATGCAATTACAATGCAAAAGGTAAAAGGCTGATTTAATAAATAATACATAACAGTAAAAACAATAACAATGGCTCCAACGACCTCTGCCAAAGTAATAATTACGATGGATTTCCCTAATTTCAGCATATCTTTAATGACAAATTCATTACCTATACTGAAGGCAATCACTGCTAAAGCCAATTCATTAATTACAGAAAACGATTCCATGTCACTTGAACTAATAAATTGTAAAAAAGATGGCCCTAAAAACAATCCTGCTACCAGATAACCGGATACATTGGGAAGCTTAAAGACTCTGGCTGCTTTCCCGCCTATAATTCCAACAAATATTACAATACTGATTTTCAATAGAAAATTCAATTTTGTTCCTCCACATCATAATATTAAACCTTATGACATACGTTTAACGCTTTTTGCATATATCAATACCCTATTACTACAAGACCTCCTTGTTGGTATATTTTTGCACATCAAAAAAGCGGATAAACTAACTCATATTGAGCTTCGTCATTCGCTTGGTATACTCCTATGGGATTAGCTGACGGATTAGGGCTTCCAAGTTGCCCCTCTTAAAACTAAGATTCACCCCTGAGATTGGTTCCCCCACTATCATAAAGATATTCGGAGCTGTTTCATTAACCTTAGCATGGATAAGTGAAATAGTCAAATTAGACTAACCTCATAGCTAAAAGCGGAGTGAGAATATCCGATTGACTTGAAACGTTTGGACTGGGTGAAATTGTCAATACGATCATTTATACCTAGTATCTGCATAATGTTATATGTGGAACTAAATTTTTTATTGCCTTTTTATCAACTTCAATCTATACTGACTATACTAAATATAATACAGCCGTGCCGCAAGCAAGCTGTGATCAGATTCGAAACCACATGGGGTAATTTTTATAATAAAATAAATCAGGGGGCAATATGAAAAACATAGTCTAATTTTTAAATGTATTTGCAACATATACAATCGTATTTATTCTTGTGAATGGTATAATGCCATTCTCACAGGCGTTTAAGGAAGCTAGCGCACGGACGGCCGCTATTAGCATCCGTCCCAATGGCTGTTAAAATGTGGAGCAAAGAAAATCAAGGGAATCTGTTTCTATTTCCCCTATTAATGCGATTAAGCTCGTGATAAGTATTGTTCTGGTCGAGTTTGCCTATATGATCGTAAACTTTGTTTTCGGCTATTTTGTCGCGTGGAGATCGGAAGCCGTGAGGATATTTTACTCCGGCGATTCGTAGGACATAGGCTTTTGGGCTAAGCTGATAGAAAACTGGAGAAAGAATCCGGCCATCTACCCATTCCAGTTTATGAGAGGCGCTCTGTTGGGGATAGCCGCTTTGCCTCTGCTTTATATGGGGTGGAACCATCGGAGAGAGTATATCATTAATATCTGCCTGATATACCTGAATACGGCTATTTTACTCATTATTCCAAACTTTCTTTTCCCTGATCCGGTCAGATGGGCGCATTTTATCGAAATGTTTTTATCTATGCTGCTTTTCGGAGTGATGACAGGTTTAATAATGTCCCGCACATCACAAAGGGAATGACGTTTATGTTTATTGATTGTATGGATTCATGATATTCTGATAAAAGGAGAACACAATATGGACAATTTTAACGATAATCGTACTTTTATGAAAAGTGGATTTGATCTTCCTGAACGTGACTTTATATCCGATCAAGAGCGTGGTATGCCGCCACCAAGTGCTGCGAAAACAACCGATGGCAAATTAAAAATCATTGATCTTCCGGCAGTTGATAAAAAAACTGTTAAATACAATGATTTATACACTTGCTTTAATAATCGTAGAAGTAGACGAAATTATAAAGATAAACCAATTACATTAGAAGAGTTGTCATTTTTATTGTGGTCAACTCAAGGTGTGCAGAAAGTGATACCTGCATATAAAAATACCGGTCATATAACCCTTCGCCCAGTTCCTTCTGCAGGTGGCAGGCATTCCAGTGAGACATATCTTGCAGTTAATAATGTGGCAGGTTTAGATAAAGGTATTTATATTTATATGCCTTTAGAACATAAGCTGGCTTTATGTCATTATGTAGATGATTTGACAGATAAACTTATCTATGCTTATGGTGGTGAAGGTTATTATAGCGAAGCCAAGTGGTTTGGACGGGCTCCGGTTGTATTTTTATGGTCCTGTATCCCATATCGTGGTGAATGGCGATACCATTGCGAAGCTCACAGACTAATGTTGTTGGATATTGGTCATATATGTCAAAATTTATATCTGGCATGTGAAGGAATTGGGTGTGGCACTTGTGCAATTGCGGGGTATGTACAGGAGGCATTTGATGAATTACTTGGATTAGATGGTATAAATGAATATATCGTTTACCTTGCTGCCGTGGGGAAAGTAAAATAAAATTCTTACCCTAATTATACATTAGTTATTATGTAAGCTTCATTATCTTGATCGGAACACATAGTATCCGATGGAGTTTTACCGTTTGCACTGAAATTGAAGATTGATCAAGAAAATCACAATTTGCGAATATAATTTGATTTTATGGCAATTATAATTGTGACCCATCTCGTGTACAAGCCTGAGTAACCTACCTTTTCGTTGCTTGGGCTTTTCCCTTACAAATACTCAGATACCCCAACCTTCGAATCCGGGTACATACTCATAATTTAATACTTAAGTTCTATTTTCCTATTTACCATCATCTGCCGAATTTGTAAACAATCAACGATCGCATGAAAAACTCACGCTAGGCTTCATTTTTGTAGCCGTCATCAGTACCGCATACATCACTCTTAGAGTCAAATACCGGCCTCGATATGGTAAATCCTAATGTCATAAATGCCGCCATGGCAAATACATACAGTACAGATACCTTTAATAATGTGATTGCTGCTTTTAAATACTTTGTCGAACATATGTTTGATTTTTATTTCTAAATATGATATACTGATTATGAAAAGACGCAAAGGAGTAATTGCAATGGAAAAACAATTAAAAAATGATGAATGTTTTGTTTTTATTGAAACAGGATTAAATGCTTTAGAAAAAATAGGCTGGTATGGCGAAACCAAATTTATATGTCCTGTATGTGGGTATAATAATGCCAACGCTAAAAGGATTAAAACACCTAATAAAGTTCGTAATAAGTCTACTTGGCTATATTGTGAAGAGTGCGGAATGCTCGTCCATGGATAAAATATTAGAGGTAAAGACATCAATATCTCTACCTCTTTTTTGTAAAGTGAACATTTATATTATTTAATTCTTATATTCCATTATCTTTGCATAAGTCTGCAGTCATCACTTATCATACGCTAATATTATTCATAATACATCGTTAACAACAGCTGTAATATCACTATTAACAGCATGAGTTAAGGCGGAGATTTGCGATAAAACTATCATTCCTGTTTTTAATTACTTATACCATGTACCATCTTTATCAATAAAGAATCCGTTGATAATTGTGTTGACTGCCATGGCCCCATCGCTATTGAAATAATACCAGTTTTTATTTATCTGTTTCCAGCCTGATTGCATGGCTCCGGCAGAATCTGTATAATACCACTTATTATTATAGAATACCCAGCCAGTTACCATGGCCCCTTCTATGCTAACGGCTGACGAAGGATTTAGGTAGTACCACCTATTGTTGGACATAACCCAGCCAGTTGCCATGGAACCATTGGTATTAAAATAATACCAGTTTCCATTGATCTGTCTCCAGCCAGTATGCATAGCTCCCTCCACTCCATTATCTAACGAAGGGTTCAAATAATACCAGTTATTACCGGAAACAATCCAGCCAGTCATCATGGTTCCTTCTACACCAGAGGCCGCTGATGGATTTAGGTAGTACCATCTATTATTGGACATAACCCAGCCAATTGCCATGGAACCATTGGTATTAAAATAATACCAGTTTCCATTGATCTGTCTCCAGCCAGTATGCATAGCTCCCTCCACTCCATTATCTAACGAAGGGTTTAAGTAATACCAGTTATTACCGGAAACAATCCAGCCAGTCACCATGTCTCCATTACTATTAAAATAATACCAGTGATCGTTGCTCTGCTTCCATCCAATAACCATCATTCCACTGCTGTTAAACATATACCATTTGTTATTTATATTTGCCCAGGATTTTTGATAGGTACCATCAGGATACTTATAATACCAGGTATTCCCTTTCCTAATCCAACCAACTTCCGAATTTGAATTCCATGATCCATTCTGTCCACTTCCATCAGACACGTTTTCTTCCGTAAGATATGCTTCATCAGATTCTGTCCATTCACTTTTCTTTCCGTATTTCTTTTCCGTTTCCGTACCTGAAGTAGTTCTGACTTTAAAAATGTAACTGCCTGCTTTTGTCATATAAGGATAGAAATTATAAGAAGTTTTTTTTAAACACTCAACCTTTTGTATGATTGTTTTTCCACGATATAAATAGACATCATATGCTCCGGAACTGTATTCCCCTTCGCTCCATTCGGCATCTCCGATTCCTGAATCCCCCCAGGAAGCACTTTCAGGTGAATTATAGGTTCCTTTTAAAGGATTAAACGTAAATGTCACATATAAGGTATCTGCCCTGGAACGGCTGGAGGTCACATATTCCCCTCCCTTTATTGACACATTACCGGAATTATATCCTCCTTTAAACGCATATTCATCGGAATCTATAGCCCGTAAAGTTACTTTCATCTTCGGCTTTGAACCAATCATCATTTCCTTATTATCAGAGGTTATCCAATTTAAATCTGTAACTTCATACCTGTTATTATTGCAACAGACATAATTTCCTGATTTCTCCGTTGTTTTAAAGGAAACTTCTGACGGTAACGTCTTTCCTTCTTCCAAATCCTTCAGTCCTACATAAATAATCACCGACGATATAGTTTTCGATGAAGCTGCCAGGGATTCAAGTGGAAGGCTAATCCAGAGTACTGTTATTACAGAAGCCCAGGCTACCAACCTCTTAAGGTACTTCATAAAAACTCACCTGCTTTTTCTTATTATATTAAATATATTATTACAGCTAAACCATGGGCGCGTACTTTCTGGCCTCCGTTACGTTAAATATAAAAAGCAGTCCCCCACTTAACGGACACCAAATTTTACGCCACGCCTGATGGTGCCATCACTGTTCCATTCGGTGTAAACGTATGGGCCACCGTCAGTGGTTCCATTTTCAGTAAAGTTATGTGTGACACCATTGTAGGTGTAGGGACCGGTTACCATTTTCAAGGTATTGGTGTCAAAGTAGTAGACATTGTCATTAATCTTCATAATACCGCCCTGTAGTTCACCGGTGTCAGCGGTGTAATACCATGTGTTATCCCTTTGAATCCACCCGGTACGCATAAGCTGGTCATTACCAAAGAAGAACCAATGATTTTTGTAATTGACCCAGTTGTTCGTACAATAATCACCAGAACCCCACTGGTACTTTACCCCCTGCGGGGTATTCACAAATCCTGCAGCAAATGATGACATAGCACTTCCTATGGCTAATGCTATAGATAAAGTTGTAACCGCTAAATGCTTTTTTTTCATAGATCTTGACCTCCTTATAATTACATAGGTTACTATAAATTTAGTTAAAGTATATAATCTGAAGCAATTTTAAGTCAATGAAGTTTATGTTTTTGTAAAAATAAGTAAACTATTTGTAAAAAATTGACATTAAAAATTTCAAATCTTAAGAAGTCTGTAATTATAGAAAAACAACTAATTATTATATCAACAGGAGATCACAAATATCATAAAAAGCAAATGATTGAATTTACTGAAGAAGGAATCCGAACTTGGCATTTGGGGTCATGTTCTACATGGTGGCCGTATACTTTAATTCGAAGAAGAATATGGTATTGATAATACGCCAGAAAATAATATATGGGACATTCCATAAAAGATTTAAAGGATAGAGATTACACTCACATGGAGATTTGAATTAGAATGGATATAGAAAAGATTTTTTAGTTTTATATCGTTTGTTGCATCATTTGTTACTACTAGTGCTAATTTATAATGCATAAATTAATAATATGTCGGTACACAGGTTATAACTTAAAACACCTCCTGCAATTAACGAAAATAGATTGCAGGAGGTGTTTTCGATTGTACTATTTATTGCCCATCTTGCTCATTTTTTCCGTCGGTTTCATGTCTTCGCCGTCATCGATAACAGCCTCGCTAGTTTCGTTCCTTATCTCTTCAATGGATTTCTGAACCTTCTGCAAATTCTGACTGATATTATCGTCGAGTTCAAGAGACCGGTCCTTAAGCTCTGTCACCTTTTTAGACTTGGCTTCTATATTGCCATTGCCTCTGGATATTTCAGCCTCCAGGACCCGGATGGTTCCAGCCAAATGCTTTTTCTCCTGGTGGATTGTTTCCGCCTGCTCCTGGTTGGCAGAAAGAGCGGAGATGCCGTTTAGCTGGTCTGCCTGGGCTTCTTCCTTTGTCTTTGGCTTATCGTAGATCCTACCATCAGAGCCCTCATCCTCCGTTTCTTCTGCCTGCTTTGCCTGAAGTTGAGAAATCTGATTGTCGATTTCCTCCAGTCGCTTTTCGTATTCTTCCAGCTGTGCTTTTACATCAGTTCCATTATCTTGAGATGAGTCCATAAGGGACTTTTTCTGCTCCTGTAAGAACTCCTTCTGCTTCATCAGCAGCTCTAGCATACTCTGGTTTTTGCCAACAGGAGAAATGACGGCGGTATCCCGGTTCACATCGTCTTTCTTTTTTCCAAACAAGGCCTCTGTCTGATTAGCGGCGGAACGGTTGATGGCATTGATATTTAGGGAAGTCATCTGCCTGTTCAATTTACCAATATACATAAGTTACCCCCTTTTCTTTTTACTTTTCATTGCTATATATGGTATCGGCAAATAAAATAAATATATAAGGTTAGACCTGTAAAGCAGCTTGCAGTAGGTAAATCCTGTTTTTCCTTCAATAACCCATATAAGGAAATGCAATTATTTTTAACGTGAAATTTCTTCGTACCTAAGCAAAATTTATTAAAATACGGATTGATAATCTGCGTGATTTTATCAGCTTCGTATTATGCTCATAACAGCGAGTTATAAATATTTTTGTAATAAATCTTTAGGAATATGACAATAGTCATTAGGGCACCTATCCAATCTATCTTGATGTTCATCTGCACTTTTAACGTAATTCATAAGCGGAAGAACTTCCACAACAATTTTGCCCCTATCCGCTCTTTCTGTTATATAATTCTTGGCATCTTCCAAATGTCGAGGTACTTTACTATATACGCCTGTGCGATATTTTTTTCCCACATCATTACCTTGTTTATTCATACTGTAAGGATCTATAATCTCAAAAAAATAATCCATTAGTTGAGAAACAGTTACAATATCAGGGTCAAATTCTGTTTTTACGCATTCAGCATAACCATCATACTCGCCTTCTAGAGTATTTGAATAACCATTTGCTCGTCCTGCCTGAGTATTAATAACACCTTTTAGTGTTTTGATAAATGCTTGTACACCCCATAGACAGCCACCTGCAAAATATATTGTTTCAACCATAGTATTCACCTGTTTTCTTTCGTCAAATATAATAACCTTCATGAGTAGAATATCACCATACTTACTAACTATCAATATTAATTACGTTTACCACGTTTTTTATCTCCGTTTTAATTTCTTAACCCCCCTTTTTCATTGACACAGCAATCTAAAAGTGATATATTAACTATATTGAACGTGTGTTCTAAAGTTTTCAGAAGAAGATTCAAAATGCTTATTTAAATAATTTAAGAATTAGAATAGCCTTTGGCTTTATAATAAAAATCTAAAGAAATAGAGGGAATGAGTATGATTGATTTTAAAAATGGTTCTTTTGTAAAACTGAAAAAGGTAGATAATTCCATTGCAGATGGAGTTACCAAACTTTTTATCTCTGGCGAAGAGACCATAGGATGCTACAAAGGCATTCGCGATTACGTTGTTTTTACAAATAAGCGTATTATTTCCGTAAATGTTCAAGGAATGACTGGAACAAAGAAAGACTTTACATCAATGCCATACTCAAAAATACAAGTGTTCTCCGTTGAGACTTCTGGAGTATTCGACTTAGATAGTGAATTAGAAGTATATTTCAGCGGTGCAGGTAAAGTCAAATTCGAATTTACAGGTACATGTGATATAGAGCGAATTGGTCAACTTATAGCTTCTTATACTTTATAGTTCATAAACAGTAAAAACCGCCCGATGCTGCCAACACCGAACGGCTTCACATAAATTATACCGGCTGTACCGATACACCTCTATTGCAAAGATATTATACCATTCTGGCACTAAACTTTAAACCGGTTTAGTGCTATTTTTATACTCTTTTTTAAAAAGGATGATAATGTTCGCAAAAGAATATGGTATTGATGATTAGGCCAGAAAAAAATATGGGACATTCCATAAAAAGATTTAATAGATAGAATTTATACTCACATGGATATTGAATGGTTAAGAATATACAAATATCAGTTTAATTCATAAGTTTCCAATGTTGAAAGACTATTTCTTAAAGTTCACCAGATAACATTTTCAGCTTTCCCATGTTTATTACTTTTCCTTTCTTGCTTATCAGTCCTGACTTACTGTAGTTCATAACAAAAAAACTACTGTTTATCAAACTAATCATTCTTTTATTTATGTATCTGGTATTATTGCCTTAGAAAATAGAATTGTATTTTTCATACTTGCTTTCAGGAGAATGAAGGAAGTATAACAGGAGGTATATATAATGACTATTATTGTTGTTTCACGTGTGATTGTAACGTTTTTTGATTTGATAATGGCATTGTGGTGCTGGAGAAATAAGAATATTGATGGAGTAGTACTTTATTGTACCTTGGCTATTATTTTAGCAATAGCATTTTAAATAGAAAGAAAAATCCTAAATTACCTTTGCAAAACGATTTTCTAAGTGCTGCTTCCATTCAGGAAGCTCTTCATTAATTTTTCTACCGCATACCGGGCAATAATTTAATTGATCCCTGTTTTCATCAATATCACCAATATACTCAATCAGTGTCTTGCAATGTTCGCAGCTATTTTGTACCTCTCCCATAGTTCCCCTTTCTCCCTCCGGCCCCAGGCGCTGCAAAAAGAAATGGGGAATGAATATGAAAAATAAGTTATTTGTAGCAGCATTATGTGCTATATCATCAGCGTATCCGCTTGTAGAGGTAAAACAACCTCTGGGAAAGACGAAACGTTGATAACTGCAGAATCTTCGACAGACACTACAACAGAATATTCATTTATAATCGGTTATAGTTGTAAAAATCGTCTACAATCGTTTATAAAAAGCTAACACCATTCATTCACAGTTTTTTCACAAGACGTACAAAATTTATTTACAACTTCTACAAACTTTTTTCACATATGTCTTATATAATGAAGACAGTAACAAGAGGAACTCCAAACTTGTTAAAAATAAAACTTTTTTTCATAACTGGCCGGTGAAAGTCACATTTCACCGGCTCCTCCCTTTTATGGGCCAAATATTTCCCAGTTGCAAAGAAACTCTTTCTATTATAGAATAGGGAAGGTGCCCATGGCATATGCAAACTTGGAGGATATTATTACATGAAGAAAAATGCAATCGTAGGACAATCCGGCGGACCAACCGCTGTGATCAACGCAAGCCTTTACGGCGTCATCAAGGAAGGAATGGCCCAGACCGAAATCGGAAGGGTTTACGGAATGCTCAATGGCATAGAAGGCTTCATGTCCGGCAATTATATGGATTTAACAGGTAACTTGACAGAAGAAGAGCTGGAGCTATTGAAATTAACACCTTCTGCTTATTTAGGTTCCTGCCGCTATAAACTCCCTGACGATCTGTCTTCTCCCTTTTATCCGGCTCTTTTTGAAAAATTCCGAGCTATGGATATCGGATATTTCTTCTATATTGGCGGTAATGATTCCATGGATACGGTAAGTAAGCTTTCCCGCTACGCCGCCCGTCATGGAAGCCCTATCCGTTTTATTGGAATTCCCAAAACCATTGACAACGACTTGATATTAACGGATCATACTCCCGGATACGGCAGTGCTGCCAAATATGTGGCTGATACTGTCCGCGAAATCGTTCTGGATTCTTCTGTTTACCAGCAAAAGTCCGTCACCATCATAGAGCTGATGGGACGTCATGCCGGCTGGCTTACTGCTGCCAGTGCGTTGGCCAGAAAATTTGATGGCGATAATCCCCTGCTTATCTATCTTCCTGAAACGGATTTTGAATTTGAGCAGTTCGCATCGGATGTAAAAGCAGCACTTAACAATCACAATTCCGTTATTATCTGCATCTCAGAAGGACTCTCTGACTCCCAGGGCAAATTTATCTGCGAATACGCGGATGAAGTCCGTTTGGACACCTTTGGTCATAAAATGCTGACCGGAAGCGGAAAAATGCTGGAGAATTTTGTACGTGACCGTTTTGGTGTAAAGGTCCGGTCCATTGAACTGAATGTAAACCAGCGCTGCAGCGGCATGCTTGCTTCTGCAACCGATATAGAAGAATCCGTGCAGGCGGGATCAGAAGGAGTAAAGGCAGCGTTAAAAGGTATTACCGGAAGAATGGTCGCCTTTCAACGCACAGGAAATTCCCCTTATTCCATGGAATGCATCACCGTTGATGTCAATGAGGTATGTAATCAGGAAAAGCTGTTCCCTGCCCAGTGGATCTGCGGCAATGGCACGGATATCTCCTCAGAATTTCTGGAATATGCCATACCGCTGATCCAGGGTGAGCCTCAAAGAAAGATGGAAAGCGGCCGACCCGTGTACCTGTACCGGAAATAATTATTGTCCGCTTTTCCGGATCTAAAAATTCAATTATATGGCTCAAGAAAAGCGCCATGATCCTTTAAAAGATTCTGAAGCTGTGCTACGTCGATTGCGGCAACCCCAACTCCCTGTTTTGCCGCAATCGCTGCCGCAGTACCGGCCCCTTCACTGATCGCCATCAGTATGGGTGTTACGCGGACCGCAGCACAGGCTTCATGAGTCGCACTGATGCATCGCCCGGCTACCAGAAGATTATCCAGTTCATTTGTATACAAACAACGGTATGGGATGGAGTACCAGCTACCTTTCTTTAAATAATGATGCTCCATTGTTCCTCCATCAGGAGAATGGATGTCGATGGGATATCCGCCCATGGCAATGGCATCTTCAAACATTTTGTTCTCTAATAAATCGGAGGCAGTTAACCGATAAGCGCCGTTTATCTTACGGCTTTCCCGTATCCCGATATGCGGTCCTGTGGTAACGATAACCGCATTTTCAAATCCAGGGATGTATCTTCTCATAAATGCAACTATGGCATGTGCCTGTTTTCTGCCCTCTATCTCTGCTTCCGTTAAATCAAAAGAATCCAGAGCGCTTTTTTTAATGATTCGGGACATGTTAAGGATATATTCTCCGGAATTATTGGTTTCAAAGCAAAGTACCATATCTCTGTCAATCGGGAATTCCCCCTTATCCTTTGCCTTACTGATAACAGAATAAGCCCCTTGCATGCCGCTTCTGGGAATCAGCTGCAGACGTTCGAATGGAATGGTCTCAAGCATATCATCAGAGTTCTTCTTTATGTATTCGATCATCTTATTCCGATCCACATTGCATACCTTGACATTCATTGTCATGGGCTGAGCCAGATGATCCTCCTCCCTGCCGTAAACACTTCCAATTCCTGCATGGGTGGCCAGATCCCCGTCTGCTGATGCATCAATGAACACGGAGGCGGATACATCAGAGAACCCCTGTTTTGCATACAGATGTACCTTGCGGATCTTGCGGTCCTCCCATTCACAGCCTGTATAGACGGTATGATAGAGCAGATCAGCTCCAGCCTCTTTTACCATGGTCTCAAGAATCAGTTTCATTCCCTCTGCATCAAACGGGGTTACGGAACTGGCATACCCCACAAAATCCTCCATATGGCCTGGAGAAAAGCCTTCTTTTACCATACGCGCTACAATTTCCTCAGCAATTCCCTGCACGACTTGCATACTTCCAGCATGGAATGTCATCTGGGGACCCGTTCCGGCCGCAGTAAGCATACCGCCCAGATATCCATTCTGCTCTACCAAAAGAGTCCTGGCACCGGATCTGGCACTGGCGATTGCGGCTACAGTACCGGCAGGCCCTCCTCCAATAATGACCACATCATAGTTTAAGTTCTGTTGCATATCTCTCCTCCTTTATCAGCTGTTCATAGCGGCAGGCAAAGGCATGAGCACCGATTTCCGATAGTGCCCGTATCCCGGTCCGTCCGATTTTCAGACTGCCTATCCTTAGCATTGGCACCAGATATTCTTTACTCGTAAATCCCAGTTCACTCCATTCAAGATAATGGTAATATTCATGGCTTAAAATCAGGTTCATAGCTTCCGCCATTTCCATTTTGTTTTCTTTTGCCCAAAGTGATATGGATTTCAAATAAAGATGGATCCTCTTCTGTCCTGTCAGATAATCACTGAAATATCTCTGGTTTCCCACAACATAATCGGCATCCACTTTCTCGCAGGTTAAGCCGCTTTCTGATACAATTCTAAAAAAGTCCTTTTCCCCATTATATCGCATAAAAATCATTTCTGCTGCCGCTTCTCCCTTTTGCCACGCCCGGTCTGTAATCCTTTTTCTGTCCTCAGACCGGATTTTATGATAGCAGCTGTCACGGCTTAATTCATCCTGTGCCAATTCCTTTCCCGGAAACGGCATGGAACCCGTATTCAAAATCCAATCACCACCTTATCCACATTTATCCTTCTGTCCGGCCGGTTGCAATGATCAGGATATTTTCATCATTGCCAAAACCTGTCAGTTCCGCATTTCCCAGTGCACAAATTTGCGCTTTGCTCTGGAGTCCGGATAAATCAATGATCCGTTTCCCTGATACCAGATAAATATTGGGCAGATTGGCACCGCCGTCATTAAACACTGTCAGCTCTTCCAAATACCATTCGATTTTTGTTTCCCAGTCCGCAATCTTCACCTCTGAAACCAGGGCATTGCTTTTCTGAAGACGGATCACGCCTTCTTCATCAATCAAACGCAGGGGAGTTGTTTTCTTTTTCACCAATCCCAGAAATTTCTTTTCCAGCCTCTGGGACTGCACGGCATACATCACTCCGTTTTGAGCGGTTATGGATAACTCTCCTGGATTCCCAACCATATTTTCGGCACAAATCTTAAGAAGCTGTTCAACCGTCAGTTTTGTATTACCCAGAACCTTACTTCTCATTTCCGTGGCACCTACAGCAATTGCCCTTAAAAGGTTTTTTTGCGTATCCACTTCTACATGAACTTCAATGGTCCCGGGCGCTGCTCCGCTCTGGATTGCTTTCTGTTCCACTTCCCTGCGAATGCTTAAAATATCTTCCTGTGAGGGACTTGACACCGTTCGTTCCACCATGTCCCGTACCATGGCAAGAGCGACACCAATGGTAGAAATCACCGCGGCATTGCCTGCGATCCTGTATTTATGCTTCATAGTCTTTGCAAGATGGGGAACCACACTGGCCGCTCCGCCTCCGCCTCCTACAAATACGGTCTGTTCCGGCCGCATTTTATAGTCCTTTATAAGCTGTTCTGCAACCTTTGCATTCTTGGCTGCTGCGAATGCCATAGCCTTTTCTGCCGCCTCTTCTACGGTGCAGCCCATTTGATCTGCCAATGGCTTCCAGGCTTTCCTTGCTGCTTCCACATTCCCATAGGAATAGTCCTCCGGCCTGACGTAACCGGCTATGTTAGCGGCTCCCGCCATGGTGAGGGTCACCCGTACTCCATTGTCACATTCAATAACCGCATATTCCGGATCAGAAGGTACGGGCCTGACCGTCATAAGCCTTGGATTTTTAATAAGGCCGGCATCGGTATAAACTTCATAATCCAAACCGGCAATATGAGCGCTTCGCGGCCCCATGTTAACAGCTTTGCCATCCTTTATCTGTACCATGCTCCCCCCGCCGATGCCCACGGTTCTTACATCAAGACTGCTTAAATAGGTTTTATGTCCTCCCACTTCTGCATATTGGATCATAACCTTGCCATCCTTTACGCAGGATATATCCGTAGAGGTGCCGCCGACTTCAAAAAACAGACCATCCGTCAGCTTTTCATACATCAGAGCACCGGCTACACCGGCTGCCGGACCCGAGAGAATTGTCATAATCGGCCGGTTTCTTACCTCATCCACAGTCATAACGCCTCCATCGCAGCGCATTACCATCAGAGGGTTTTTGATTCCAGCCTCTATGATGCTCGTTTCTGTCATAGTCGCCGCCTCAAGCATCTTAGGCATAATGCTGGCATTCACTACGGCCGTCCTGGTTCTTATTTTCAGACCGTATAGCTTTGATATTTCATTGGTAGCCGTGCCCGGGATATTCATTTCCTTGCATTTTTCCAGAGCCAGATTCTCATGATACGGATCATCCACACTGAAAGCCTCTGCTGCTACAATGCTGGAAGTCCCTCGTTCTCTTAAAGTGCGGATGGCGTCCACGATCCTGCTTCCCAGACTGTCCTTATCCGATGTGTCCACATATTCGTTCTGGCTTTCCAAAAATTTACCGGCTGCCAGTTCTATATTGCTGATATTGGTATCCGACCTGCTTTTTGCCCCCTGCAAACCGCTTCCAAGCGTTACAATTCCAACCGGA
>POVV01000818.1_pt1 | contig 15747 bp, 13 predicted proteins | sample 1560271 | NCBI WGS metagenome assembly POVV01 (sample SAMN08337232, study PRJNA429181) | Bioreactor metagenome, whole genome shotgun sequencing project. | biome: cows' rumen and soil; feature: anaerobic; isolation source: anaerobic chemostat enrichment culture, galacturonate as sole carbon... | reverse complement strand
CGAAAAACTTATCATGTAGTATTCATTACCATATATTATAGAGAAACCAGACTCGGATGTCAATAGAATAATTTTACATGACCCGGCTGCTATGAGAATGAATCTTAATGATGCAAAAAAATAAATTTTTTCATAAAAAAGGACTTATACCGGGAACCTTCCAAGGTACAAGTCCTTATCTTACCATCAGATATTATTCCTCTCCCTGCGCATCAAATACTCCTACTGCGCTTATGCTGGAACAAACGACCACTACGACAACAAACAGGATCAGAAGCGTAATTCCCCCGAAAAACCATATGAAAAAGGTAACTCCAAAGTCCTCAGATGTTCCTTCTGCCGGTTGGTTGGCTTCTGTAGCCGCAACTGTCTCTGCGTAAGACACCAGTGCGGTTCCAGGTGCAGCTCCTGCGAATATGCCCAGCATAAGAGCGATCATCAGACGCAGCATCGCCTTCCTTATCTTCATAGTCTTTTCCTTCATTAAAGTTTCTCCTTTCCATGCCCGTGCTATCTGGGTAATAGATGCATGCCCAATACAGCGGGGGCAGGTTCCCCCCTAAGGTATTTTCCCTGCCAATTTTAAATCGCTGTATCTAATATATCACAATCGGGCAAAAAAAGATATCCCTAAATCCAAGGATTCGCCTTCTATTCCTCTGCCATCACAAGCATCAGTTCATTGCTTCTGGCAATAAATTTCGTCATGCGCTCCGGTGTCAGAGAACCATGGCTGAGAGCCGCCAGATCATAAAGCTGTTCACAGATGGAATTTGTATGGGTTCCGTCTTTGTGTCCCAGTATATATTGCACCAGCTTATTGTTGTAGTTAAGAACCAGGGTCTCACCGCCTGCACCAAACATGGAAGGATCCATTCCCGGCATGGTATACATCTTCATCATTTCCTGCATGCGGCGGGATTCCTCAGATACGGTAATCATGGATGATACATTTCCGTTCTTTAACTTCTCCACCTTTACTTCCAGATGTTCTTTATTCAATGCTTTGCGGAACAGCTCGGTCAGAGTCTCTGCATCTGCCTTCATGGCTTCCTTATCTTCTTCCTTTACCTCTTCCTTGAAGATGTCGGATAAGTCAGAATTAATGCATAAGAACTTAACATTCTCATTCTTCTGTTCCAGATAGCCTACAAACGGGCTGTCAATATTATGGGTTAAATAAACCGCATCTATGCCTGCCTCTTTAAACATGTTGATGTACTGGCTCTGCTCTTTTTCATCGGAGATATAGAATACGCTGTTTTCATGCTTCTCTTTATTCGCCTCCAGACAATCGGAAAGAGTTAAAAATTTACCGTCCAGATTCTTAAACAGGAGGGAATCATTGATCTTCTCCGCAAACTTTTCGTCTTTCAAACAGCCGAATTTAATAAATGGATTGATGTCATCCCAGTATTTTTCATAATTTTCACGGTCTGTCTTAAACATACCGGTTAATTTATCCGCAACCTTCTTTGTGATGTAGTCGGAAATCTTCTTCACAAAACCATCGTTCTGAAGGGCGCTTCTGGATACGTTAAGCGGCAGATCCGGGCAATCGATCACACCCTTTAACAGCATCAGGAATTCCGGAATAACTTCCTTAATATTGTCAGCAATAAATACCTGGCTGTTATACAGCTTAATGGTTCCCTCCAGGCTGTCATAATTTAAATTCAGCTTGGGGAAGTAAAGGATTCCTTTTAAGTTAAAAGGATAATCCATATTTAAGTGAATCCAGAATAAGGGTTCCTTGTAGTCATTGAATACCTTGCGGTAGAAGGACTTATACTCCTCCTCTGTGCAGTCGTTTGGATGCTTGTTCCACAGGGGATTGATATCATTGACAGGTACCGGACGCTTTTTAATCTTATATTTTTCTTTGGCAGGAGATACCTCTACGACTTCTTTCTCACCGTTTTCGTTCTCTTTTTCCTCTGTCTTTGCTTCCTCGAGGATGGTTTCGATCACAGTATCCTTATCGGTCAGTTCATCCTTTTCAATGGTCTCATACTGAGGCTCTGAAGATGAACTGGATAAATAGATTGCCACCGGCATAAAGGAACAGTATTTATCAAGAACCTCTTTTGCGCGGTACTCGTTGCAGAATTCCAGGCTTTCTTCATTGAGGTACAGCTTAATGGTAGTACCGAAATCCGCCTTGTCCCCTTCTTCCATCTCATATTCCGTACCGCCGTCAGACTCCCAGTGAACCGCTGAAGCGCCTTCCTTATAGGATAAGGTATCAATCGTAACCCTGTCAGCTACCATGAATGCGGAATAAAAACCAAGTCCGAAGTGACCGATGATCTGATCTTCATTGGCCTTGTCCTTATACTTCTCAAGGAAATCCTGGGCGCCTGAGAAAGCGATCTGGTTGATGTACTCATCGACTTCCTCCATGGTCATTCCAAGACCGTTGTCCTTAAAGGTAATGGACTTTTCATTGGAATCTGTAATGATCTCGATCTTAAATTCCAGATCCTCTGGCTTCTGCCATTCTCCCATGATTTCCAGCTTCTTAAGCTTTGTAATAGCATCGCAGCCATTGGAAACAAGCTCGCGGTAGAAAATATCATGGTCGGAATACAGCCATTTCTTGATAATTGGGAAAATATTCTCGCTGTTAATTGTTAAACTTCCTGTCTTTGCCATATTAAAACACTCCTTACTCTTTTTTCTATTTCAGTTCCATGTTTCCATGGAATTTTCACAAATTTATAAACGTATGGATCATACCTGCAAAGAATATTTTAATACGCTGTTCAGGAAATGTCAATAGAAAATCAGCACTCAATTAAACTGAGTGCTAATAATTCTATTCTTCCAGAAACGGAATCTCATTTTGTTTTAAAAACACTTTAAACGCCTGATCCCATTCCTCATCCAGGGTCTTATCAAGGGTAAAGACAGAAACCGAGGTTCCTGTCACGCAGGAAAGCTTATCTTCCTCATAGCGGATATTGAGGTACAGCCCCTTTACCTGATCAGGCGTAAAGGCAATCTGGCGGGAGGCGAGAAAGCGCTCTGTACCTTCCTTTGACATCTGCAGGATGATCCGGAAACTGACAGGAAGTCTTTTTCCTTTAATTAATGAAAAACAAAAAGGCTTCATCATAGCCCAGGTAGAAAGCTGTCCCGTATTCACTTCCTCCAGTTCCTCTTTGGAGTAATAAGCGGAACGGATAGTTCCATCGATGGTAAATGTATTAAAGGTAACAATAACAGCTTCCTTAGCAAGGAACTGGTCAAACACTTCTCCTACGAACAGCTTGGAGGTAAAGAGCTTTAGGTCCTCAATTTTCAGTGCGATCATGGCAATTTCTCCCCATTTTATAATCTCTATCCGTTTACTATACACCGGATCCTCCCAGACTGTCAACGCAGGAATTTCCACGATCTTCGCTATTCCAAACAGTTTTTTTCTGTGGTATACTATTTTCACGTAAGCAATGAGCAGTGCAAAACAGGGTACAAACGAATTTTCGTCGTGCCCGCACGTAAGAAAATTTGTTTGCACCCTGTTTTATAGGGCGAATGCCCGTGAGCCAGGGAATCCACAGGATTCCCTGGCTTGCACTGCGGACTTACCCTAACAGCACCACGCCCCAAAAAGCACGGGCAAAAAAGAGGAAGCGCCCTTCGGCCATACCACCATGCCCAAAAAGCACGGGCAGAAAAGAGGAAACCATATGAATCATATCAAGCAGTTAGAGACACTGATCGCCGCATCCGTTTCTCCATACCATTGCATCATGGCGGCAGCGGACCAGCTATTGTCCGCAGGATTTAAGGAACTGTCCCTGGCTGAACCCTGGAAGTTACAACAGGGCGGGTCATACTACATAAATGTCTTTGATTCCACTCTGGTCGCATTTACCGTAGGGGAAGAGCTGGGCGAAATACCGGCCCTTAAGCTGGCAGCGTCCCATACGGACTGGCCATGCCTGAAGGTAAAACCCTCCCCTGAAGTCACTTCTCTGGAATATGGAAAGCTTAACGTGGAGGTATACGGAGGTCCTCTGCTTGGAACCTGGTTTGACCGTCCCCTATCCATGGCGGGCAAGGTCTGCGTAGCCGGACCATCTCCCATGAAGCCTGAAACCATATTTGTGGACTTTGCACGTCCCCTCCTTACGGTCCCCAACCTGGCAATCCACATGAACCGGGATGCCAACGATGGAGTTGCCATCAACGCACAGATCGACATGCTTCCCCTCATAACCCGGATCACGGATGAGTTAAGTAAGGAAGACTTTTTCTTAGAAGCTCTGGCAAAAGAGGCAGGTGTTAAAAAGGAAGAGATTCTGGATTATGAAATCTGCATCTATAACTGGGAGCAGGGGACTCTCTTAGGCTTACAGAATGAGTTCTACTCTTCTCCCCGCCTGGATAACTTAACATCCGTACATGCCTGCTTAAGCGGGATAATAGCCGGACCATGCAAAAACGGCATTCATGCCATCGCCCTGTATGACAATGAGGAAATCGGAAGCCATACCAAGCAGGGAGCTGCTTCCGCCCTCATGGAACGCATTCTTGAAAAGATCTGCTTAGCTCTGGGCTATACCAGGGAAACGTTCCTAAATGTTCTGCTTAGCGGCTTTTTGCTGTCACTGGACGTGGCTCATGCCATTCACCCCAACCACGGGGAGAAATGTGATATTAAGAACCAGATCCTCATGGGAGACGGAGTCGCCCTTAAGCTGGCCTCCAGTCAGGCCTACGCCACCGACGCTTCCAGCACCGGAGTCATTGAAGGAATCTGCCGAACAAATAATATTCCTTATAAAAAGTTCTCCAACCGCTCCGATGTGAAAGGGGGTTCCACTTTGGGAAGCATTTCTTCCGCCCTTCTTACCATGCGGACGGTAGATGCAGGCGTGCCCATACTGGCCATGCACTCCGCAAGGGAAGTCATGGGCACGAAAGACCAGGAAGCCCTTGTTCATCTGGCAGAGGCTTTTTTCCAGGCTTAATTTTACCGATCCTGCTTCCAATAGAGAATATCCACCATATCCCCCGGCGAAATGACCGATCCCTGTTTCTGGTCAATGATGCAGTTTGAACGGAGCATTTCGGATAAAACGGAGGAATGGTGGTTTCTGTCAAAGATATGGACGCCCATCTCATCGCTGAATGCCTGGACAAACCGCCTCCTTTTTGCCGCATTGGCGTTTCCCTCTACCACCATACGCCTTATTTTTTTCCAGCTAAGAGAATCATCGCCAACCATCCTGGCCATGACAGGCCAGAAGAACAGCCGGAAATTGACCATGGCTGCAAAAGGATAACCGGATAAGCTGAGGATGAGCTTCTCCTTGTACCGGTTAGCCATGACAGGCGTACCCGGCCGCATATTCACTCCATGAAAAAGCCGCTCGGCCCCCATTTTTTCCAATGCCTCCGGAAGAAAATCCTTCTTTCCCACGGAAAGTGCGCCAGTGGTGATAATCACATCTGCCTGGCCGATTCTCTCATCCAACATACGGGAAAACCCCCTGGCATCATCAGGGCAGATTTCCATAAAAGGAACCTGGACTCCCTGAGCTTTCAGCTGGGCGGCGATGGCATAGGCACTGCTGGGATACACCCCCACCTTTCCTAATGGAGTGGTGAGCGGTACAAGCTCATTTCCCGTTGAGATTATGCCCACCTTCGGCTCTTTAAGCACCGTAATTTCCTGGATTCCCATACTGGCTAAAACGCCGATATGCCCGGCGCTCAAACGGACCCGGCGGGGGATCATGCACGTTCCTGCCTGGAAGTCCTCTCCGATTCTGCAATAGTTCTGCCAGGGACTTCCCTCCACATAGATCTCTGCCTGTTCCTGTCCATAGTCCGTATCTTCCTGGCGTATCACACAGTCATAGCCCTCCGGCACCACGGCACCGGTCATCACCCGAACCGCTGTACAGGGTTCTGCCTGGATGGGAAGATAATCCCCTGCACATATTTCACCAGCAACTTGAAATTGGATTGGTGCTTCCCTTGAAGCACCTTTTGTATCCTGACTTCTGACCGCATACCCATCCATTCCTGATTTGGGAAAATGGGGGACTGGGAAAGGTGCTGTCACATCCTCTGCGCAAATTCTTCCATAGGCAGATAAAATGTCCAGCTTTTCTGTCTTTGTTTCTATTTTAACGCTGTTCACCAATAGGTTAACGGCTTCTTCTACTTCAATCAATCAGGCTCCTCCCTCCTAATATAACGGTATAAAGGTAAAGGGGCTGCTGCGAAATAACAGATTTTGCAGCCCCTTTTCTTAAATCACAGGATTAAGCTCGTTTTACAGACACCGCGCAAACCTTGTATTCCGGAATGCGGGCGATATCATCGATCACAAAATTCGTGATTTTATTAACATTTCCGTCTGCGAAATGGAAGGTCATAAATACTTCGGAAGGCATCATCTTATCTCCTACCACCGCCCTGGATTCAATTTCACCCCGGCGGGAGGATACTTTTACTCTGTCTCCGTCCTTAATTCCCAGCATGGCTGCATCCCCCTGGTTGATCTCAATATAGGAATCTCCGCAGATTTCATTTAAGCCTTCGGTTCTGCCTGTCATGGCTCTGGTGTTGTAATGGTAGAGCATGCGGCCCGTGACCATCATAAACGGATAATCGTTATCAGGCAGCTCCTTGGACGGCCGGTACTTTGCCGGATAAAAATATCCAAGGCCCCGTGAAAATTTACCAACGTGCATGATATAAGTGCCTTTGCTCTCTTTGTCCAGGCAGGGCCACTGAAGTGTTTCCCCCCGGTCCAGCCTCTCAAAGCTGATGCCTCCAAAGGCCGGAGTTACGCTGGCGATTTCATCCATGATCTTGGCCGCTGTTTTTTTCTCGCATGGATAACCCATTCGGTTCATCACATCATAAAAGATGTCCGTATCCAGGCGCATTTCTCCTTCCAGAGTCACCGCTTTGCGTACCCTCTGCACCCGGCGCTCCGTATTGCTGAAGGTTCCCTCCTTTTCCCCATAGCTGGTTCCGGGCAGTATCACATCGGCATACTGGGCCGTTTCTGTCATAAACAGCTCCTGCACCACAAGAAAGTCCAGACTTTCCAGGGATTTGGCAACGTGGCCCGTATCCGGATCCGTGACCATGGGATCTTCTCCGAAAATATAGAGCCCTTTGATCTTCCCTTCTATGGCTTCCGGCAGCACCTGGGTGGACATGAGTCCGGTGGTTTCACTTAAAGGAACTCCCCATGCTCTTTCGAATTTTTCCCGAACCTCTTTGTTTGCCACCTTTTGGTATCCTGGGAAATCATAGGGCATACATCCCATGTCACAGGCGCCCTGTACATTATTTTGCCCTCTGAGAGGGTTGATGCCGCAGCCTGATTTTCCTATTTTCCCGACCACCATAGCCAGATTGGATAAGCTCATAACGCCTTCTGTTCCTGTGGAATGCTCTGTGACGCCCAGGCAGTAAATGATAGGAGCTTTTTTCGCCTTGGCGTACATCCTTGCGGCTTTGCGGATATCCTCTGCATCAATGTGGCAGATCTCTGCAACCTTTTCCGGCGTATAATCTTTCACGATCTCAGCAAGCTCTTCAAATCCTTCGGTCCGTTCCTTAATATAGTCCATGTCCGCAAGGCCTTCCCCTATGATGACATGGATCATTGCGTTGGCAAAAGCGATATTGGTCCCTGCTTTGATGGGCATATGAATGACCGCATCCTTAACTAAATCGATCTTACGCGGGTCCACCACAATAATCTGCGCGCCCCTCTTAATTGCCTGCCGGATCTGTGCGCCGACCACGGGGTGAGCTTCGGTAGGATTGGAGCCTATGAGTAAAATAAGGTCAACATCTTCCGTAATGTCCCGGATGGGATTTGTCATGGCTCCGGAACCCAGGGTCGCAGCAAGGCCATGGACGGAGGCTGAGTGACAGACTCTTGCGCAGTTATCTACATTGTTGGTTCCAAAAGCAGCCCTCATCATTTTCTGGAAAACATAATTGTCCTCATTGGGAGCCCTGGAGCAGGAAAAGCCGGCATTGGCATCCGCTCCATACTTCTTTCTTATTTCTATAAATCGGCTGGCGATTAAATCCAGGGCTTCGTCCCAGCTGGCCTTCTCAAATTTCCCGTCGCGTTTGATAAGCGGATGAGTGAGACGGTCTCCGGAGTGAATGAACTTATAGGAGCCGAATTTGCCTTTTACGCACAAAAGTCCTCTGTTTGACGGTCCTTCAGCCGGATCAACCCCCACGATCCGGTTATTCTTCACCAGAAGATCCATTTGGCAGCCTGTGGCGCAATGGGGACAGGTAGTCCGTACCTTTTCAACCTCAAAGGCCCTGTAATGCCTCTGCTGATCCTTAGAAGAAAGAGCCCCTGTGGGACAGTTTGACACACAATTTCCGCAGGATTCGCAAATGGACTCTCTCCACGGAAGCTGATAGCTGGGGCTCATACGGGTATCAAAGCCGCGGTTGGATACGCTGATGACATCACGCCCCTGCAGCTGCTGACATACTCTGGTGCAGCGCCGGCACATAATACATTTTTCTGGATGGAAGGAAAAGAAAGGATTGCTGCTGTCCGTTTCATTCGTCCCTACTCTCTTTCCATAGGGGAAGCTGGTTTTTTCCACACCGTATTCCAGACAGTAATCCTGGAGCCTGCATTCTCCGTTGGATGCGCAGCCAAAGCAGCTGAGCACATGATTGCTCAAAAGGAGGTCCAGGATAAAACGCCGGGATTCCGCCACCCGTTCCGATCTGGTGGATACTTTCATTCCAGGAGCACAGTGCTCGGAGCAGGAAGGGACCAGCCCTCCCTTTCGCCCGCCCTCGATTTCCACCACGCACATCCGGCAGGAACCGTCCGGTGCCAGTTCTTTCATATGGCAAAGAGTTGGAATCTCAATATCCAGTGTTTTACATGCCTCCAGAATGGTGGTTCCCTTTTGTACGGCAATGGCGTGCCCGTCGATTTCCAGTTCAATCATAGAGTTGTTTTTCTCTGTTTCTAACACAGTATTCTCCTCCTCCTTCTCCATTAACTGATACAGGCTTCGAATTCATCTCTGTAGCCGGCTAAGGCAGAATTCACAGAAACTGATACCGATTGGCCAAGTCCGCATGCGGACAAATAAGTAATATGTTCCAGCATCTTTTCAAGTCTTTCAATATCCCCCGGCCTGCCTTTATGATGCTGAAAATTCCGGAGCAGTTCTAGAAGCCGCGTGGTTCCCAGCCGGCAGGGCGTACATTTGCCGCAGGACTCATGGACAAAAAATTCCATAACACTTGTGATATAGTCCACAACGCTTACGCTGTCATCCATCACCACGATGGCGCCGGATCCCACGGACAGCTTATGGGACCAGAAATCTCCGTAATCATACAGACAGCCCCTGATCTGCCCGCTGGTTCCGATGGGGCCGGATTGACCTCCAAAATGGCAGAATTTAATGGGCCTCCCTGTGGAGGTGCCTCCTCCGTATTCCTCGCTGCAGAGAATCTCATCAAGGGGCGTACCGAGCTGAATCTCATAAATTCCCCTGTTTTTAATATGTCCGGATAAACAGATAAGCTTGGTACCGCCCCCATCCTTTGTGCCAAGCTGTAAAAATGCTTCTCCTCCCATATTGATAACAACCGGAACACAGGCGAAGGATTCCACATTGTTGACCAGCGTTGGCTTTCGGTAAAGTCCCACATCAGCCAGATGGGGAGGCTTCACCCTTGGACGCCCGGTTTTGCCCTCCACCGAATTAAGAAGCGCCGAATTCTCACCGCAGACATAAGCGCCGCCGCCGGATACTATGTGGAGATGAAAGTCAAACCCGTCAATCCCCATGATCGTATCTCCCAAATATCCAGCTGCCAGAGCGTTACTTACCGCCTGATGGAACACTGCCTGGATGTGGCGGTATTCCCCCCTGATATAAATGTAACCGTCGTTGGAACCGAAGACATATCCGGCGATCAGCATGCCTTCAATAATGCTGAGAGGATCCTTTTCTAACAGCAGCTTATCCTTAAAGGTGCCGGGTTCCCCTTCGTCAGCATTGCAGACGATGTATTTGGGAGTATCGGTGCTGCCGTATAAATGGCGCCATTTACGGCCTAAGGGATAGGCTGCTCCGCCTCTTCCGCGAAGCAAAGCGGTATCCAGTTCTCCTAAAATATCCTCCCTGTCCATTGTTACGGCTTTTTGCAGAGCTGCAAAACCGCCGTATTTTATATATTCCTCAACGGAAGTGGGATCCGTCATTTTTCCCACTCGTTTTAAAAGGACCGGTTCTTTCATTGCCATTATATTTCCCCCTTTCAGCCTATATGGCTATTTTGCCTCTGCGCAGGTCATCGATCAAAGCAGATATTCTTTCGTCGCTGAGATTTCCAAATACCGTATCCTTGATCTTAATGACCGGACCAATGTCGCAGGCGCCCACGCACGGAATATAGTGGTAGGCAAAAAGACCGTCATCTGTGGTCTTACCCATGGGTACGCCAAGCTTTTTCTCCAGAGATAAACACACCTCTTCCGAGCGGGAGAAATGACAGGGCGAGCTGTTGCAGATCTTTAAGACATATTTAGCCTGAGGTTTATCTTTTAACATGGCGTAATAGCTGACAATCTCATATACCCTGGTTTCGGTCATATGCAGCTCTTCTGCCACCATGGCCGCAGTTTCTTTGTCAATATAACCTTCTTCCGAAGCAAATTGAAGATCAATTAAAATTTCCAAAATGTTTTCCTGCTTTGCTCCATCCTGCCGGATGATCCTCAGCTTTTCTTCCCTTTCCCTTGTATCCATTGCATTGACCCTTTCTTTCATTTTAATTTTACTTCACATTCCGTTTTGACATTCTCTTTCTGCCCATACATACAGAAGCAGGGAAGGGCAAAAACCAGTGCTCCGCCAATGGCGTTGCCGATAAAGACAAACACCGTATTCTGCAGGTAATTAAACCACGTGATCGAAGACTCACCGGAAAAGATTGCTGCCGGAATGACAAAAGCATTTGCCACCACATGCTGAAATCCCAAAACCACAAAAATCATGATAGGGAACCACATTCCCGCCATCTTTGCGGTAAAACCCTTAGCGCTGGTCGCAAACCATACAGCCATGCAGACAAAGATGTTGCAGCCTATAGCAGAAACCAGTGCCACCATAGGCGGATCGCTGATCTTAGAGCTGGCTACAGCCATGGTTTTTGCCAAAAAGGCTCCTTCCGTCAGTCCCACAAAATGGCCGAACCAGTAGGCGACGATCATGCTTCCAACCATATTTCCAGCCATGACAACCGCCCAGTTATAAGTTAAATCCCAAATAGAGATCTTCTTCTGGAACAAACCGATGGCCATGGTCATCATATTTCCGGTGGCTAATTCTCCTCCAACCAGCACAATCGCCATGAGCCCCATGGGGAAAAGGCAGCCTCCGAGAAATGTTGCAAAGCTCCCCCACTGGGCAGGCATCGTTCCCTGTACACGTATGCAGGCTAAAAAGCCTTCTGCGATAAAGGAACCGCCAAGAATAGAAAGTAAAAACAATTTCATAAAAGACAACTTCTTTTTTATTTGGGCCTTATCTCCCAAAAGATCCAATACTTCTGCCGGACTAAAAAATCCCATGTTCCCCCCTATGTAACTTCATTCATTTTTTGCTGTTTTCTGGTTCCAATTTTGTACATCTTCCGGTGTGTTTAAATTTACGATAGCGTTCATTTCCGAATCGCTTAAGCAATACAACCCCACATTCAGGGCCGGAAAAGCACTGCGAGGCTTGAGCTCTCCTATCTCCATTTGCTTTTTAAAAACAGGAAGGCAGGACTTATGGTAAAAGGCGAGCAAAGGCTCTAATTTCCCCTGATGACTGCAAACCAAAACCTGTTCCTTTTCCAGCTTCCGGTACATCCGGCCGATCAGCCCAATATCCGGTAAAGGCATATCGCAGGCCATAATAAAAATATATTCCGTCTGAACCTGCTCTAAAGCAGTACTTATCCCGCCCATGGGACCCTTTTCCGTATAGTGATCCTCTAATATGCGAAACTTTGTAAAATCTGGCTGGCCGACAAACTTGGCTTTTGTATTGCTGACCAGAACTACCTGTTCAAACAGGCTTTGCAGCTTATTGATTGTCTGCAGCAGCAAATACTGCTCGTCATCCATTAAAAATGCTTTATCAAAACCCATTCTCCGGCTTTTGCCTCCGCATAAAATGGCGGCCGTTACATTTTCGATTTTTTTATCTGCACTTTTGAAAGAAATCACCTCCTGTTTTTGTCTTTTTATAAACTCACCGGGCATCGATACCTAAAAATTTTTTTTAGGTAATAAAATATTTTTAGATTGTTTTTTATATTAACACTCCATTGAGCATATGTCAATATGTACAAATAAGTATAACGGTTTCATTTTATTTTGTTTATAATACATAATTGTATATTATTTTATTATTTTATCGTTATGTTTTTCTCAATTTCTTTTCGTCGTTTTCCTGACTTTTTTCAGGCAATATTTATAATTGTGTCATTGAAACACAGAATGCCGGACTTTTTACTGGTTCAATAAAAAAAATTAAGAGAAAGTATTCTGCACACGCGGCTGCGGAAGCGATGCTGTCCTTAACATCGAAAAGTTATTTTGTTAAATATATCACGAATTTTCGCCGATTTTCCCCGTGTTTTCCATGTTGTACCCATGTTAGGAACGTGTTATAATAAAAATAATTTTGCACAGAATGATATTGGTTTTACCAAAAAAAGGCAGTAATTTATGAAAACGGAGCATATATGAGTACAGAAAACAAAACATTTCTGCAAGCCAGACATATGGTACTAGTCGGGGCGACAGGACGGAACAGCGGAAAAACAACCCTGGCACTTCAGATTATCCATGCCTTTAAGGATACATTACCGGTTGTTGCATTCAAGCTGATAACCATAAGGAACCATGGGGATATATGCCCAAGAGGAGGTCAGGGCTGCGGGATCTGCCAGGGACTGAAAGGCTCCTTTGACATCACACCGGAGACCGGTACCGGAACAAAAGATACCATGCTTTTAAAAAAGGCCGGAGCAAATCAGGTTTATCTCATCCGGGCCTATAAGGAAAATTTAAGAGAGGCTTTAGAAGAAGCGCTGAAACTGGTTCCAAAGGATGCCCTTGTTCTATGTGAATCCAACAGCGTACGACTGGTAGCGGAACCTGCTCTCTTTGTTATGATTCAAAGCAGCACTTCTTCCCGCGTAAAGCCTACCGCTGAGGCAGTGATGGAGTACGCAGATATAATTCTTCCACAGGATGAAGGTTGCTTTGAGAATTTTGTTCAGGGGGAATTGTATCAGAAATTAAAATCGAATTTTTCAGAACTGAACCAATGAAATGGGAGCCGGGCTTTTCAAAGCCCGGCTCCTAAACGTTTTAAATCGGAACCAGTCATAAAGCAGGCTTCCAGCCCAAACTTTACTTAATTTTTCCTTATATAATTATGCTAATCAAGTAACTCAGAAATCATTTTTTTATAGTTATTTGTAAAAGCTTTTGTAATAATGTAATGTTCCGTTTCTTCCAGTTTAACAGTTTTAAACCCTTATCATCAATTTGATATATCGTTGCATTGGGAAATGCCAGTGACATACTCCCACCACTTAGTCAAAAACATTCACCGGATGTTTTTGACTTGAAGTGGGGGCATCTCGCTCAAGCCAAGTATTCTTGACAGTATCAACGAGCTAACCCCGTGTGTCCCACGGTTCATCGTTATTTTTACGCCATTCCCAGAATTCTCATTCCTTCCTTGCGTATGTTTATAGCAGCATTTACATCCCTGTCCAAGATGTTTCCACACTCACAGACATATACCCTTTCAGAAAGTTCCAGGTCATCCTTTTTTCTGCCGCAAACAGAGCAGGTCTTGCTGGACGGGAACCATTTGTCCACCTTTATGAGCTTTTTCCCTGCTTCCTCCAGCTTGTAGCCAAGGAATGACACGAACATCCCCCAGCCGTTGTCTGCCACGGTTTTCCCGAAATTCAGTGCCTGTGACATCGCTTTCATATTTAAGTCTTCTATGCACACCGCATCATAGGCATTGGTTATCTGCCTGCTCTGCTTATGCAGGAAGTCCTTTCTCTGATTTGCCACTTTCCTGTGGATTTTTGCCACTCTCACTCTCTGCTTGTAGTAGTTATTGCTTTTCCTCTCGCACTTTGACAGCTTCCGTTGTTCCCTGGCTAGCTTCTCTTGTGCCTTCCTGTATGGTTTTGGATATTCCGGCGAATTCCCAAGGCTATCTATGTATAGTTCTTTCATGGAAAAATCCAGGCCTGTGGCGCTTTCTGCCTTATGCTCTGGGATTTGATCTTCATATTCATAAAGGACTGAAACGTAATACTTCCTATCTGGGGTTCTTGCTACCGTACATGATTTCAGCCTGTAGCCGTCCGGGATCTCCCTGTGCTGCTTTATTTTCACCCTGCCTGCTTTGGGCAGCCTTACCCACCCGTCAGCGACTGTTATATTGCCATTCACACAGTTTGTTGTGTAAGAATCCTTGTCCCTGTGCTTGCTTTTGAACTTCGGGAATCCTGTTTTGCCCTTGCCGCGGTAGAAATTTCCGTATGCTGTCTCTAAGTTCATCTGCCCGTTCGCCAGCGCAAGGCTGTCCACTTCCTTTAGGAATGGGAACTCTTCCTTGTACTTTGCCGGAGTGGTCTTTCGGTTTTCACCTGTTTTCTGGTAATGATCGATTTTGTCCCCTAACATCTTGTTATATACGAACCTCACGCACCCAAATGTTTTTGCAAACATAGTTTTCTGCTCGTCATCTGGATACATCCTGAACTGGAATGCCTTGTTTCCCTTCATCTATGTTTTTCCCCCTGGCTTTCGATATACTGCTTCAGCACCGATAGCGGTGCACCTCCTGCCGTTATAAGGCAGAAACTCCGTGACCAGAGATTTTCTCTCCACAGCTTTTTCCTTATCTCCGGGATGTGGACATGATCCACGTCATGATTCCATTCCATCAACGTGATTTTGCAGCTTGGCGATATGTGCTCAAATATCTCCTTTGCCCTGTCAGACATGGCATCGTCAAAAACCTTCCTTCGGTATTTCACCACTAGCACAAGATGATAATGTAACAAAAATACTGAATGAGCATTGTTATCTAATTCCATTGTAATCAACCATCTTTTGTAATCTGACTAATTAAAGTATATAGCTGTTTTTATCCCTATGCAACCTTTATCTTTCAGTTGTTACAAGGTGATTTTGCTTTGAATAACCACTTCTCACATCCAATGCCAAGAATTCCCCCGCCTAAGAGGACGGGTAAATTCTTGGCAAATATCTGTTAAAATAAACAGATTTAATGTATATCATAATCAACTCACCTATATCGAAATAGAATATATTGCAATCCAAAAAAAGGGGAAATCATCTCCCTGATTTCCCTTTCCCTTTAATGCGATTCCCCCATGGTTTCCGGCGCCACTGCCCGGCTGGTTTCCAAAGGAGAATCAGAGGTCTTACTTCCCTCCCAGTACCGGTAACCAAACACGCCCCCCACCGTCAGGCAGACCAGCAGAAACAAGGCCAGCAGAATCCGGAGAAACCCTATAAGGATCTCCCGTCCCCGGTTTCTTCTGCGCCTGCGGCTGCGGCTGCGTCCTCTCATCCTATCATATTCTTCCGGTTTCATCTGTAGTTTTCCCCATCCTTCCCCTATGGTTAGTCAGAAAAATACTTCT
>POVV01000817.1_pt1 | contig 15754 bp, 10 predicted proteins | sample 1560271 | NCBI WGS metagenome assembly POVV01 (sample SAMN08337232, study PRJNA429181) | Bioreactor metagenome, whole genome shotgun sequencing project. | biome: cows' rumen and soil; feature: anaerobic; isolation source: anaerobic chemostat enrichment culture, galacturonate as sole carbon... | reverse complement strand
CCAATCTGATGACAAAAAAACGGCGCCGATAGCAGTCTCGGCGCCGTTTTTACCATCATTAAAGGTTACTATTAAAAGCGACTATTAAAGGCTACTTGCCTCTGACAACGTTCAGCGGGTTAAAGCTTTGCGCTACAGGCATCATTTCAATACGGTTAATATTCACATGAGCCGGCTGAGTGGCGATCCAAAATACCGTTTCGGCGATATCATCCGCCGTTAACGGCTGGACATCTTGATAAAGCTTGGCGGCTTTATCATCATCCCCTTTAAAACGCACGTTAGAAAACTCAGTGGTACCGCATAAACCCGGCTCAACGTCCGTCACGCGAATCGCCGTACCGGCAAGATCGGCACGTAAATTAAGGCTGAATTGTTTTACGAAGGCTTTCGTCGCACCGTACACGTTACCGCCAGGGTACGGATAAGTCCCGGCAACCGAACCAATATTAATCACATGGCCACGGTTCTGAGCGGTCATCATTGGCAGAATGGCATGGGTAACAGACGCAAGGCCAATGACGTTGGTGTTTATCATGGTCATCCAGTCGTTAAAATCAACCTTATCGGCAGGTTCCAGACCTAAGGCCAACCCGGCATTATTGACCAGTAAATCAATTTGTTTGAATTCTGCCGGCAGGCTATTTAACACCGCCAGTAGCGTTTCCCGATCGCTAACATCCAGTTCAACGGGCAAAAAACGGTCGCCTAATTCGGTCTTCAACTGCTGCAGGCGATCTAAGCGACGGGCGGCGCCGATAACATGATGACCCTGAGCAATAAATTTTCTAACGATGGCAGTACCAAATCCGGCTGAAGCACCAGTAACAAAAACAATCATACCGTTTCCCCTTGGTTATATTTTAAATGTGTTTCATTTTTAAAGACAAAGCCACTATAGCCAGTCCTTAAAAGAATGGCTAAATAAAAATACCTGTTGATAAGAAGAACGAAAACAGGCCGTTTAGGGTTGATATTACTCCGCCCGCCTGCTCGATTTAAGCTGGATACGCAAAACAACAGCCGATTACTGACCAATCAAATCCAGTTGAATAAAACTGCTGAGATCGCGTTCTTCAGGGCGAGCAAGATACGGAAGCTCACCCAGCAGCGGAGCCGATATGTTTTGTTTTAATGCATCAATGGTTTCTGCGTAATAGGCTAATCCCGGATTAATCCTGTTGGCAACCCAGCCCGCTATGGTTAGTCCGTCGTGAGCAATGGCTTCAGCCGTTAGCATTGCATGGTTAATACAGCCTAACTGAATACCTACCACTAAAATAACCGGTATTTTTTCTTCGATAACCCATTCAGAAATTGGTCGCATACCATTGAGCAAGAAACGCCAACCGCCGATGCCTTCAACGACGACGCAGTCTGACTGCGACTGTAGCTTATGTAATCCCGCAGACAAACGTGCGTAATCTAACGGATGCTCGCTATAAGTCAGCGCGGCGTGATCTTCAATAATCACCGGATTAATGTCGTCGTAAGGCACCGCAACAGACGACGATGTCTGAAGAATTAAAGCATCATGATTGCGCACACCCTCGTCGGTATGGTGCGATGCAATAGCAATGGGCTTATAGCCAATGGCCCGCTTACCCTGCTTAATCAACGACTGTAACAGGGCCCTGGACACTACCGTTTTACCGACTTCAGTACACGTACCGGTAACAAAAAATCGATTCTGCATATAAGGAATTGCTCCGGAACCTCTAATCGAAATGATTGATGGCAGACACATAAATGCTTTATCAACGTTTCGCTGGTGAATGGACGAAAAGACAGCGTCTTTGTCCTAATGACAAAAGTCTAGGCTATGCCTCGATCCAATAGATTGCGTTAGCTCAATTTTTACTAAAACAGCTAAATAAAATTCTTAAAAACAAAGCGTTATACTACTTACTGGGTATTTATGCGCAAAGAAGGGATAAAACAGACTATCCCTGAAGTAATTTAACTAAAAGTGAGCCGTTATAGAGGGCCATTTTCACCAGCGCAGCACCAGGAATCGTTCCTTTATTCATGAACTTAGTCGGAACTATATGGATATGACTGCTGTATTGAGGAAGGGATTGTTGGTGGATACATTTTTCAATCGTTGGGTAGAGAATACTAGCAGCCGCATTTAACGGGGAGCCAATCAGGATTTTTTCCGGATTAAATATATTGACCATAACGGCCACTATTTTGCCCACGTTAGTTCCTACATGATCAATGATCTTTCGAGCCAGTACGTCACCCTTATTCGCGGCATCACATAGGTTTTCAATGGTTACCGGACGATAATTCATCAGTGACTCAGGATATAAACTCAATTGCTGGCTAACGCGTTCAAGAATGCTGCCGGTACTGGCAATGGTTTCAAGACAGCCATGATTGCCGCAGTAGCATGGTTTACCCTGAGGATCGACTTGAGTATGGCCAATTTCGATCCGGCTGCTGGAGTCAATATGCAGCACCCTACCGGCACTAATGACGGAAGCACCGACAACGTCATCAATAACAATCTGAATGACATTCTGGCAGCCCTGAGAGGCTCCATAGAGCGCTTCACTCATCGTCCATGCGCATACATCTTGCTGAACAAACACCGGTAACCCGGTGCGTTGGCGAAGCCTTGGGCCAAGAGGAACATTTTCTTCATTATAGAAAGGCATTTTATGCACGATGCCTTTGGTCGCATCAATAATTCCGGGCAAGGTTATCGCGATTGCCGTTAATCTTTCGAGCCGGTTTTGGTGGCGAGTAAAGAAGGATTCAATCTGATAAATAATGCGATCCAGCCAAGGGGAACTATGATCAATGGGAAGGTCTATTTGTTCTTCAACGATGATCAGATTGCTCAGATCTCTTAAGGCCAGAGTAAGATAGCCATTATGAATGCGGGCTGTCAGATAATGCCAGGCATGCGTATCCAGCTCAACGCCAACCGCAGGTCGCCCTCGGCTGGCAACGTCATTAAACTCAGTCTCTTTTACCAGATGAGCATCATACAGTTCGCGCACAATTTTAGTGATGCTGGCCGGCGCTAAATTAGATACTTTGGAGAGTTCGATACGAGAAATAGGACCATATAGGTCGATTAACCGATATACAGCACCCGTATTGGTCTGCTTGATATGGTCAATATGCCCCGGTTGCCCTTCTCTGTTCACACTTAGCTCCTGTTTACATCTGGATGAAATAAACTTATAAACAACCATGTTACCGGAATTTATACACCACAAGATAGCGTATAAATAAACCAATATTAGTACAGATAACAGAGAGTTGACGCATAGGGTGTCGGTTTTATTTCTCTACGTCAACTGTTTGATCCGTTTGCCAATAAATTCCCGTGCTTAATCGATCCGATACCCAAAATAGGCACGTTGTACTTAACGCAGTTCATCGTTTTGGATTATCGTTTAGCAACAATAGCTTGTCGCCAATGCGTGGGGCTAATTGTATAATATTATCTTTCCTGACTAAGGATATCTAGTGATACCGCCTAAGCCCGACAGTTTGAACTCATCAGACCCAATACCACCTGAAGCAGATCCGATCTCGGATCCCCCTCAGACGGTTAAGTCGGGTAAGGTGCGCTCACCGTTTATTGTTCGGGGCACAGCCGAGTTTACCCGAGTGACATTAGCCCTGTTCTCTGCCGGTCTGGCGACCTTTGCGCTATTGTATTGCGTTCAACCGATACTTCCGGTTTTGTCTCAGGATTTTAATATATCTCCGGCAAGCAGCAGCTTATCACTCTCGGTCGCGACGGCGATGCTGGCAGTGGGTTTGTTATTTACCGGACCAATATCCGATGCGGTCGGGCGCAAGCCGGTGATGGTTATCGCCTTGATATTGGCCGCTACCCTAACCATTGCCAGCTCGTTGACCACCAGTTGGCAAGGAATTTTAATCATGAGGGCGCTGGTTGGCTTAGCGCTTAGTGGCGTTGCCGCCGTCGCCATGACTTATCTTAGTGAAGAAATTGACCCAATGTACGTCGCCTTTGCCATGGGCCTTTATATCAGTGGTAATTCTATCGGCGGAATGAGCGGTCGGTTACTCAGCGGTGTTATCACTGATTTCTTTTCATGGCGCGTTACCCTCGGTGGTATTGGTGTTATCTCACTGATCGCAGCCATTATATTCTGGCGAATACTGCCCGATTCAAACCACTTTCGGCCATCATCTCTCAGGCCAAGAACATTGCTGATTAACTTCCATCTACACTGGCACGATCGCGGCTTACCGCTATTGTTTGCCATGGGCTTTTTACTGATGGGAAGTTTTGTAACCTTATTTAACTATATTGGTTACCGTTTAATGGAAACCCCCTATTTCCTTAGCCAGGCATTGGTTGGCATATTGTCACTGGTTTATCTGACCGGAACCTATAGTTCACCGAAAGCAGGCATAATGACCCAAAAATTTGGTCGTGGCCCGGTTCTATTATGGTCTATCGGACTGATGCTGACAGGCGTGCTTATCAGCGTATTTTCTTCAATTTGGCTGGTTTTTGTCGGTATGATGCTGTTTACCACCGGGTTCTTTGCTGCTCATTCGGTAGCCAGCAGTTGGATAGGCAAACGGGCAAAACGGGCAAAAGGCCAGGCTTCTGCGCTCTATCTGTTCTTCTATTATGTCGGGTCCAGCATTGCAGGCACCTTAGGCGGATTCTTTTGGCATAACTATGGTTGGAATGGTTTAGCGGTGTTCCTTGCGGCTATGTTAATCTGTGCCCTGTTTATTGGCCGTTATTTGGCTCGCTTACCGGAAGCCTCCGGTATTAAGGCCTGAACCAGAATCATATAACTATCCATCCGGCCATCATGAAAGGATCTATTGACGTGAATAAGAAGAATCCGTTTGCCCGCGTGTTTGATATGGTGGTACATAACGTTCGTCAGCACTTGATGATTTATATTGTGATATGGCTAATCGTTCTGGCGCTGGATATTTTTTATATTTGGTATTATTGATCTACCCCGTAAAAAAGGCGCCCAGTTAGGCGCCTTTGACTATCAATCAATATAATTACTTCTTCATACTGCCGACCATCTCTTCCGGCCTGACCCATTCATCAAACTCAGCCTCTGTCAGATGCCCCAGCTTGAGCGCTGATGCTTTTAAGGTCAGCCCTTCTTTGTGGGCTTTTTTAGCAATCTCTGCCGACTTGTCATAGCCAATATGAGTATTTAGCGCCGTGACTAACATCAGCGATTCATTTAATAACTGGCTGATACGATCGCGATTAGGCTCAATGCCGACGGCACAATGTTTATTAAAACTGTTCATGCCATCCGCTAACAAACGAACTGACTGTAAGAAGTTATCAATAATCATTGGCCGATAGACGTTAAGCTCAAAATTGCCCGATGCGCCGCCGATATTGACCGCAACATCATTACCCATCACCTGTGCGCACAGCATGGTTACGGCTTCGCACTGGGTCGGGTTAACTTTGCCCGGCATAATTGAACTTCCCGGCTCATTTTCAGGAATCGATATTTCACCGATGCCACAGCGCGGGCCGGAAGAAAGCCAGCGGACATCATTAGCAATTTTCATCAGTGATGCGGCTAAGCCTTTGAGGGCGCCATGGGCATGAACTAAGGCGTCGCAGGTCGCCAGTGCTTCAAATTTGTTGGGGGATGTTACAAAAGGCAACCCGGTCAGTGACGCCAACTCTTTAGCGACTCGTACTGCATATTCAGGGTGGGTGTTGAGCCCGGTTCCTACCGCCGTTCCCCCCAATGCCAGTTCACTAAGGTGCGGGATAACATCTTCAATATGTTTGATGTTATAAGCCAGCATTGCTGCCCACCCCGAAATCTCCTGCCCCAGCGTTAGCGGCGTTGCATCTTGTAAATGCGTGCGGCCGATTTTAACGATATCACGATAAGCTTCGGCCTTATCGGCTAACGTTTTATGTAATGCCTTCAATTCAGGTAACAGATGGATATAAATCGCCGTTACCGCAGCAACGTGCATTCCGGTAGGGAAAACATCGTTAGAACTTTGGCTTTTATTGACGTCATCATTCGGATGAACCAGCCGCTCATTACCGCGTTTTCCACCAAGGATTTCACTGGCCCTGTTAGCCAGCACCTCATTGATATTCATGTTGGTCTGAGTACCGGAACCGGTTTGCCAAATAGAGAGTGGAAATTCATTACTATGCTTATCAGACAACACTTCGTCCGCCGCACTAATGATGGCATTACCTTTAGTCGAATCCAGTAACCCCAGTTGCATATTGACCGTTGCCGCTGCGCGTTTAACCTGAGCTAACGCGTGAATTAATGCCTTTGGCATTTTTTCTTCAGAAATACGAAAATGTTCAAGGGAACGTTGAGTCTGAGCACCCCACAGGCTGTTTTCAGGCACTTCGATCGGGCCCATTGAATCTTTCTCTATACGCATGCTAACCATCACTTTCTCCTGAATCTGATAAATAAAGATATTCGGAATACAACTTAACTAATTAAATACAGTCTTAATATTTTGTCATAATGAACATAATCATTTTGTGATAGAACAGTATTTACCGCGATGTTACTGCAGATAAGACTCATTAAGATTACCATCAAATGGGTTCGATGTCGGATATGGTTATAATGTATGACAAAATGCCTTTATTTAAGCTAATGGTTAACTGTGTTACGCTGCGGACAAATTGAAGTAAACCCTTTGTTATCATGAACTGCGTGTTATAGAAAATAGGATTGAACATGGCTATGAAAAAAACGATCGTCGCTGTTAGCGTGCTGGCTGTACTGGGCGGAGCCTGGGTTGGTGCATCATGGTATACAGGCAAGTTAGTTGAAACTCAATTGACTGAGCGCCTTGCTGATGCTCAGGCACAGATTAAAAAGCATTTCCCCAAAGCGGATACCAGCCTGACGATCGCTCAATATCAGCGTGGCGTTTTTTCATCGCAAGTGACTTACGCTGTTGATATCGTTCTCTCCCCGTCAGTTAAAGAGCAGGTAACCGTTAATCAAAATATTAGCCATGGCCCATTCCCATTGGCAAAATTTAGCCTCGCACCAAAATTAGCTTACTCGCAGGTGGCGTTGGTCAATACGGAATCAACAAAAGACTTATTTAAGTTAAGCGCAGACAAGTCACCGCTAACCCTTGACGTTCTCTCTTCTTATGACGGTTCTTCTGCCATTACCTTAGCGATAGCGCCAATGGAAGATAAGAGTGAAGCTGACGCGGTTAATGCATTAAAATTCAGTGGAATTACCTTTAACGGTACTGCCGTGGTTGCAAAGGATAAAAACACCTTTAGTTTTACCATGACGCCGTTTGAGTTAACAGAATCAGGCACATCATTAAATATCAACAAATTTGACTTTGATGGCAGCCTTGATAACGTCACCAACATCATGAATTCAAAAGCGGTTTTCGGTGAGTTTATCGTCAACACCACCAATGAAGAGAGCGTTAAAGAGCGTTATACCGCAAAAGATATCGAGTTAACCGGTAATGTTAAAACCGGCAAGTTTGATATGAATGTCGGCTTAGGTGGTATAAAGCTAAAAAGCTTTACTCAGGAAGTTAACGGTCAAACTCAGCTATCTATCGGTGATGTAACGATGGTGAGTAACGTTGAGGAAGATGATAAAAATATCAATCAGACTCTCGATACCACCGTGGGTAACATTACCATGGCGAATAAAGAGATGGGTTCTGGCCGGCTGATGTTGAAACTTAACCAGTTCGACGGTAATACCCTACGTTACATTAACAATAACTCCGAGCAAATATCGACGCTATTGCTTGGCTCAGCTATCGGTGGCTCCCCTGAAATGGCTATGGGTAACGAGCAACTGATGACCCATTTAATGACATTCCTTGATGCTAATCCGACTGTCAGTATTTCTCCGTTTACTTGGAAAAATGCTAAAGGTGAAAGTCAGTTAGATATGTCATTGACCTTAAAGCGCCCTGACTCACTGGAATTTGAAGAGCCGGGTGAATTGGCTGCGCAGTTGATCAAACAGTTTAGCAGTAGCACTCGCCTGTCGATGCCGATGCTTATTGAACAAGCACAAATTAATAACCAAGTTTTTGACGGTATGGATGCTGAACAGGCTCAGGCTGCCGCTGAAAGCATGGTACAAGAGCTGACGATGATAGGTACCTCGATGCAAACGCTGACTGTACAGGATGATAATTTGGTCGGTACTTTCAATTATGCCGACGGAATTGTCGATCTTAACGGGCAAAAAATGCCGTTTGCTCAGTTCCTGAATATTTTAGAAACGGGAATGTCCGGCGAGTAAATCGCTCAGATAATAATCTATCAGCGATATTAAAACGTTTCCGTTCGAAATAATTCACCTCGAGCGGAAACGTATCAGCAAAGCTATATTTTTAATGGTTTTAATTATTTTCTCCTAGTTAATCAATTCAATACCCTCTCCGATTACCAAATTAACCATAATATTTTTGTGGTTTTTGCTTAATAATTTCAAGCATTTTCACTATTGTCCTTGTGACGCTAACTGTGATAAACAGCATAACCATAATAAAAGTAATGACTATCCCTTATAAATTACCTAATCCGTCAGCGGCGGATATATCACAGGAAGTATTTTATGAACCGGTTTGTAATTGCTGATGCCAAAGATTGTATCGGCTGTCGAGTTTGTGAAGTGGTATGTGCAATGACGCACAATCATGGAAAGCACCCGGAACTGCCAGAACTGTACATGCCAAGAATAAAAGTAATAAAAACGGCAAGTGTCAGAACCGCAGTAACCTGCCGCCATTGTGAAGATGCCCCCTGCGTTCAAGTATGCCCGAGTAACGCCTTAACTCATGAAAATGACAGTATCAAGTTAACTAAAGAAAAATGTATTGGTTGTAAAACTTGCGTACTCGCCTGTCCTTTTGGCGCAATCAGTATGGTTGAAGAAGCCATTACTTTTGCAGGTAGCGCCCAGACCCGCACCACGGCACATAAATGTGACCTGTGTGCCAGTGATGCCAAAAGTCCAGCCTGTGTATCAGCTTGCCCGACTAAGGCACTTAAGCTGGTTAGTCAGGAATATTTGCAAGAGCGTCAGCAGCAAAAGCGCTTAAATGCAGCCCTGAGAGAAGATCCACAAAGTAGCGCTCATCCAGAAGAAATTGCGCCAAAGCCGATGATCAACTCACTGGCCGGTAAGGTTATCGTTCCCCGCGGTGATGCAACCAAGAAAGCCCTTCCCGTGCGCAAAACTGAGTTTGTTGAAATATATAAGCGTTTCACCCCTCAGCAAGTAGAGAACCAAGGCGATCGCTGTATCTCTTGCGGAGATCATGCTTTCTGCGAGTGGACTTGCCCGCTACATAACCGAATCCCTCACTGGATAGCGTTGGCTAAGCAGGGAAAAATTATTGAAGCGGCTGAATTATCCCATCAGACCAGTAGCCTGCCTGAAATCTGTGGCCGGGTTTGCCCTCAGGATCGCTTATGTGAAGGCAGCTGTACGCTGGGTAAACTAGGCGGAGTGACCGTCGGAAACATTGAGCGCTACATTACCGACACCGCGTTTGAAATGGGCTGGCGCCCGAATATTTCTCATGTGGAGTCCTTAGGTAAACGCGTCGCCATTGTGGGGGCCGGGCCTGCCGGACTGGCCTGTGCTGATATTCTTGCCCGCCGCGGCATCAGCGCGGTGGTATTTGATCGTCATCCGGAAATTGGCGGGATGCTGACCTTCGGTATTCCATCCTTTAAGTTAGAAAAAGAGGTCATGGTTCATCGTCGTGAAGTGTTTACCGACATGGGCATTGAGTTTCGTTTAAACACCGAAATTGGCAAAGACATCGCTTTTGAATCGGTATTAGCAGAATTCGATGCGGTATTTATTGGCGTTGGCACCTATCAATCTATGCGCGCCGGCTTAGATAACGAAGATGCGCCGGGCGTATACGACGCCCTTCCATTCCTGATTGCCAACACCAAGAAAGTAATGCATCTGCCGGAGTTAAAAGAAGAGCCTTATATTGATATGTCAGGTAAACGCGTGGTGGTCTTAGGCGGCGGAGATACCGCAATGGACTGCTTACGCACCTCTATTCGCCAAGGCGCAACAGAGGTTACCTGCGCCTATCGGCGTGATGAAGCCAACATGCCGGGCTCCAAAAAAGAAGTCAATAATGCGCGAGAGGAAGGCGTTGAATTTATGTTTAACGTTCAGCCAATTTGCTTAGAACTTAATGATTCTGGCCACGTAAGCGGCATCAAGCTAGTCAGAACAGAAATGGGTGAAGCGGATGCTGCCGGTCGGCGTCGGGCAGAGATTATCAAAGGCTCAGAGTTTGTATTAGCGGCAGACGCAGTGGTCATGGCTTTTGGATTCCGCCCGCATGCTATGCCATGGCTCGCTAACGTCGGCGTTGAACTGGATAACTACGGCGTGATTGTAGCGCCTCATATGAAGCATTACGCATGCCAGACCAGCAATCCGAAAATTTTCGCCGGTGGTGATGTGGTTCGCGGAGCTGACTTAGTGGTTACCGCTATCGCGGATGGACGTAAAGCCGCTAACAGCATCGTGCAATATCTGACAGATATGGACAGCAGCCAACCACCGTTAGAGCAAGTGTCATAAAGCGTTTATTGTAATTGGTAGAAACGACAAGGGCTTATTAGTCAATATATAAGCCCTTAGCGTGCTGACAAAGTAGCTTAATTTGATCTCAGCGTAGATTTCGTCCGCATAATCGGCATCGGAATATACATTTTTCCTAGCGGCCGAGGGGCGATATTTTGAGTACAAGGGGCGCTCCGGCTGCTCATGCAGCTACGACCCCAACGGACAAAAACGTAGGGAACGAATTCTCTCCCTCCGATTGATCACTTTTAAGACATATATTTTAATCATTGGGGTTTGTCAGCAGTCTGAGGGCTTATAGTTAATATAAGCCCTTTTAATTCACAACCATCACTCTTCAGTGACTAGAGAAAGTAATATTTCGACATTTATCTCGCAGACCAAACTGACCTTGGTATCAAATAACCGACCGGCTCGCCAAAACTCGCTCAACGGTATCAACAATAGCCTGAGTCTGAGGATCAATTTCGATATTAACTTTATCCCCTAAACGTTTAGTACCCAGAGTGGTTCTTTCTAGGGTTTCTGGTATCAGGTGCACGCAAAAACGCCCTTTGGTGACCTCGCCGATGGTTAAACTGATACCATCAATACCGATAAAACCCTTATGTAAAACGTATTTCATCAGATCATCAGGCATTTTAAACCAGATCTGGCGATTGTTTTCTGAGGTCAGTATTTTTACGATTTCAGCCATACAGATAATATGACCCGACATCAGGTGCCCGCCAATTTCATCGTTAAATTTAGCCGCTCGTTCGATGTTAACCTGATCGCCAACTTTAACGTTGCCAAGATTGGTAATTCTGAGCGTCTCTTTCATCAGGTCAAAGCTGACAATATCACCTTCAACTTTCGTCACTGTCAGGCAACAACCGTTGTGGGCAACTGAAGCACCAAGCTCTAAGTCAGGCAATAACTCTGATGGGAATTTCACTTTATGGGTACGAAAGTTTGATTTTTCATCAATGGCAACAACAGCGACAGTACCCTGAACGATTCCGGTAAACATTCGATTAACCTCAGTAACTAATTGAATAAAACCTGTAATAGCCGGAAGTGTGACGCAATTCGCGCTAAAAACCAAATCCAGTTTTTCTCCGGTTAGCAATAATTCTATCTTGCTACTTTCCGAAAATGAATGACAAGAATAATTTCATTTATTGTATAGGTTGGATTACACAGGGTGAATCGGTACAATCCAAATCACCAACTCTTTTTATTGACTCTTGCTTTTGTTCCGAGAGGAATTTTTCATTTTCAAAATCATACAGAAGGTATTGCGTGCAGAAGTATATTAATGAAGCGCGTAGCCTGTTAGCTTTAGCTATTCCGGTTATTATTGCTCAGTTTTCCCAGACCGCTATCGGCGTTGTCGACACCATTATGGCCGGCGGCGTTAGCCCGACCGATATGGCCGCAGTCGCAGTCGGCACCTCTATTTGGCTGCCTACCATTTTATTCGGTCAGGGGCTGCTTATGGCATTAACGCCCATTGTTGCTCAATTAAATGGTTCCGGCCATCGCAGTAATATTGCCCATCAGGTACGTCAGTCTTTTTGGCTGGCATCGGCAATCTCACTGTTGGTGATGACGGTGTTATACAACAGTCATTTAATTATTGAACATATGCAGGGTATCGACCCTAAGCTGGCCGATATTACTATTCGTTATTTACAGGCCATTATGTGGGGCGCGCCCGGCTATCTGTTTTTTCAGGTTTTTAGAAGCCAGTGCGATGGTTTATCAAAGACGAAACCCAGCATGGTCATTGGGTTTATTGCGCTGTTAGTCAATATTCCTATTAACTATGTTTTAATCCATGGCAAGCTCGGATTTCCGGCCATGGGTGGCGTAGGCTGCGGTGTTGCTGCGGCCTTAGTGTATTGGCTTATGTTTTGCTGTATCAAAATCTATGTGGGTTCTGCCGCATCGCAAAAAGATATTAACGCCCATAAGAAATTTGAAATGCCATATTGGCCAACCTTAAAACGCTTAACCGGCCTGGGCCTTCCGGTCGCACTGGCCCTGTTTTTTGAAGTCACGCTGTTTGCCGTGGTGGCGCTGTTAGTGTCACCGCTAGGCGTGGTGTCCGTCGCCGGCCATCAGATAGCCCTGAGCTTCAGTAGTCTGGTCTTCGTTTTGCCGCTGGCGCTGGGCGTAGCGGCTTCTATTCGCGTTGGCTTCAAGCTAGGCCAGAATAAAGTAGATGAAGCCCGAGTGGCGTCTTATACCAGCCTGATTCTTGGTCTATCAATGGCATCAATGACAGCGATATTTACCGTGGTCTTTCGCCACCAAATCGCGCTGATGTATAACGATAGTCCGGCGGTGGTGATGATGGCAACGCACCTGATGTTGCTTGCCGCTATTTATCAATGTTCAGATTCTATTCAGGTGATTGGCAGTGGCATATTGCGCGGTTATAAAGATACGCGTTCAATATTCTTTATTACCTTTACCGCATATTGGCTTATCGGCTTACCCATCGGTTATGCACTTGGCCTGACGGATATCGTCGTTCCTCGCATGGGCCCCGCCGGTTTCTGGATTGGATTTATTATCGGGCTTACCGCTTCTGCAGCAATGATGATCGCAAGAATGCGCTGGCTACAAAAACAACCTATCGCCCTTATCTTACAACGCGTATCCCGTTAAAACACGCGCCCGGAAGCCTCAAGCTTCCGGGTTATTTTTATTCAGATGCTGAAAATATGAATAAAAAAGAGCCTGGCTGTGCAGTTCCTCACCAATTAAACCTAATGTAACAAGAAATTCTCTTTTTCTCCTTGCCAGTTAGGCACTTCATCGTTAATATTCGTCCGCATCGTTAATGCTGTCAGGTAGTAACGAGTTAGTATGTGCGTCCGTAGCTCAGTTGGTTAGAGCACCACCTTGACATGGTGGGGGTCGGTGGTTCGAGTCCACTCGGACGCACCAAATAACAATTTCTTGTTGTTTGATTACAGTATGCGCCCTTAGCTCAGTTGGTTAGAGCGCCACCTTGACATGGTGGAGGTCGGTGATTCGAGTTCACTAGGGCGCACCATTCTTCTTTTCTGGTTTTATTTTCTTTATAATTTCCTTTTAAAATCGCCCTCTTTGTACGTTTTCACTAAAATCAGCTATTATTTACCTTATTATTTCAACATTTATCCATTTTCTTCTATAGCTATTCGTCTCTATAATAGGCAAAATATAGCAGGTGAAAGGTTTCAGCACGTTAAGTAAGTCAGTTGTCCGTCAGTTTAATCAGGTATGTTTGTACCGTTTTGCATTCATGTTCTCGATTAGTTATGACGTTTCTTGCCTATAAACTGGCGGGATTGTTTATGTTTCGCAATAATAAAAGAAACAAAAAAACGGATACTTTCTCGCCTGAAGCCTTGATACAGCAGGCCATCATTTTCTTCTAACACAATACTATCGGTAGAATTTATCATCATGAAAAAAACCAAAATTGTATGTACCATCGGTCCAAAAACTGAATCTGAAGAAGTTCTGGGTAAACTGCTTGATGCAGGTATGAACGTAATGCGTTTGAACTTTTCTCATGGTGATTACAATGAGCATGGTCAGCGTATCAAAAACCTTCGCGCTGTTATGGCTAAGACTGGTCAGAAAGCCGCTATCCTGCTGGATACTAAAGGCCCTGAAATTCGTACCATGAAACTAGAAGGCGGCAATGATGCCTCTTTAGTTGTTGGCCAGACTTTCACCTTCACAACCGACCAAAGCGTTATTGGCAACAGCGAGCGCGTGGCTGTAACTTACACCGGCTTCTCCAGCGATCTGCAGGTCGGCAATACTGTACTGGTTGATGATGGCTTGATCGGTATGCAAGTTATCGAGGTTAAAGCCAATGAAGTTGTTTGCCGCGTACTGAACAGCGGTGACCTGGGTGAAAATAAAGGCATCAACCTGCCAAACGTTTCAATCCAACTGCCTGCCCTGTCTGAAAAAGATAAAAACGACTTAGTGTTTGGTTGTGAGCAAAACGTCGATTTCGTTGCGGCATCATTTATTCGTAAGCGCTCTGACGTGTTAGATATTCGTGAACATCTGAAGGCCCACGGCGGTGAGCACATTCAAATTATTTCCAAAATTGAAAATCAGGAAGGTTTGAATAACTTTGATGAAATTCTTGAAGCTTCTGACGGCATCATGGTTGCTCGTGGTGACTTAGGCGTTGAGATCCCGGTTGAAGAAGTTATCTTTGCTCAGAAGATGATGATTGAGAAATGTAACCGCGCACGTAAAGTGGTTATCACAGCAACTCAAATGCTGGACTCAATGATTAAAAACCCACGCCCTACCCGTGCAGAAGCCGGCGACGTTGCTAACGCCATTCTGGACGGAACGGATGCCGTTATGCTATCGGGTGAAAGCGCTAAGGGTAAATACCCATTAGAAGCTGTAACCATCATGGCAACCATCTGTGAACGTACTGACCGCGTGATGCCATGCCGTGTTGATACGCTGGCGACTTCGGGTAAATTACGTATCACCGAAGCAATTTGTCGTGGCGCGGTTGAAACTGCCGAGAAACTTGATGCCGTTCTGATCGTTGTAGCGACCCAAGGTGGTAAATCGGCTAAAGCCGTTCGTAAATACTTCCCTACTGCCCCCATTCTTGCACTGACCACCAATGAAACAACGGCTCGTCAGTTAGTGTTAACCAAAGGTGTTACCGCTGAACTGGTTAAAGAAATTGCCTCTACTGATGACTTCTATCGCATCGGTAAAGAAGCAGCATTAGCCAGCGGTTTAGCGCAGAAAGGTCAAATGATTGTGATGGTCACCGGCGCATTAGTCGCCAGTGGTACAACAAATACCGCATCGGTACATATCGTTTAAAATAATACTGGTTGTTAAAGCGCCGTTTATACGGCGTTTTTTTTTATCTTTTTTATATTAAAAACGCTGGTCTCGATATATTGACCATTTTTATATCTAAAAAACTTTTATTATGGTGGATAAAAATACAGTTTTATTTTCAGGGGATTATCACAAATATTCGATAAATCACTTCTGATGAACTTTTTAACTAGCGTAAGATCCTTTTTTTTTCAAATAAAAAATCATTTTGACTATTCTTTAACCAAATAAGCAAAATAGTTGGCAAGAAGTTAAAAAATTATTCT
>POVV01000816.1_pt1 | contig 15760 bp, 17 predicted proteins | sample 1560271 | NCBI WGS metagenome assembly POVV01 (sample SAMN08337232, study PRJNA429181) | Bioreactor metagenome, whole genome shotgun sequencing project. | biome: cows' rumen and soil; feature: anaerobic; isolation source: anaerobic chemostat enrichment culture, galacturonate as sole carbon... | reverse complement strand
TGCCTGCAATGTGCCCGGATCCTTGCCAATAAAATTGTCCGGAAAGATCGCTTCACCGCCCGGCCACATATGTCCTAACCCTTCAACAATATAAACCCGGTAGTCCATCTTGCCGGCAGCAGGGTACAATGCCTTCACACCCGGTCTGGCGTCCGCGCTCCTTAGCTCTGTATGGCCATTGCGTTTAGCCCAGCCTTGTATGGTATCCATAAATGGCGGTTGCTCGAAGGAACCCCAAGGCAGCCTGATTGTGCCTCCGTCAAATGGATTGAGGGGGTCGGCCGTACCAATAATCAGGATGGTTGGCATAACTGTGGTTGTTGACGAGGCAGCAAGCGGCCAGTAGTGACCTGAAACCGGTGCAATTGCTGCAATCCGGTTAGGCAATTCATTGGCGATTCGAAATGCCAGCGAAGCTCCATTGGAGAAGCCGGTAATGAAGATGGCTTTTGAGTCGATGGCATAACTCTTCTCCAAACTGTCCAGCATTAACGAGATAAACTTTACATCATCAGCTTGTGGCAGCAAGTTGCGGTCTCGGCTGGAACCATCGTTCCACATCTGTGGATTGGTTAAAAAACTGGCAGTTGCTTCCTGATTTATCCTCAACGCGTTCGGAAATACTACCAAAAAACCTTCCTGATCGGCTTTTTTGTCCCAACCTGTTTCCTGAATAACTCCCTCGCCTGTACCGCCAGCTCCATGGAGCATAACAATGACCGGTACCGGCTTTTTATTATCATAGCCTGACGGTATATAGATAGTATAGGTCCGGTTCATACCATCCGCTTGGAGAGTATGGGTGTGAAGATCAGCGGCGCTCACCGGATTCAGCCGGTAATTTGCTCCTCCAGCTAATGCCCCGCAGAAAACAACTAGCAGGCAAAGCTTTTTTATTAGGTTGCATAACGGCATTCTCTTTTCTCCTTTTCTATTTTGCTTATAAATATAATTCCTGAAAGTTTGTTGCTTTCCTGCTTGTGTGTACAATAAACTGCCTGGCAAGTACAAAAGATGGATTTTATCGCATGTTTAGAAATTATCCTCAAATAGTGTAAAAAGAGAACAAGGAGTTTTCTTCACTATAGCGAATATAGTTAAAATCTTTTTTTGTAAATTTAAGCTTAATGGGAGGCTATTTATGCAAGCATTTCACGACACAATTAATTGGGCAAATGGTTATCTTTGGGGCGCGCCCATGCTCATCCTGCTATTCGGTACGCATGTGTTCCTAACGTTTCGGCTGAAATTTATTCAGCGATACGTATGGCAAGCCATTAAGCTGTCAGTTCGCAAAGATAATACCGGCGAGGGTGATGTTAGTCAATTTGGTGCATTGACAACAGCTCTTGCTGCGACGATTGGAACCGGCAATATCGTTGGTGTCGCAACAGCCGTCGGGCTTGGCGGGCCTGGGGCTGTTTTGTGGTGCTGGCTGACAGGGGTATTCGGCATGGCTACTAAATATGCTGAAGCTTTGCTGTCTGTCCGCTACCGGGTAAAAACCTCAGATGGCACTATGTTGGGTGGCCCGATGTATGCATTGGAAAATGGTCTGAATATGAAATGGCTGGCTGTTTTATTCTGCATATTTACTTCCATAGCTGCCTTTGGTATTGGCAATATGGTGCAAGCCAACTCCATTGCTGCCATGTTGGAGGAAACGATGGGACTTAGTCCTTATGTATCAGGCGGTATCATGGCTGTGTTGACTGCAGTGGTTATCTTGGGCGGTGTTAAGTCGATTGCCAGTGTTTGCGAAAAGCTTGTTCCTTTTATGGCAATCTTCTATGTAGTTGGCTGTACGATTATCCTGTTTATGAATTCAGAGCTTCTCGCGCCAGCTCTTTCACTGATTGTTGAGTCTGCATTTACTCCGCACGCTGCCGGTGGTGGCTTTGTCGGTGCTTCAGTTATGATGGCCATGCGTTATGGAATTGCCCGAGGTCTGTTTTCTAATGAGTCAGGGTTAGGCTCGGCTCCGATCGTAGCTGCCGCCGCTCAAACCAAAAACCCGGTGCGCCAGGCGCTGGTATCCATGACAGGAACTTTCTGGGATACTGTCGTGGTATGTGCGATGACAGGTCTGGTTATTGTCACTAGTGTGATGGTTAACCCTGTGGACCTTAACCAGCTGACAGGTGCAGCCCTGACTAAAGGCGCTTTCGCTCAGATTCCGGTTGTCGGCCCTATTGTACTGAGTGTAGGTCTGCTGACTTTTGTATTTTCAACCATTTTAGGATGGTCATATTATGGTGAGCGCGCAACAGAATATCTTTTTGGTAAAAAATCGATATTACCTTATCGTTGTGCCTGGGTGGTTGCCATCTTTGTCGGATCGGTGACTTCTCTCACCCTGGTTTGGGATTTAGCAGATGCCATGAATGCGTTAATGGCTATTCCTAACTTAGTGTCGCTGGTGTTATTAAATGGTGTAATTGTTGCCGATACCAAGCAATACCTGTGGGAAGAGGGCGGGATTGACCGCGATTTCCGCAGTGAATAACAACTGGTAATCCATATGCTTTAATTGCGATGACAGCCTAAGTACCTGCCTGATGGGGTATTTAGGCTGTCATTTTTATCTGCCTTACGTACGCTAGGCTGAGAAAAGACAGAAAAATCTTGCCGAATAATCATCTGATTAGAGGAAGCGGTGAAATAATGTAGAAAGATAACGATAGCTGATGATTTCGCAATGAGGAGGCTCTTTATGGAATTTAAGTTATCCGGCCTCACTGATGAAGAAAGACGGTTATATATTCCGTTGGTCATGATGAGTGAAGATTTTAATGAAGCGCGGCAATTGATAAGAGCGGGTGCGGACATTGCACAAGTGATTGAATTGATCAATAATGGGTTGGGTTATGTTCGTGAGCTTGAAGAAGCGGTTAAGCGATGTGCAGGCAAGAGCAGCGTCAGCCGATAATTGGGTTTCCATTAAGGCGAAATGAGTTATCTAAAAATTTAGAATTGGATGCTTGGATTATGTTTTATTTTAGGATATACTAAAAGTAAGGAGAGGTGATGAATCGGATTAAAAGGAGGTAGCAAAAATGAGAAAGTTTATTAACGGCTACGAAATCCTGGTTTCAAAAGACAGCATTGTCGTTCTTGCAGACAAAGAAGTCATCGGAGCGAATGATACAGATTTTACCGCGATGACAGATGAAGAACTCGCTGATGTGCTGTGCTATCGCGGATATGGCGAAGATGAATAGCCAGATGGTGAAGCTGACCGGCGCAGCCAAAGATCAATGCGGCGGCGCAACAGCAGTCGGTCTTGAAAACAGGGTTAAGCAGGCATGGATATATGATTAAAAACTAATCCGGGGATTCTGTTGAAAAAAGCCGCTCATTTCAAGGTGAGCGGCTTCTCTTTCCGGCAGGCAGGAGGGGCATATGTATCGATTTAGTGTTAAGATGGTAAGTGACATTTTGCATAAATCAGTGTGGGAAGACACCGGCTTTGTCTGCATAGGCCGGGAAGAGCCATTTGAACAGGCAGACGTGTTCATCATAGCGCCTGATGACAGCGATAAGTTGGCATCTGTCATTCTGGCCGCGCGCCCGAGGGTGTTTATCATTGCGGGAAGATATGAGCTGCCACAGCATGTGAAGGACTTATATACTGACCAGCATTGGCGTTTGCATCATACCGTGTTAACCATCGGTACTTTTCTTGAAGTGCCGCTTGCAGAACCTGTATGGGAAGCTTATCCTGAACAGCAGGAGAAAGCCATTGCTGATACGATATATCGCCATTTATTAAATGATGTATTCAGAGAAACAGCAGAGTGGTGTGGGCATATGTCATCTGTTGTCCGGCCGATGTAAAGATCATAGGAGTTCTTCTTAAACAGAAAATATGGAGGAATGCTTATGAACAGTATCCGCTGCGTCGTTTGTGCTTTGATGGTGGTTATTTTGTCTTTTTCCTTTGCCGGATGCGGCAGCGCCCAGTCGAATATCGCGGAGATCCGACTGCCACCAGGATTTCGTATAGACATATACGCCAGTGAGGTTGAGGGTGCACGCTCTTTGACCTTGGGCGATAATGGAGTCGTTTTTGTTGGGTCACGGAACGCGGGAAAGGTATATGCTCTTATTGATAAAACGGGTGATAGTACTGATGTTTCTGTTATCACAGTCGCATCAAATCTGGATACGCCCAATGGAGTTGCCTACTTTGACGGGTCTCTGTATGTTGCCGAGATCAGCCGGATTCTCCGTTATGATAATATCATGGCTAACCTGCAGCAGCCACCGGAGCCGGTAGTAATTACTGACAGTTTACCTCGCGAACGGCATCATGGTTGGAAATTTATCGCGGTCGGTCCGGATAAAAAATTATATATCCCGGTAGGAGCGCCGTGCAATATCTGTGAAAGTAAAGATGAACGCTTTGCCACTATTATGAGGATGAGCCTGGATGGTTCGAATTTAGAAGTATTTGCCCGCGGCGTGCGCAATACAGTAGGCTTTGATTGGCATCCAATGAGTCATGATTTATGGTTTACTGATAACGGACGTGACTGGCTGGGGGATAATCTGCCTTCTGATGAGCTAAACCATGCTTCCCGCCCAGGAATGAATTTCGGCTATCCATATTACTTTGGGAATAATATTGCTGATCCTGAATTTAGTCAACGTCCGGAGAGTGCTGAGATGACTCCGCCGGCAATGCAGCTAGGCCCTCATGTAGCAGCGCTGGGAATGCGCTTTTATACCGGCAACATGTTTCCGGAAGAATATCATAATCAAATCTTTATCGCGGAACATGGCTCATGGAACCGGACAAGCCCGGTAGGCTACAGGATTACCTTGGTGCGATTACGGGCAGGTAAGCCGGTTAGTTATGAGGTATTTGCGGATGGCTGGCTGAAAACGCTGCGTGCATGGGGCAGACCGGTGGACGTTCTGGTTATGCCTGACGGTGCATTGCTGGTTTCGGATGACAGAGCTAATGTGGTGTACCGGATTAGCTATAATAACAAGTAGGTGATGATCAATGCCGGAAAAATTTTTCGCCGAATCAGCTTGTCTGCTCGGACAAGTAAAAGCAGGCTCAGGCGCACATTTTTCACAAGGGACCATAGTCCGTTCCCCGGATTATTCCGTCACGATAGAAAATGACAGTTATGTGTTGGAAAATGGGATTGTCGTGGGAACCAGCAACTTTCCCGTACATATCAAAGCAAAGACCGTATTTGGGCATCGGTCGATTATCATTGGCGCGTCGATTGGAAATTTGTGTGAAATCGGCAATGGCTCTATTATTATGCCTGGAGCTGTGATCGGTGATCTGTGTATTTTGGGCGAAGGCACGTTGATCAATGCCGGAATGAAGCTGCCTGCCGGCAGTGTAGTTGTTGGCAGACCCGGACGTATCATCAGAAAGCTCACTGATGCGGACAAGTCTATGATTCAGAGAATGAGAAATAACAATTTGGTACTGACACCATATAATGAAACTTTGATCAGTCAACACTGGCCGAAAGAAGGCGATACGATGGCAAGACTATATGCATATAACAATACCTTTCCTCAGATTAAAGACAGCGCTCTCCTGTTTCACTCGGCAGAGATTACCGGTGATGTACAAATCGGTGAGAAAACAATTATCGGAGCGGGAGTAAAGATAATTGGTGATTCGCATGGAGCGGTCCGTATCGGCAATAACGTGCAGATACTGGAAAATACGGTGCTTCATTTGTTGCCTGACAATGCATTGCATATCGAAGATGATGTCATCATCGGTCCGGGTTGCACGATTCATGGCTGTCATATCGGCTCGGGAACGGTTGTTGAGCCGGGAGCCATTGTTTGTGATAATAGCAAAGTAGGCAAGAATTGTATTGTAAAAGCCGGCAGTGTTGTAAAACAAAAAGATCAGTTCCCTGATCAGGTAGTACTCGAAGGGTTTCCGGCCAAGATAACAGATGCTCTTGTTGAATGCGCCAGACCCTCATGGGGATTGGGGTATGAAGCCGCCGCTCAGCTTATCAAGAGCAATGAAGTTAAGGAATAATCGGTTTAAGCCTGTTGAGCTTACAGACGAATTAAACACTGAGAAGGTCTTTTTTGACAGCCTAAAAAACGCTATGCGAATATTTCGCATAGCGTTTTTTGGCAAGTAACGGTATCGGTTATTTCACAACTAAAACCGGACATTTGGCGTAATTGACAACATGGCTGCTCACGCTGCCCATCAGCAGGCCTTTGATAATTCCTAATCCCCGGCTGCCAATGATAATCAGATTATAATTGTGTTTTTCGGCAAATTCGGGGATGACCAGAGTTGGCGAGCCGATTTCATTGTAAGTCTGGACCCGGATCTCCTCCGGAATTTGCTTAACCGCTTCTTTTAACACAATATCGCCAAAGTCCTGCATATGAGTAAGAATACTTTCCGGCAGATATACGGCATTAAATTGAGTGGATATAGGGACTTGCTGCATCAAAATAGCCACATGCAGCAGCCCGATCTCTGCATCAAAAACCCTGGCCATCTGTACCGCGTGAGCTAACGCTATAAATGAATTCTGAGAGCCGTCAAGTGGTACTAGAATTTTGGAGTAACGAATGTCCATTTTTACAATCTCCTTCCGCAGGAACTCATTACTGCTATCACCACGGCAACTTAATCAGTAAACAGTACATCATCACGCAGGTCAGATGCCGGTGTCTACAGCGTCAGGGCGCTGTACCGTGAAATTACAGCTGGTTTGATGAATTCAAGACATGGCGGATTTTATGCTTAACCATTGCTTTAATCGCGTCCCGCGCCGGTTTTAAGTATTGCCGCGGATCAAAGTCTGAAGGGTTTGTCGCTAAATGCTCCCGGATCGAAGCCGTCATGGCCAGCCGCAGATCGGTATCAATATTGATCTTGCAGACACCTAATTTTCCTGCCCTTAACAGCATATCTTCCGGTACTCCTTGCGCGCCGTCAATCTTGCCGCCATACTGATTGCACTTAGCCACAAACTCAGGCAGAACGGTAGATGCACCATGCAGAACAAGCGGGAAATTGGGAAGCAGCTTGCTGATTTTCTCTAATCGCTCAAAATCAAGTGATGGTTCCCCTTTAAATTTGTATGCTCCATGACTGGTTCCAATGGCAATAGCCAACGAATCGACACCAGTGCGTTCAACAAATTCAACCGCTTGATCCGGATCAGTGTATGAAGCGTCCTTGCTGCTTACCTTGACGGCATCCTCTACGCCGGCTAAGCGCCCGAGTTCAGCCTCAACGGTTACACCGTGTGCATGGGCATACTCAACCACCTTTTTCGTTAGGGCAATATTTTCTTCAAAAGGATGCTTGGACCCGTCAATCATGACAGACGTAAAGCCGCCATCGACACAGCTCTTGCAAATTTCAAAATCCTCACCATGATCAAGATGCAGACAAATAGGCAGACCGGAATCCTCAACCGCTGCTTCCACTAATTTCATCAGATAGATGTGCTTGGCGTATTTGCGCGCTCCGGCGGAGACTTGCAGAATGAGCGGAGACTGTTCCTCTTTGGCCGCATCAACGATTCCCTGAATAATTTCCATATTATTGACATTGAAGGCACCAACAGCATACTGTTTTATGTATGCTTTCTCAAACATTTCCTTAGAAGTAACTAATGGCATAATATATCCCCTCCTGAATTTGAATTTTATATTTCTCCCAACGGGAGATGACTGCAATCTGTGTTTACCTGTTTCAGCAAGGCGTCAAGATCTGGCGGCAATGCTGCTGAAAAATTCATGACAGAACCGGTTACCGGATGCTGCAGCTCTAACAAAGCGGAATGGAGCGCCTGCCGTGCAATCAGATCGGTTCTTCCGCCATACAAGTCATCACCCAGCAGAGGATGACCGATATGGGATAAGTGAAGCCGGATTTGATGTGTACGGCCGGTTTCCAGCTCTAACTGCAGCAAACTGGCAGATGGAAACGACTGCAAAACCCGGTAATGTGTCACCGCATCCTGGCCGGATGGACTGGCGATCCGCAGGATAATGCTGTCAGGATGTCTGGCGATCGGAACGCGGATACTCCCGGATGCAGCCTCCGGCGTTCCGTCTACAATGGCTAGATAGCGCCGGCGCAGATTCTGCTTAGTCAATACATGCTGAATCGAGGAAAGCTTGGCAATGGCAAGCAGGCCGGAAGTGTTTCGATCCAGGCGCTGTACCGGATGAAATGCATGAGTATAGCCTGCTTGACGATAGTAATAGATTACTGCATTCGCTAACGTCCCCTGTGCCTGAGCTGTGGTTGGATGGACAAGCATCCCGGCAGGCTTATCAATAATTAATAGCCAGTCGTCTTCATATACAATGGGTAATGGAATATTTTCCGGCGCAATTGAAGAGGCTACCGCCCACTCCAGTTGAATTTCTGATTTGGGGTTGATTAGACTATTCCAGGGGCAGACCACGCCGTTTATTCTGATGACACCATGCTGCTTGATTTTTCGCCGTAAGTTCAGAGAGACACCAAGCCGGCGCAAACAATCCGAAAGCGATAGCTGCGGGAAGTAATCAGGCACAATGAATGTTTGTCGCTCAACGCCTTCATGATAAATCATAATATATAGCATTCCCTTTTAAAAGGTGAAAAACCTGCCGCCTCATAAAAAAAATAAGCCACCCGAGCGGGCAGCTTACTGTCACAGCGAAGTTTGAACCATGGTGATAAGCTCTGCGATATGTTCCCGTTCCATCACCATCGATCCTTTTAAGTAGTCTCCCATGGGGCTGGCTCGCCAGCCATAGATATGCCATATACGCCGGTGCCTGCGAATTAAGGCTATTAGCAACAAGGCGAGCAATGTTGGCTGTATGCCTTGACGTTCATTCGCTTCATCATCCTGATCCCGAAGAACTAAACCGTATTTTTTTATGACAGTTGCCATTTCCGTGTCGTGCAGCGTGATAAGATGGATAATGTCTATATAGGCGTGCCAATGATTTGTTGCCATATTGTCCAGTGTGTCCTGCAAGGTGCCGGAAGCTTCTTCTCTGGCGTCGAGTACGGTCTTCATTAATTCGAGCTGTTCAATAGCCTCTTCATGCAGCGTCCGCATATGATTGATATCAATGGCTACCGGTTTGCGATTTCGAGTAAGTGAAAACACCTTATCACATCCCTTGCGTTAAGACAAGCTTAGTACCAGGAACGATGTCCTCTGAACGGAGTAATGAATCGCAGCATTTTTAAGGGGATGTGCATCGACGCTGGTTTACCGCGCAGCGAGACATTGACAATGATAAAGTCGCAGCCCACATAGCAGAGAACGCCGCAAAATGTTTCGCGCCGGCAGATTCTCGCGTCGACTGACAACATCACTTCATTGCCTAACATACACATAATGCGATCTTTCAGGGTTTCAGTTTGGTACGGTTGCATTTTATAGTTCGTACAGTCATCAAACATCATTTCTTTGCCGTCACAATCACAGACTGGCATCTTTTCTTCGTCACAGTACCAGTGAGGATATTTTGCATCCATAAAGTGGTTACCCTCCTTTGCTTTCTGTCAGATGGCATGATACAATTTAATAGGTATCACCTGCTACATCATATGATGAGCTGATACATAATGCTACCGCCTGTTAACGAAACATTTTAAGGAGGACTGTATGGCTAGCAAAGATTGTTCATTCGACGTTGTCAGCGAAGTCGATCTGCAGGAAGTTGACAATGCTGTTAACCAAACAGGTAAAGAGATTTCCCAGCGGTTTGATTTTCGCAACAGTAAGTCGTCACTTACGCTTGAAGGGGATAAGATTACTATTCTGGCTGATGATGATTTTAAATTAAAGAGTGTCATTGATATTTTACAAACTAAAGTAATGAAACGTGGCATCAGTTTGAAAAACTTAGAATACGGTAAGATTGAGTCTGCCTCGCACGGGACAGTCAGACAGGTTGTTACCATAAAGAAAGGTATTTCCAAAGAAATCGCGAAAGATGTTGTTGCTCTGATCAAAGGGAGCAAGCTGAAAGTCCAGGCACAAATTATGGATGATCAGGTCCGGGTTTCTGCCAAGAATAAAGATGATTTGCAAACTGTTATTCAATGCCTGAAGCAGAAAGATTTTCCTGTTGAATTACAATTTGTCAATTATCGCTCATAGGTAACGTAAAATCGTTATTCGTTAATAAAGAATTAGCAGGGATTTTCTTAAATTTGTCTAATTGTAAACATATAACGATAAATGTGAGGAGGCGTATAGTATGAATTTTGGCGATGTCTTAAAACGTGCAGATTGGAAATCTGAGAAGCATGTTCCTGTTATTGAAGCGCCGACAAAGGTAAAAGCGGGTGAAAGCTTTCAGGTAGAAGTTTCTGTCGGCAAAGAAATCTCACACCCGAACACAACTGAGCACCATATTCGTTGGATTCGTTTATGCTTTAAGCCTGATACCGGCAATGTGTATGATCTGGGCCTGTTTGAGTTTAATGCTCATGGTGAGTCTGTCGAAGGGCCGAATAAAGGGCCGGTTTATACGGAGCCTTCCGCCCATGTTGCAGTAAAGCTGAATGCCAGCGGCACTTTGATGGCTGCAGCGTACTGTAATATCCATGGGCTTTGGGAAAGCTCGCACGATATTTCTGTTGGCGAATAATCAGGCAGCCTGAACGTTCCCGCTTTTGCGGGAACGTTTTTTTATTTGAATGTACATTGGGAGAAGGGATTTGTTCATCTAGAGCGAATGTAATATCTGTTATTGTGTTATTTTTTGCGGATACCAAAGAAGGGATGATAATATGGCTGTTATTGTAAAGAAATTTGGCGGCAGTTCGGTGGCTACAACTGCTAAAATTATCGGGGTAGCCGAGCGTATAGTAAGAGAGAAAGAACCGGATGATAAAATTGTCGTGGTTGTATCTGCGATGGGCGATACGACAGATAACCTTATTGCTATGGCTAAAGATATCAATAATAGGCCAAGTCAGCGCGAAATGGATATGCTATTATCAACTGGTGAACAGATCAGTATAGCGCTGCTGGCCATGGCGTTTCAAAGACTTGGCAGTGATGCTGTTTCTTTAACCGGCGGTCAGGCAGGAATTGCGACAAGTAGCTTACATACGAAAGCGAAGATTGTCAATGTTCAACCAGAACGAATTTTCGCTGAACTGCAGGCAGGCAAGATTGTTATTGTTGCCGGATTCCAGGGAATTACCGGGATAGGCGACATTACTACTCTGGGACGCGGCGGTTCTGATACCACAGCGGTTGCTTTGGCGGGGGCGCTTAAGGCGGATATTTGCGAAATCTTTACCGACGTAGACGGAGTTTACTCTGCCGATCCCCGGATTGTTAAAGATGCTTACCGGATGAAAGAGATTACCTATAACGAGATGCTGGAAATGGCCCGGTTAGGAGCTGCTGTTATGCAACCCAGATCTGTTGAAATGGGTAAGCATTACAATGTTCCCATCCATGTTAGGTCTACTTTTAGTACAGAAGAAGGTACGATAATTAGGGAGGAATATACAATGAAAGAACGTGAATTTACTATTCGAGGCGTTACCCATGACGTCAACGTCGCAAAGGTTGCCATACTGGGTGTACCGGACCAACCGGGGATTGCCTATACTATTTTCTCCGCACTGGCGCAAAAGGGCATTGATGTAGACATGATTGTTCAAAGCATCCGTAACAGCGAGAAAAAAATTATTGACATGGTATTTACTATTGCCAAGCCGGATGTTGATCAAGCGACAACCCTGGTCGAGCAACTAGTCAAAGATATGGGCGCTATCGGTGTACTCATTGATGAAAATGTCGCCAAGGTGTCTGTAGTCGGCGCCGGTATGTATGGCAGTCCGGGAACTGCCGCTGCCATGTTTGGCGCGCTGGGTGAGGCTGGTGTAAATATTGAAGTGATCAGTACCTCGGAGATCAGCATTTCCTGTTTGATTAGAGAAGATCAGGTAAAAGAAGCGGTAAATGCAATTCATAAAAAGTTTTTTGCTGAATAAGGCACAGTGTACAACAGCGGCACCGAGAGGTGCCGCTGTTGTTTTATTTAACATTAGAAGATTAAGTGGTTTTAATTTACATAATAAAATATAAAATACCAGAAGGATATTAGTTTTATTACTAGAATACATATATTATGTAAAGTAAATAAGGCGCGATGATTTACATGGGAACGAGCGAGTGCTGTGAGGAAACGTGGACACTCATAGTAGACTTCCTCAAACCTGTGCAAGGAATCAGCCTTAATTGCATTGCAAAAAAAACTGAGGAGGCTTTTCTATGAAAAAGAGATTATTAGCAGCCGCCATTATGGCTTCAATGACCCTCTCCGTCGTTCCCGGTTTTGCCGCTCCTGTTTTTTACGGTGATGCGAATATCGAATACAATGACTTAACCGGTCAGTCCAGCAGTCTGACTAATCGTATTCGCCTGTCGGTAGACAGCGCGCTTACTGATAACATGTATTTGCATGGACGCACAGTGATGAACAACGATTTGAAGAATGGCGTGTCCAGCAATAGCTCCAATGAGCGTGTTGAAGTCGAGCAGCTCTTTATCGGTGGTAAAATCGGCAGCTTTGACGTAAAAGCCGGACGGCAGCCGCTTTGGCTGGGCAACGGCACATTAGCGGATGTGAATGGAATTAATGGTATTCAAGCGGCTACCAGTGTGAATGACGTTCAGATGAGTGGCTTTTATGGCAAGGATGGCAGCAATCATGTTGCCGCCGCCGATTTCGGCACTTCTTACCAAAATATAAATTTTGGCGGAAGTTATTTGCAGGAATCTGACATCAACAAGTTCTGGGGTATCACCGCTGATACTAAAATTATGGACAACACAGTTTTGAATGTTGAATATGTAAAGAATACAGAAAGCAAAAACGATGGTTTCCTGGCCGAAGTAAAGGTTGGCAACGCGGTTAAAAAAGGCGATTTGGATTACTCGCTGGCTTACCGCGATCTGGAAGCCGGTGCTGTTTCCAGCTACACTACAGACAATAACTATAGTGATTCTGAAGGTTTTCGGATCAAAGCCAATTACAAAGTAGCCGACAATGCGCTGCTGACTGCTTACCAAGACTTTACTGACAGCCAAACCGGTGCGAAAAAGAATAAAACAAACGTGGAGTTCAGTGTCAATTTCTAAGTTTCCTGTTAATCCAAGCGGCTGTATAGCCGCTTGGATTTTTTTCTTTTCTTTGACAAAATTTGTGCCGGGTTCTCCAGTATTTCGCAGGTATGCAACAGCTAATGAAAAGGCAATCTATTATCAGAACCCAATAATATCTTTGAGGAGGTTTTGCGAATGTCAAGAAGTCGTAAGCCTGTGAACCCGGCAGCTCAACAAGCTTTGGATCAGTTGAAAGAAGAAACCGCTTCCGAAATCGGATTAAAAGATTACAAAAACATGTACAAAGGTGCCTTGAGCTCGGCTGACAACGGCCGTGTCGGCGGTCATATGGTTCGTAAGATGATCCAGGCACAAGAACAGAGCTTTGCCGGAACAACCGGTCAAGCAAGCACCAATTCCACACTGACCGCAAAATATGACGCAAACAACAAACCTTAACCAGTAAAGCGAAAGGAGCAAGTCACAGACTTGCTCCTTTCCGTCTGTCGATAAAGGCCAATCTGCGTTGCACCCGTAAAGGGTATGCCGCCAACTCTAAGGCGCTAAAGCGCCAAGAGTTGCGCAATCAGCCCTGCGGGAGCGTGCTTGCCGTACCCTACAAACGTACTGTCTGCGCGCGCTTCCTCGGGCTGCCTAGCATCTTGACCTTTCTCGACAGCCTGCAACATAAGTTCTTCAAGGATCTGAGGAGCAAGTTACAGACTTGCTCCTTTCCTTATATTTTTTGCAATAAACAGATTGGCTGAAAAAGGATTTACCAAATCAAATCACGAATGATAGAAGATAAAATACGGTAAGATATGTCATAAGATGCTTAAAGGAGTTGCTAGGATTTGGAAACCGTATTAATCAAGAACTTAGGTTCGCATACCGGACAACAGATCACAGTAGAGGGATGGCTGTATAATCGACGGTCATCCGGTAAAATTATGTTTCTGATTGTTCGTGACGGTACTGGTCTATTACAGGGGGTGGTCGTAAAAAAGGAAGTCGGTGAGGACACTTTTGCTATGGCTGGCCAGTTGACCCAGGAGTCTTCGTTGCGAATCACCGGAATTGTTCACGCAGAGCCTCGCGCAGTCGGCGGTTACGAAATGCATGTGACTAATCTGGACGTAATACATATCGCCCAAGAGTATCCGATTACCCATAAGGAGCACGGTGTTGATTTCTTGGCAGAGCATCGGCATCTTTGGATTCGAACACCGCGTCAAGCCGCGATTTTGCGGATTCGATCTGAAATCGAACATGCTTTTCGTGATTTTTTCTATCAGCGCGATTTTGTTTTAGCTGATGCGCCGATTATTACACCTGCCGCCTGTGAAGGAACGACAACCTTATTTGAACTTGACTATCATGGTGAAAAGGCATTTTTATCACAAAGCGGTCAATTGTACAGTGAAGCGAACGCGATGGCGTTAGGCCGTATTTACTGCTTTGGGCCTACCTTCCGTGCTGAAAAATCGAAGACAAGGCGACATTTAATGGAATTCTGGATGATCGAAGCGGAAATGGCCTTTTTTGATTTGACGCAGAATATGTGTTTGCAGGAAGAGATGGTTTCCCATGTGGTACAGCGTGTCCTTGACCGTTGCCGTAACGAATTACAGGTTATCGAACGTGATCTTTCCTACTTAGAAAAGATTAAAGCGCCATTTCCACGCATAAGTTACACAGAGGCTGTTAATATCTTACATGACGCCGGCGTGGAATTTGCCTGGGGCGAGGATTTTGGCGCTCCACATGAGACCATTATTTCCAGTCGTTTTGACCGGCCTGTCTTTGTACACCGTTATCCCGCCGCGATCAAAGCGTTTTATATGAAGCCTGACCCTGATGACCCTAAGGTTGTGCTCGGGGCTGACCTGCTGGCGCCCGAAGGGTATGGCGAGATTATTGGCGGCGGGCAGCGTATTGACGATCTGGCTTTGTTAGAAAAGCGGATTGCTGAGCATCAATTGCCGACCGAGGCATTTGAATGGTATCTTGATCTCCGGCGTTATGGATCAGTACCGCATTCGGGTTTTGGCCTGGGACTGGAGCGGACTGTCGCCTGGATCTGCGGGCTTGACCATATTCGTGAAACCATTCCATTCCCCCGGATGCTTCACAAAATGTATCCCTAATGGCTAAGAAAAAATTGCAAGAAAAAGAGGAGGATTTATTATGATAACAAGTATAGCGGCAACTCATGCCAAAGGTAAGGTTGCGACCGATAATATTTTTGGAGCGAACGCGGCGGCTGTAGCAGCCATTGCCAAGCATGGCAAGGACAAGGTAACCAATGCAACCATCGGTGCGCTGCTTGATGACAACGAAGCACTGGTTTGTCTGCCGACTGTTGAAAAAGTATTACGGAATTTACCGATTGCCGAGCTGATTAATTATGCGCCGATTGCCGGTCTGCCGGATTATTTGGATGCGGTGGTGGATGTGACTTTCGCCGACCAAAAGCCGGATGCCTATACCAAAGCGATTGCGACCTCCGGTGGGTCTGGCGTCATTCACCATACGATCTGGAATTACACGGAAATTGGCGATACAGTGTTAACCCATGACTGGTTCTGGGGCCCATATCGGGTACTCTGCGAGGATGCTTTACGCAAGCTGGATACGTTTTCGATGTT
>POVV01000815.1_pt1 | contig 15768 bp, 20 predicted proteins | sample 1560271 | NCBI WGS metagenome assembly POVV01 (sample SAMN08337232, study PRJNA429181) | Bioreactor metagenome, whole genome shotgun sequencing project. | biome: cows' rumen and soil; feature: anaerobic; isolation source: anaerobic chemostat enrichment culture, galacturonate as sole carbon... | reverse complement strand
GAACGGAAATCATCAGTATGGCCAGGGTAGGGGGGATAGAATTTGATTCGGTTATTGATTTAAAAGGAATACCCGAATGCAGCCAGCTTGAGGTGAGCGGTGGGAAATTCAGGATTGGAGCCGCACAAACCCTTACAAACATTGCGGAATACAATGCATATCCCTTATTGTCCAAAACCATAAAAAGAATTGCAGACCACACGATCCAGGGGAAGATCACCATAGGAGGTAATCTTGCCGGCACAATTAAGTACCGTGAGGCAGCCTTACCTTTAATGATAAGTGATAGCACCCTGCAGGTAATGACACGGAGCGGTTTGGCCGAATTACCTTTTTCAAAGGCATTCAATGGAAAACTGCAGCTTAAAAAGGGAGAATTTCTGGTATCCATATTGATCGGAGAAAATGATTTGAGTCACCCTTACAATCATGTAAAAAGGACAAAGCAGGAGAAAATAGATTATCCGTTGATCACCATGGTGGCATCGAAACATAACAAGGCCATAAAAACAGCGATTACCGGGTATGGCGATCATCCAATTATTTTATCCGAACGGATTATGAATCATAAATTATATAACATGGAACAGAAGATCAAAAAAATTATAAATTTAGTCCATAGTGATTGTAAAGGTGATTTATCGGGGAGCAGGGATTATAGAGAATTTGTATTAGAAAACATGCTTCAGGATATGTTTCATAATTTTGAAAAGATCGGCTGATCCTTTCAGGAATTGAGGGGCTTTATGCATTTATCAGGTGATAGTATTATAGTTCTTAATGTAAATGGTGAAGATAAAACTGTTATGGTTAAACCGGCCTATACTCTGCTTCATGTTCTTCGGGAGGAATTGTCATTAACCGGAGCCAAAAGCGGCTGTGAGAACGGAGATTGCGGCGCCTGCACGGTACTCGTTGATGACATGCCGGTAAAATCCTGCCTGATGCTGGCGGTAGAGGCGGTTGGTCATAGAATAACCACAGTGGAAGGGCTTAAAAACGCTCCAATACAAGATGCATTTATTAAAAATTGGGGATTTCAATGCGGTTATTGTACTTCCGGGTTCCTGATGGTTTGCCACGCACTGGCCAGGCACAAACCAGATGCGGATGATGAAACCATAGAGGAATGGTTACAATCCAATCTATGCAGATGTACCGGTTATGAGGAAATAGAGAATGCCGTAAAATCAATATTATCAGGGAATTATAATTGAAAGAATGCGAATTTATTCGTATGATTCACATCTTGTCTGGTCATCCCATACAATATAGTATCATTATGAAATGAGGTATATGATATGGGATGTTCTAATTCTTGGTCTGGTGGCTGCAACTGTAACAATACTTGCAACAACCGGAATAATTGCTGTAATAATAGATGTCGTAACAATTGTAATGTTGATCCTTGTGCTGAAGCAAAAAGAGAGGCATATTGTGAAGGTTTCAGAGATGGCTGCAATGATCCATGTTGCAGAGGCAAAAGATAGGCGAGGCTGATAGCAGGATGAGCGGGTATCCGGTATTCCGGACCCGCTTTTTTATATTTATCCAACCGTCCGTATTCGTTTCATGATTTGCAGAATCTGCTTTTTCATGATATGATAATTCCAGAGTTAACCAATAGGTTTCATAAATTTGTAAGAGAGGAAGCATGTCTATGGGAAATAAAAAAGGTATTATAGCTGAGTTTAAAGAATTTGTTTTACGCGGGAATGTGGTTGACCTGGCAGTTGGCGTTATTATCGGTGCTGCTTTTCAGGCGATCGTCAATTCTCTGGTAAAGGATATTATATCTCCTTTGATCGGAGTAATTACCGGAGGAGTGGACTTCTCCAATAAATTTGTTCCTCTATATGCTGTTCCGGCAGGTGCGGATGTTTCCACGCTTTCAGCTGCACAAGCACTTGGTCCGGTATTTGCTTATGGTTCCTTTATTACGGCAGTAATCAATTTTTTAATTATGGCTTCTGTTATTTTCATGATGATAAAAGTGATTAATTCCCTGCGGGGGAAAAAGCAGCAGGCGGAACCGGCTGCTTCTACGGACAAGGAATGCCCATTTTGTTATACTCGTATCAATGTAAACGCTACCCGCTGCCCTAATTGTACAAGCAAACTTCCTGTACAGCCTGAAACAGTACAGGAAGATTAATGGAACAGAAAACCGGGACGCCAGATCAGTAAATTACATGATCGTGGAAAAGAGTTCGAATACACGGTTCAGATCCAATTGCCCAAATCCCCATATATTGTTGGGATAGCTGTAGGCAGGATTCCGTTGTGCTCCTCTTATTATAATACGGTTTACTTGTTCGCCTGTAATATAAGTAAAGTTGCCTTTGTTCTGAGTCCATTCAAAGATGACAGCAATTGCACCCGCTGTAAAGGCGGCAGAAGCGCCGGCGCCTGTTAAGGTTCCGTATTGATTTTCAGTGACTGCACAGGGAATCTGAAAACCGGGAGCTGCAATATCAGGTTTGACATAACCGCTTCTTGTGAAACCTCTTCCTGATTCATCTAATATATTAGATGTCATCTGATTATAAGCGGCAGCGGTTAAGGTACGTCTGGAATTTCCGGGAGAGGTTATGGTGATATCCGGATTGGAATTTAAAAAAAAGGTCTCGTCAGATATCAAGTCTCCGCTGGGGAGCCAGGAATTAATAGTAAAAGGTTCATTTTCTATGTTTTGGACACGGAAGTACCAGATTCCGGGAAGGGGATCCTGAAAACGCAATAATATCAGCTGGTCGCCGCTTTCCCTTTCAAATATCATATTATTCACCCATAAGATACTCTGGCTGTTCTGGAAAACATACTTATGGCAATCATTGAAAGACGGATTAATCGACGAGACCATTTCCCGGTCAGGTGCGGAAATTTCAATAGAAAGCCGTCCTGGAATGTGTGCCCAGATTTCCATGGAGAACTGCTTGTCACTTTCTGCTATATTCAACTGGAAATCATTAAAGTGCGGCGCAGATATGGTTCTGTTAAAATAGTGCCTGCCGCTGTTTCCCTGGTTTCCTGCTGATATGGAAACATCCACATCAGGACGTTGAACCAGGCTTTCAAGGTAGGTGCTTAAAACTCCCCTGCCATCGTGGCTGCCCTGGCTACTGCTTAAAGCAATACATATGACTAGAGGACGTCTTAAGCGTTGACCTACGTCAATTAAATAGCGTATTCCAAGAACGATATCTGATTCCTGAAAACATAGTTTGTCTTCCGGAACAGAAAAAATCATTTTAAGATTTGACTTGGCTTCTTTTAATTTCACAACAACCAATTCTGAATTTGGAACAACGCCGCTAAAAGAGTTCTTAGTGTCTGGAGAGCCTGCAACGATACTTGCTATGGCTGTACCGTGCCCAATTGTATCAATGGAAGGAACAACAGAAAGTGAGTTTTCATATTGCAGTGCGTCATTTATGGAAGCTTTTGTATATTCTGTACCGTAAGTAAAGCCATTGGGAGGTGGCCCATCCTGTATGGTCTGGTCCCAAATAGAAAGGATCCGTGTTGTTTTATCCCTATTCATGAAAGCTGGATGCCGGTAATCAATTCCGGTGTCTACAATGCCGATAATCACTCCTTGCCCCAATAAGGTATAATTATTAACTGGTGTGATGCTTACCATGCCGGGGGTTGGAGGTGCTACGTCAGCAGAAATGGTATAAAGAGTTGGAAAAACGTGGTAAGGATTTTGGCCGAGATCACATGGCTGCATATTATTTTTAGCTAGATGCAGCAGGGAAAACCTGTCATTCAGCAACGTAACATCATCACTGACACCAAAGGTAGGAACTAATAAATTACTTATCATCAAGTCGTAATAATTATTGTCCAGTATTTTCTCCATAATTAAATCTCCCTGATAAGATCTGGTTATAGAACATATAGTATATTTTATGCAGCATTGCTTCTGATATGAGCGCTGCCTGCCTGCAGGTGACGCCCCTAATTTTCTTATACTCATAATAAAGGTCCGGTTGCATAAAATATATCATATGTGCCAGTAGTATAGACAGGGAGGCCTGATCATGCAAAAAATATTGGATGATAATTTTTATGACTTGATCATCAGTAATATAATGATTCCCACATATGATACCGGAGATAATATAACACCTATGGATTTAAGGCATTCTTTGGCTCATATCCCTGTTGATTCAGCGAATCCCTGCGACTTGGGAGTTTATCCTTATAATGCATTTCCTTCTTTGCTGACCTTAAGCTCCACCGTCAGCCTTGAAAAATCCGGTATCGGAACGGTTCAGAGAAATCCTTATCTGGCTTTATTTGGCCGGGGAGTGCTTGTTGCGGTCATAGATACCGGAATTGATTACCAGCATCAGGCGTTTTTATATAATGACGGAACAACCCGCATTCTTTCCATATGGGACCAGACCATTCAGGATGGCGCACCGCCGGAGGGATTTACGTACGGCACCGAATACACCAGGGAGTATATCAATGTTGCACTTAAGTCGGAAAATCCCTTATCCATAGTCCCTTCTGTGGATACCAATGGTCATGGAACTGCAATCGCAAGTGTAATAGCGGGAAAACCGAGCCTGGAGCAGGCATTCAGTGGTGTTGTACCGGAATCCGACATTGTGGTCGTAAAATTAAAGCAGGCAAAGAGCAGTTTGAGAAAAATCTTTTTTGCACCTCCAGATGCCGAATGCTATCAGGAGTCGGATTTAATCATTGGGATCGGTTATGTGACTACCGTTGCTCAAAGACTGAACCGTCCCATCACCATATGCATTGCAATGGGAACAAACCAGTCAAGCCATGACGGACGGGGAGCGACCAGCTTCATTACCAATTATTTGGCGCAGCAGCCGCATATAGGAATAACGATAAGCACCGGTAATGAAGCAAACAAACGCAGACATTACTTTAACAGCACCACAACGGAACCCTACCAGAACAGCTTTGAACTAAGTGTTGGGGAAAATGATAAACTGTTTGCTATTGAGCTATGGCCGTTTGCTCCGGCAAGGCTGTCAATCGAAATAACCGCTCCGAACAGAGAAACAACGGGGCAGGTTTTTCCGGCCCTGGGAGAATGCAGAAGATTTGCCTTCGTATTTAACCCAAGCATCGTATGGGTTAATAATTATATTTTTGAAGAAGAGACCGGGGACCAGCTCATATTGATGCGTTTTCAGGATCCCCTTCCAGGAATCTGGAACATTCGGGTGCAGAACCTTGATAACGGACCATTTTCTTTTCATGCATGGCTGCCGTCAGGAGAATTGATATCAGAAAACACCTTTTTTATAAATTCCAACCCAGATACTACCATAACTTCACCGGCAAACGCAACCAATCCTCTGACAGTAACCGCTTATAATCAGTTTAATGATACCGTGCTGCCTGAATCCGGAAGAGGCTATACACGAACAGGATTTGTTAAACCAGATATCGCGGCACCGGGATTTGAGCTTACCTGTGCAGTTCCGGGAAACCAATATGGCAGCATAACAGGAAGCGGGTCTGCGGCAGCTCAGGCAGCAGGAATTGTTGCCATGGTTTTTGAATGGGCGATTCCAAGGGGAAATTATACCAATATTACAGGAAATGACGTAAACCGTCTGCTGATTCGCGGAGCACAGCGAGACAGCGGGACTACTTATCCCAATAATATCTGGGGATACGGTCAGATCGATGTCAATACGCTGTTTGAAAGGCTTACAAATATTTAAACGGACAACAGATCAGATCAATGGATATTATTGCAGTTCGTTTATATTTTATGATTGAGGTTATTGAAAACATTCGATATAATGTAAATGCTTGCTTTCAGGAAAAAGTGTTAAAAAATAATAGGATACAGGAAAGAGGAGAAGGAATGGAAGATACGAAAAGGTGTGGTTTGGAAGCGCTGGAGAAAACGACTGAAATCAGCGAATTCAAATGGTATATTTTTGATATCATAAATGAAGGGCTGGAACAGGACGGAATTGAAAAAAGTAAATTCAGTCTGGATAAGAAGAAAGCTGATGCGGTCTGTTTCACAGTAGGGGCCGGAAGTTTTTCTATATGCGGCAAAGGCGGAGAAGCAGTTAAACAGCACCACAATATATATCATGCTGTCTGTGACTTTTTTAACAGAATCTATGAGAACGAGGAAAATACAGAGAATGCTGTGACTCGTTTCCTCATAAGAACTCTTGATTTACCGGCCCTGATGAAGAAGCCAAGCCGTTCCATGCTGAGGGACCAGATCAACAAATGTCAGGAAGAGATCGATGCCCTGGAAGAGAAGATGCAAAAGGAGCCGGGAAAAAAGGAAGAAACCATGCTTTCCCTTAATAAGGTTTATTTAAAAGGATTAAAAGAGAAAATGGAAAGAAATTTTGGGGAGACGATATAAAAAAATAATCTTTGCATTTATATGAATAAAACATGTGGATCAGGCCATAATAGGATTATACCAAAGATGAGTGAATACTTATCCTCCCCTTTTTAGTGAGAGAAGTCCTGTAGACTAGTGTTTATGTGGCTTCTCTCATTTTTTTATCAGAGTTCAAATGGCAAAACTGTTGCCAAGCTGTTGCCCAAACGATTAACTTCAATAATGTCGCTGAATCAAAAAACGACGATTCAGCTCTTGTGTAACAAGAACGAAACAAGCTGATGAAGAGGGCGTAAAACATATATAAAATCAAAAATTGGAAAATAATGAATATTAATAATTTAAAAGCAATCGGAATATCTATAACCGGTTGCTTTTATTATGTTATGTTTGATTGGTAATGCTGGGAAAGCTAGAGGACTTCTTTTCTTTTTTAATAACTTAAGATTTTATCGGTAAGGTCGATTATAAATATGTAGTATTATAAAAAGAAATGTGAGGTAGTAACATGAATGAAGAAACATTAGTATTTGGTAAAGGTATTAAAATCTGGAGTATCATTTGTATCGTTTTTAGCGCTCTTGCTCTAATTGTCAATTGTACAGTCGGATTTTTTGATTTGGCTGTTATAGGTGTCGCTAGCTGCGCAGCTTATATACTGTTGTTAATTAAGAAAAGAAAGATTGCTTTTTATGCCATTATAATTTTTACAGTAATAATAATGGTACTAAATGTGGCAATACATGATGTGGGTATTATAACCTCATTAACCGGGGTCATAAATCCTATTATTACATTTGGTTTTCTATCAAAATACTGGAAACAGATGAAATAGGTTAATGCCCATAGGCGTGCGTCGCCAATCTGTTTAGCATAAGCCAGTTCATAAATGGGAGCAACTATCTAAAATGGTAGTTGCTTTTTTATTACAAATTCAAATCCTTTGGGTTGTAAGTCGGATTTACTGGAAAGATGATGCAAAGAGGGTTATGATTGGGAGAACATTGGAGATAGTGATGACAGATATTTTGTAAACTGAAGAATGTTGGTGATTACATTTACTGTACCTGTTCATCGTTTTAATAACATTTTTTGTTGAATGTATTGCAGTAGCAGAATAATACTTAAATATAATTACTGAAAACCAACTATCATTTTTGATAGTTGGTTTTATATTATCATATAAGCGGAAATTTCGTTCTACAATGGGTTGGTAAAAATTGGTAAATGCTATTTTCATATAAAATTGTATAATAATATGAATAGGCCGGTAGCCGTCAGATGCTGCTGGCTGATTTGTTGCATAAAACCAGGCATAAGAAAATGGAGGATATGATATGACTGAATTTATTGAAGAGGATTTACTTACGAATTTTCCTGATCAGCAGCTTGGTTTATATCGAAAGGTGGTAAAAGAATATGGAGATACGACTATCTATATATCTGATGAGGCATATGACATTAAGGGGAATACCTTACAAGAATATTATTCACTAAGAACCAAAGTAAACTGCAACAGATCAGACTTTTGGCAACTGTTTAACATGTTAAGAAAGTATTGATAGATTACCACTGGATTTCCGGAGGTTTTTATTACCATAATAACAAGATTTTTGGGTGTCATTGATAAATGAGCCCTTCTGTCGTATGATATGCTTACAAGAGAAGGGGGTAATTTTATGGACAGCCAGTAGGAAGTGTTGTATACTAGGGCAGTATAAGCAATGAGATCTAAGGCTTAAAAAGGAGTGACAAATATGAATCAATTGCCAGAAGGATATAAGGAAATAAGAAAAGTAGATTTGGAAAAAGATAAAATAGCATTAAATATTTTTGCATTTATAATATTTATCGTTATGGTGGTTTTAGGTGAACTTATAGCTCCAATAACCTTTACAGTTGATTTGAAATTTATTTACTTTCTAATTCTAGCTATTGTCTTATGTATCATCTATACTATTATACATGAAGCGATACACGGGTATTATATGAGGAAATTTAGTGGAAAAAAGGCTCATTATGGATTGGCTGGTTTATGTGCTTATGCAGGTAGTTATGCCTATTTCAATAAAAAACATTACATCATAATAACACTTTCACCTGTTGTGATTCTTGGTATTATTTTATTTATAATTAATGTTATTGTATCACAGAGCTATTTCTGGCTAATATATTTTGTACAGATGGCCAACTTAACGGGTGCTGTCGGGGATTTTTATATAACTTATTTAATGAGTAAGATGCCTGACGATACACTAACGCAGGATACAGGGATGTCTATGATAATGTTTTCAAAACAATCATAATCTAAATTATTTTAAACTATCAATAATCATATTGGTAGTTTTTTTATACTAAAAATCAAGTGTTTGCTAGGAGAAGTAAAATAAAATGCAAGAATAAAATATGAGCGAAGAGGAATTCGATGTTATGACAATAAAGGTATTAAATAACATGAGACATTAGTACTGGTCATTGACTTATCTGATATACAAACAGTAGCTGTCTTTATTATGATGATGAGAGAACAATGTTTTAAGTACCGATAAAACAATCATTTCCCTACTCTTATATAGTATGAATTAGTATTTAACGTATTAGTGTACATTGAAAACTTAATATTGATAGTTAGAAGTGTTTACTATATTATTAAATAGTGTAAATCGGAATTTTTAGTTATATGCGACAATGATTGGGAATAAAATAAACCAGAATTATGTAGTAAATAGGAGACTATGAAAGTGATAGAGATTATTAAAGCATTTATATTTGGGATTGTTGAAGGCATTACAGAGTGGCTACCCATAAGCAGTACAGGGCATATGATTTTAATTAATGAATTTGTAAAATTAGATGTATCTAAAAAGTTTTATAGTATGTTTGAGGTTGTCATCCAGTTAGGAGCAATTATGGCGGTAGTTGTTCTCTTTTGGAATGATATTTTCCCAATTGGACAAACAAATAATAATATTTCTGCCAAAAGTCAAGTATATATAAAAAAAGATGTATTAATTCTATGGTTTAAAATATTAGTTGCCTGTATTCCAGCAGGGGTTATAGGAATAATTTTCAATGAAAAGTTTGAAGATCTATTTTACAATTATCAAACAGTAGCATTTGCTTTAATCGTTTTTGGTGTTGCTTTTTTAGTAATCGAAAGTAATTATAAGGATAAAAGTGCAAGGATAAATTCAATGTCAGAGTTAACATTTGACATCGTCTTTACTATAGGAATTTTTCAGTTGATAGCGGCGATATTTCCAGGCACATCCCGCTCCGGTGCTACTATTGTAGGAGCTTTACTTTTAGGGGTATCAAGAAAAGTAGCAGCTGAATTTACATTCTTCTTAGCCATTCCTGTAATGTTTGGAGCTAGTTTATTAAAGATTTTGCAATTTGGGCTTTTGTTTTCTACATTTGAATTCACGATTCTTTTAGTAGGTATGGTAACAGCATTTGTTTCATCTATGCTTATTATAAAATTTTTAATGGCATACATTAAAAAGCATGACTTTAAAATATTTGGATGGTATAGAATTACTTTAGGTATAATAGTTTTAATGTATTTTATGTAAAAGCATGAAGTTTCAGTTTAATGATGTTAATCACGAACTACTAACTATCAGTATTTAGTTAGTAGTTTTTTAGTGCCAGAAATTCATGAAACTGATATTTGCCAGAAACACCGATTGAAAGCTTTCAATTTTTTTACGCAAAAAGCACTCCAAAAGTTATGGAGTGCAAAATGAGATGAGTCAATGGGTTATAAATTGAACCTTACCAACATTAAAATGCCAATTAGGTATAACGTCTTTTTTAGCCGGAATCGCTTTGTAACCTGCTTTGACCATGGCTTCCATGAAGCATTGTGAAGTGATTTGGTGCCCAATATCAGCCCCTGTTACGCGGTTGAAACGCGCTTTCAGACCATAAGCAGTCTGTTGATAGTTAATGCTTGGAATCATCTTATAGTTAAAAAAGATGTGATCGATCAAAATATCCTGATCAGGAAGAGATAAGTCGGAAAAATGATCAGCCTTTTTCATGGAACGTCTCCTTTCGTCTATACACAGTTCTGGAGTAAGCCTACAAATAAATTATATGAGAAATATAAAAAGATATGTCAAATAATTGAAAAAACTAAGCACCAAAGGAGGAATGCAACTTATACGAACATTAAACTGATATTTATAAGAAATTTGTGGTAGAATTATGGAAGAGTTTAAGCTTGCTAACTATGAGTATAATCTTTTTGTATTTGTTAAGTGAGCTGAATTATTTTTATTTAAATGAATTATGATTTAATTAACATTAGTTAATAGTTTTAATGAATACATGGAGTTTTTATTATTTTTGAAAGAAAGGTGAACCATACATGAATGAAATGAAAACAGTATTAGATAAAGTTGTAACATCTTTGACTGCAGTTTTAGGTATCGAAGCTATTGTGCTTGGAGGCTCACGTGCAAGGGGAACACATACACCTGAATCAGATGTAGACATCGGCATCTATTACGATAATGCTACGCTTGATCTTGTATCTTTGAACAAAGCAGCACAACTTTTAGATGACAATCATAGGGAAAAGCTGGTTGTTTCTCCCGGTGAGTGGGGAAAATGGGTCAATGGAGGTGGTTGGCTTACTATTGATGGATATCATGTCGATTTTATACTACGCGATGTACAACGAGTTGAAAGTGTGATTTCGGAATGCCAGGAAGGAGGCATTTCGGCGCATTATCAAACTGGACACCCGCATGCGTATATCAATGTAATGTATATGGGTGAACTGGCAATATGCAAAGTATTGTGGGATAAACAAGGTATTATCTCTGAACTAAAGAGCGTTGCAGAACAATATCCGCCAAAATTGAAGCAAGCTATCATAGGATTTTTTGGGTTTGAATCAGAGTTTTCGTTAATGATTGCAGAAAGCAATGCCGGGAAAAATGATATTTATTATGTAACTGCTCATATAGTGCGAGCGATATCAGCACTTAATCAAGTGTTATTTGCGGTAAATGAACAATACTGTATAAATGAAAAAAAGGCAGTCGGAATGATAGACAGTTTTAACAGTCATCCACTTGGTTACAAAGATAAAGTTAATTCAATTTTCTTAGCGGCTGCAACTGATAGCACAGATGCTTGTGCACAGCTAAGGTGCTTAATTAACGAAATAAAAGGTGTTCTTTCGAATTATGAGTGAACTTAGGAAGGAAAGAATGTAAAGAAAACTGATATTATGAGATGCTGCTTTTATGATGTAGTTATTAGCAGCTAAAAACATAAATAGAGTATTATTTTAGGAGGTATAGAAATGGAGACTCGTCCTCAGACAGTCATTAAAATGACTGTAGTAAAAAAGAATAATTATTGCCCTATTTTTAAAGAAGGTGATGAAATAATAATAAAGAAGCACTGCTTTGACATAAGTTTCAATAAATTGGAAAAGTATTGTTATGCTACCCTAGCAGATATATATCCTAAATGTAACAATTTGAGAAAGCAGACGGTGGGATCAAAGGATATCTTTATCTGCCGTGACAATGGAATTATTGAGATTGAATTAGAAAGACTGGCTGATGAGCCGTACGACTTTGAAAGAATAGAAAATACATAAAACAAAGATTGGACAGATACATCTAACGTAATATGTAAGAAGTGGAGAATATGAAAATTGGATATAAACAATAAAAATAGATATACTTATTTTATACAATAAAATAAGGAGTTGTGTGAAAATATGAGAGAATCAGATACAATTAATCTGTTACGTGAGTGCGATGCGGGGATAAAAATGGGAGTTGCGTCAATTGATGAAGTTTTAGAATATGCCTATGATGATAAGCTGAAAAAATATCTGATTGACTGCAAAGATAAACATGTTAAATTAAAAGAGGAAATTCGCACCCTCTTAGATGAACTTCATTGCGACGGCAAAGAACCGAACCCAATGGCTAAAGGTATGTCATGGATAAAAACAAATGTGAAATTGATTATGAAGGAGTCAGATCATACAATTGCCGATTTGATAACTGATGGATGCAATATGGGCGTAAAATCGCTCAATAAGTATCTAAACCAGTATAAGGCGGCTGACGAAAAGCCTAAAGATATTACGAAACGGCTTATTAGCCTTGAAGAAAAGCTTTCCGAAGATATGCATCAGTTTTTATAAGAAAAAAAGAAATTGAGACATGTGTTTTAATGATACATGTCTTGATTCCTACATATTGTTAAATGCTTAGTATGGGATTGTTCCTATAAATATGAGAGATGGCAGCCTGGTATGTATTGGAAAGGGAAATGATGACTGGAATCAATCTGCCCCACATGGAGCCGGTGGATTAATGAGTAGGTCACAAGCAAAAGAGACGTTTACTGTATCAGAGTTTAAAAAGCAAATGAATGGAATTTATACGACATCAGTAAATAAAGAAACTTTAGACGAATGCCCAATGGCATATAAAAAGCATCATCAAACCGATCTACAATTTCAAAGCCGGCTTGTATAAAATAACTATTTCCTGTAGAGGTTTTAAAAACTATATTTTACAATCAACTATCAATAATTATATTGGTAGTATTTTTTGCATCAACTTAAATTAATTTAAGGTAACCCCATTAGTTTTCTTTACGTAGGCTTTTTGTCTGATGTAACATTTATCTAAATGTTGACATTATAATAACTCTGGATTTATAGTATTAAAGAGTATAGAAGGAATAAACAATTTAATTGAACAGAAGAAGAAGGGAGAACCAATGAAAGAATTAAAAACAGTAGAGGAATCCATGGTAGAGCAGGTTCACCTTTTGATGCCTAACCATATCAATGGAAGTGGTAGACTTTTTGGCGGGCAGCTTCTGGAGTGGATTGATGTCGTGGGTGCGATAACTGCTAAACGCCATGCTGAATGTAACACTACGACAGCTGCAATAGATAATCTTCAATTTAAGGCAGGGGCCTTTATAAATGACACCATTGTGTTGATAGGAAGATTAACCTATGTGGGTAATACCTCAATGGAAGTAAGGGTAGATACCTACTCGGAGGATCTTTCGGGGATACGAAAACCGATTAACCGTGCCTATCTGGTATATGTAGCAATTGATAAAGAGGGAAATCCTGTTAAAGTGCCGGGACTTAAACTTACGACACAAGGACAAAAGGCTGAATGGGACAGTGCGGTAAAGCGGAATGATTTACGTAAGTTAAGACGTAAGGAAGGTTTCTAAGAAAATTTCCATAAAATACAAGATGCCGAAGATCATCGCGATGAAGGTTTTCGGTAACAGGAAAAAGGATATTGACTAAGGTTAATTTTAAATAGAAAACTACAAATTGACATACGAAACTTAACATTGATATTTTTTGAGATTTGCTGTATTCTTCATATATATAAATGAGACTAGAGAGGAATTTTAAATATGAAAACAGAAATAACAGTCGCTTATAATAATATTAGTGAAATTAAAGAATTGTTTTTAGAGTATACTCATATGTTGGTTGAAAATGACCCTGATTTTGCTGAATATTTAAAAATCCAAAATTACGATTCAGAACTTGATCATTTGTCGGATAAATACGCACGTCCAGATGGTAGATTATATATAGCAAAAGTAGAAGATGAAGCAGTTGGCTGCATTGGTTTAAGAAAAATTGATGATGAGAACTGTGAAATGAAAAGACTATATGTTAAACCTGCATTCCGAGGACATAAAATTGCTAATAAGCTTGTGGAACTAATTATTAATGATGCGAAAGAAATCGGTTATAAAAGCATTCTGCTGGACACACTTCCCTTTTTAGAGGGAGCGATACGTTTGTATAAAAAACTTGGATTTTTTGAAATTGATTCGTATAATAACAGTCCGATGGATAATTTAGTATATCTGAGATTAGATTTGAATTAATAAATCATCATCAAAGAAAAACCAGAGAGGAAGGATGTTATGGAATTTTATTTTAAGTCAAAAGGTGCAAAAACCCATCTTTACCGGGAAAGTGGGTTTATCGATGAGGATTTGGGGGAGCTGACGGAAACATTTTCCGGTAAACTGAAGACTAAAAATTTACTGGGTGAAAACTTTGAGTTGGAAGATATTTCTGGCTTCTTTTCAAAAGGAAACAGGTATTCCATTAAGAGTTCGAAAGGATTAAATGGAATAATTGAGAAAAAGAGCTTCGGTGACAGGTATATTTTAAAATAACGATGTTTTTATAGATATGCTGTAGATCGGGCATTGGAGAATAATCCAGTGCCCTTTTTAATACTTTAAATGTAATAATAGAATCAGGCAATTGAAGGTGTCCGGTACCCGTCTATAAGCAGCAGTCAGGTAAAATTAAAAAAATAGAACATATGTTTGCATTTGTGGCATATCTGTGTTATAATATGCATAAGGATTAAATAAAAAAGTATTCCGTTAATACAGCAATAATCTGGACTTGCGTCGCCGATTTAAGTGAAAGCATCAAAAGAAGGCTCTCGATGCATTCATTGCAGTATAAATATTGGTTTTCTGCAAACGCTAAAAATCATAATAACCCAAAGTAATTAGTAAGAATATCTGCTGTTTTTGAAATACTTAATTGCACGATCTGCTCCAAAGAAACGGTTTTTCTTCATCTTCATGATCAAAGAACTTTTCTACTGAAGCATGCCGCTCGCTAAATTAGCGCCACATGCTGATAATCAGATATTTCTTTTAAAATAGTACCCTAAGATAAACTGGCATTTACTGATGCCAAAAAACAGAAAACATATAAATTGGAATATAGTTTTTCATTTTACCAATAGAAATAAACCGTCATACGAAAGGTCATTTATTTAAGGGAAACAGATGCCGCATTATCCAATAACAGATAGAGGTTCTTTAGAAAATCACGATGAGGTGGTTTTAATTTTTAACCATGAAACGAACACTTGTTCTAATGCGAAAGGAGAATCGCGTATGATGATCACAAAAAATAACTTAAATGAAATATTATTTGAAAACCAGGATGCAAGGCTGTTAATTGAACGGGTGGTTTCCTCTACGCAAGCGACTCTATATTATTACCATGACGATGAGATCACCGTTGAGAAGGCATTGGAGATATATAACCGTGCAATGAGGGCGGAAGAGAAAGATGCCTTCTCCTGCGTAACATTCCTGGATTTTTCCAGGGAAAAAAACAAATTGCAGTATTCTGGAAATCCTTGCTAAAATGGCATTTTGGATATAGATTAATTTTAATAAATAATTAAAACAATTCAGAATCGGATGAAATAATAAAAAATATTGACATAAATAATAAAATTATGTATAATTCAAATAATTTCATAGGCGAAATGCCGATGAATTAAGACGAAACAAGAAAAACAATATCAAAAGGAGAGGGAAAAATG
>POVV01000814.1_pt1 | contig 15774 bp, 12 predicted proteins | sample 1560271 | NCBI WGS metagenome assembly POVV01 (sample SAMN08337232, study PRJNA429181) | Bioreactor metagenome, whole genome shotgun sequencing project. | biome: cows' rumen and soil; feature: anaerobic; isolation source: anaerobic chemostat enrichment culture, galacturonate as sole carbon... | reverse complement strand
TTGGTAAATTTACCTACAAAAATAAGATATTTTTCAGATATGCCATGAAATGTTAGGTAAATTTACCTATTTTAAATAAAAAGTAGTAGTTTCTTTTATATCATCTCTGTATAATATAATTGAAAAATATACCACTAAGTGTCTCGGATGAGATTGGTTAAAAACATTTATTCCTCATTAGATTGTAGTATTTTTCTGTTTCTTTGGCTCATGCCGGAAAGTTATAGCCTAAGCATGAATATTATGTCAATCTGAACAACAAAATCCTCTCTAAGCGTTATTTTAAAGACTTTGATCTATGCATTGAAAGATTCAAAAAAAAGTATTTGTTGACCAGCTGTTGAAGTGGTTTAGTCTTGTTCTGTAATGAGCCGCTATACTTCTTTTACAGTCGTAAAGGTTTTGAATCCGGATCAATTAACCGCTTCATATTATTTGTCAAGTCTTGTCAAGTCTATGATTTGCTCATAAATATTCTTGAGTAGCATGGTTTACTTATAGGCTGTTCTCATATTTGGAGAATATTTGAACAAAACTTCGGCTCTAAGTTGTTTTGTGGTCATACAATTGTCTGCTACGGACTAAAAGTTGTTTATGGATATCTCCATTATCAACAATAGGAAGTTAGTCGATTTTCCCTGTTTCTTAGCCTAGTTCAATTTCTTTGTTTTCATCGTCCAGTAAGAGATACTCATGATCTACCCTGTAAAGACTTCAAAAAACAGCTTTTGTACATGAAACTATTCTTTAACAAGCACCGCCTTAGGAAAATAACGTTTTACTGTCAATTCCATATAAGAGCCATGTCTACCGTGATTTCTTTCCTCTTTTTACGTTTAGAAAGAGTGATTTTTAGCAAATGCTCTATTTCGACTTCGGCCGATACGTCTTTGATAATAGCTAGAAGAGCTTTTATTCTGTCTTGAGCGGCTTTTAGTAATAATGATATAGGTTCTTATAATTCAAAGAAATTGCATCAATGTTTCCGCTCTTATCAGTAATGATAACCTGATGAATGGCAACGATACTATTCTTCCAGTTTCTTACCATTGATATAAAAGAACTTACCTAAAGAAGAACAATTCACAGGTTTGTTATCAAGATAATATAAAAAAAGAGCAGCAAACTCTGCTGTTAAATATGTGCGTCATATATGGATTGCTCGATAGCTTATTCAGTCTGCGAGATGACGCACACGAAATATTAAACTCTTATTATGAAAAGGAAAATTGTGAATGTCGCTAGATCGATATAAGCATTTGTATATAAATTGACAGCCTTTATTCCCCTCTAAGGTTAAAACTTTTTCATCTAAATGGAGTATGATGACTTTTCCCAATGTCTCAACTTAGATTTATTCAGAGCAATCTAGCAATCTTGAAGGTATAAAAGTTCATAACTTGTTTGCATCATGAGCAAAGCTATGAAATAATACTCTCTCCGCTATAATTAAGGAAAAACAAGGCATCACTGCAGCAATGGAGAGTAATCGCCGGTATCAGCTCTGATGGTATTATAGTTCAAAATAGACTTCAATTCAATATGATTCTATGAAGAATAATCTGATGTTGATGTTTGCAATGGAAATATGCCACTATTTGGGTTGTGTGCTATAGAGATGTAAATATTAAATTCTATTTGACTAAATAATCTATAAATAAAGGATTACAAACTTTTTGATCTGTAGTATTCATTTCACAATACGCTAAAAATAATCTAATATCAATCTTTAGTTTTAGCCCATTCACTAAAAAAATAATGAACAGCGTAAGCATTTTCTAAGCAATCTTCCAGTCCCTGCCTTTTAACACCTAACCGAACTTCCTCTGCCTCAATTCCAGTAAAAGGAGATACATATTCAGATGGTATAAGATAAATATTTTCTTTCTCATCCTCAGTTAATGATTCATAAAGCCGAATCAATGCATACGGACCAGTAGTATTGAATACCGTCATATTTTTAGGGGCATGTTCATATGAAAAAATAGTTTTTGAAAACACATATTTAACTATCCGCTGGATAAAAGGATGTTCTGGAGTACTAATCATAAGTGCATTGTTAAAAATGCGAAAATGATTAGAAATAAAATCCTTTTCCAATGCAAAACAACACGTTCTGCCTTCTATTAGATCGTCCATTGGCTTAATGGATTCATAATCAAAATCGACATACATACCACCTATTCTGTCTAGAATAAGGTAGCGTATAGCGTCCCATCGTTGTACATTGTATTGGAACTTACAATAAACATACCAGTATTGAGGATAATGTTCCTGAATAAAAGTATTAATACGTTGATTGTCCCAGAATTCATACTGCCAAGCAGGGTAATCTCGTTTCCATGTCTCTCCCAATAATTTAAATCGGGGGGGGAGTGGTTCATTTATTCCAGACCAGATCTGATGAATAATTTTAGGTATTTCATTCATTTAATTTAAATTATATAATCGCGATTATCTTGCATTTGTTAATTCGTTAATATTCTTAAAAATAATATTTAATTATGAAGATTGACCGATTGAAAGAATTTCTGCAAGTAAGGTTCATTTTAAATCCAGTAAATAGGGTTTCAACTATTTAATAATTATCATTCTCTTCATTAACGCTACTCTTTTTTATTTGATATTCATGTATAGTAATCATCAATAAAGGGCACATGAAATTCACCATCAAATTTCAAATTTCTAATCATTGACAAATAAACTTATAAATTACAAAAATGGCTGTCTACTATTATTGACATTTTATTTACTAGATATTAAACCCCTCCTACTGTAGATATATGAATGTATCATAAAATCTTTATAGAAGTATTCATTTCTTATAGATTGTAGATATCTTAAGCATATATCTTCGAAATTATTAAAAATAGATTCAAAATCAAATGAATCTACGTCTCCGTCAATATCGATATAACCATTTGCCCATTGTTTATATTTTTTAGATTGTAGTACTACGTTCTTAAAATTTTTAATAACCTTCCATTTTTTCTCATCTGCAAATGTACAATCCCATTTAATCAAATTCCTATGTAAAAATATCATTTGTCCTTTTGGAGAATGCTGTATCATAGTATGCCCACAAAATAAACCGTGGGGGTCGAGATACCCACATGTAGAAGGTTCTTGCTTTATGAAAAAGAACTTTGAATCTAAAGCCATCCACGAAAATTTAAAAGTGTCTTTGTCCCCTAATAAAAAATTATAATATATATGGAAATTTTCATTTAGATATGTAGCTAAATTTAATTCTTTCCAACATTGCTCCTTATTTATTAATATTTGACCACTCTCTTGCTCTTTCATATTATTAGGCCTAACTCCCATTATTTCCCAAATTTGATTATTTGAGTCTGTATGCCAGTAATCAGGCCAAAAAATTGATCCATTTTTTTTATATTCAGGAGTATTAAATAGGAACTCAGGATCAACGGTACAGACATTATCTGCATCTAGATAAAGTATTTCTTTAAAATTACTATATTTAATAGCAAGAGATTTAAGCATCCATCCATGAAAAAGACTAGTTTTAACATAATTGAATATGTCATGACAAGTCACATTCAATCTTTCATAATAATGCTTTGCCTCTTCTGTTAATTCATTGCCACAATACCAAACTTCAATGGGTAATGAACATTTCAATTCATTTCTCAAAATATTTATAAGGATTGAACTGCATGTGAAATAACTTATTCCGCCAGCACAAATGACAATCCCTTTTCCTTTAAAGACATTGGGATATGGTTTTATATTTTCAACATAACACTTCCATCTATCCGTAAGTTCAACAATATCTTTCTTATCAAAATAAACATCAACACAACGAGTTCCATCATTTTTAAAATGTCCCATTCTTGTTTGTTTTGCAATTCAACAATAATCTCACGCACATTAGCTAATATTGAAAATGAAATTATTTACTCATATTTCAGAGTAAAGCCATGCTCCAAAAAAATAATGAACGGCATATGCTTCTTCTAAACAATCTTCAAGTTCTTGTCCCCTATCTCCCGCTCTAAATCGGTTTGCTTGTTCCACACTAAAAGGAGTTACAAATTTTGCTGGTATTAAATAGATTGTTTCTCTATCTTTTGTACCTAAACTATAATACAATTTATTTAACATCAAAGGACCTGTCGTATTCAAAACACACAGACTTTTCGGATCTGGATTATAATTTATATTTTCCTCACTAAAAACATTCTTTATTATTTTTTTTATATAAGGATGATTCGGAGTAGATAACATTAATGCATTATTATGAATATTTACATATTCCCCCATTTTTTCATCCATATATTTATATTCAATAGCAAAACAACACGTTTTATCAGCAACTATTGCACTTATCGGCTCTATTGATTCATAATCAAAGTCAACATACATACCTCCTATTTTATCAAGAATAAGGTAACGTATAACATCCCAACGTTGTACATTATAATGAAATTTATTATAAGTATTCCAATATTCAGGATAAAATTTCAAGATAAAATTGTTCATTCTCTGATTGTCCCAAAATTCATATTGCCAATCAGGATAATCTCTTCGCCACGTTTTGCTTAAGGCTTTAAAGTGATCTGGAAGAGGTTCATCAATTCCAGACCAGATTTGATGTATAATTTTAGGTATTTCCATCAGTCCTAGCTTGTAAAATAGCATATTTGAACTCGCTATTATTATTAATCATTAGAATTTAATTGGGTAATTAATACTACCGCCACCGCTACCAATACCAACTGAATAAGCACATTGTGGATTTGTACTCGTAATGGTATAATCCAGCCCTCCTCTTAAATTATCAGCTTCCTCTCTGGATATCTTATCAAATTCTGAAAGAGTTAGTTTTCTCAATTTTTTCATAAATTATAATTTTAAATTAAACATAGTTAGATAATAGAATAAATTATAATTTATTACAATAGACATTCATTTTCTAATTGTTTCTAAATATGCGGATATCAACATAGTCCTTACGCCATCTTCTTTTTAGTATTCTATGAGAAGAGGCTGACTCTTAAAAATAATCTACGATATATTTAACCTTAAATCTAATAGGTTAGGGACTATTAATTTTTATTGATTCTATAGCCCCTAAACTGTCAAATATAAAAAATAGTTATATGTCAACCATTTTTTTCGGTCAATACTAGAATTTAATTGTTCCTCCAATACTACCGCCACCGCTACCAATACTACCGCCGATTGAATAAGTGGGCTGCGTATAAGTTATGCTTACGCCAATTCCACCTCTAAGAGCATCAGCTTCTTCTCTAGAAATCTTGTCAAATTCTGAAAGAGTTAGTTTTCTCAATTTTTTCATAAATTATAATTTTAAATTAAACTTAGAATATCACGCAGAACAAGAAACTATTCTACATGGATATACATATTATTAAAATCAACAGTTATATTCTTATATCCTTTAAAGGTATTTATTCCAATAGCCAATTTTTCTGTACTTTGACCTTCTAAATTTAGTGCAGGATATTCTGTCTCATTAATCATGCAATCATTGAGTAAAGGTATTGTTCTTGAACCTATCTGTAAGTCAAACTTTTCTGGTTGTAGATATAAATAATTCATCGTAATGCCAGGGGTAAGTGTAGTACGCTTTCTCAACATATTAACTGGCACAGATGTTATAAATAAATCTGTATTTTTATTGTAGAATTCTCGGTTTATGATAAGTCCATGCGCGCCACCTGTATCGAAAAGAGCCATGTAATTATATGCATCACGATTAACTTGAAATTTCAAATATAATCCCTTATCAAATAAACAAAGATTAGAGGCATATAATGACTTACTTTCGTCATAAAAAACGAGTTTCATTGTTTCATAATTCCATTCCATATTACAAAGCAACTTCAAAATTGGTAACCCCACCACAAAGTCAATAGTATTAAAATCTTCAATTTTTTTTGTCAATTTTGCTACCTTCTCATCTTTTGTATTATCTGTTATCTCAAAACTATCTTTCCATTTACTACTGACAAATACAGGTATGTTATATATCTTCAGTGTACCTAGTTCAAGAGAATCTATAATTCCCATTACCCCCCCAATCTTACTATTGAGTAATAATGAATCCTGTGAAATAATCTTAACATTTAGTTTTTTTGCTACATCATAACTCATAGAACACTCTGTAAAACCTGTATCAAACATTATTTTAAGAGGCGAACCATTACAAATTGCATTCGTAGTTAGCAAATTATGAATTGAATCATTAAAAGACATCTCTGTTTGGTGTTTTCCATTATAGACTTTTCTTATTGGAGGATAATGAGAATAAGTTTCATACATACGTCGATCTATTTCAAATTTTCTAATCGCCTCCAATAAATAATTCTCATTCTCAGACGATTTCATGCTATCTAGCAAACTTATTATTTTCTCAATAATTTCAACAGCCTTATTGTAATCTTGAATTTCTGCATAACAATTATATAGAGGTATATAAAATTGATTAATCAGAAGAAGCGAAGGCATTTCTGAAGCATGCACAATTCCTTGATTAAAATATAATATTGCTTCTTCAGTGCGATTAAACGCTTTTGCAGTACCCCCTTTATAGGCTAACTTTATAGGTTCGTACTTTAAACTATCTTGATAAAAATTATAATAATCATTGGCTTCAAACCATTTATTCTCAACAACCAAGTTTATTAACTCTTGATCATGATTTATCTGTGCTGTTACAAATAAAGAAGAAAATAAAACGAATATTACTGTTATAAGTTTTTTCATAAATATGGCGATTAATTTTTTGCTATTTAGCCATTTTCAAAAATGGCTAATAATTCATAAACTTATCTTCAAAGTTTAGTAAAATCCCAATAAAACACTTTATCTGAATTTTTCTTATTTTCGGGTATACTATAATGGTCGCTAAAGAAATTCACTGAATTTATTAACAAATTATATTTGTATCTATAATTGCAACAATTTCATTGTAATCATTTGATACATACAAAAGCCCTTCAGATTTGAGTTCTTCAATACAACTTATAAATTCGAAGTCTAAAGTATTGTTATTCTGGCATTTGTAACTATTATATAGTTCATTATAAGACATTATCCTCGAATTAGAATTAGATAATATAAACCATTCTATTGAGATTAAATCAAATTCTATCTCATTACTTAACACTTGGTTGTAATATTCTCTGTAAATAACAAGACCTTCAGACTTACCAAGCAAAGTATAGCTATAATTATTATTTATGAGATTTCTTTCTACATTTGAGAATTTTTCCCATAATGGATTTTTGATAGGATTAATCAAATCAAATATTTCATTATTAGGATCTCCATATTTCATATGCTTAGACGAGATATACCTTTTCAAAGAGACAGCTTCATATTTCGATATATCATTTTCTATCAGTTTATAGTATCGACTTCTATTGGTTATTGCTAATACAGACATCGAATGACTAAATACATTTTGTCTTAAGAAGAATCTCATGAAAAATAAATTTAGTATAGCCTCTAATATATCTTCTTCTTCTTCTTCTAATAAATTACACAGAACATTGGCTCCTGAAATAGAGATTTTGTATTTCGTTGCAAATTTTATGAATAATAAGTTGCTCGCAAATGTATTTTTCTTTTCAATTTTTTTTAGCAATTCGTTACTAGAAGATTCATAACCTATCTGAACATAATCAAATCCAGCTAAAGACATTTTCTTTATTGTTCGTTCTTCTAACCCCTTCGTAATAATTTCTGCTAAAACTATCTGGATCTTTGGGAACTTTTCTTTCAATATAATTAGTTCATCTAGGAGAATATTATAGAATTTTAGATCTTTACCGACGAGATCACAGTCTAGAAACATGAATTTATATACATCATATTTTGATATATTATCTATTATATTATCTATTAAGGTAGATATAGGACGAACTCTGTATCGATACCCTTTATTCAAGTAACAGAAATGACATTTATTCCAATGGCAGCCTCGGCTTGTCTCAAGCGGTATAGCTAACATAGAATTACTCATAATATTCAAACATTTCTGGATATTGAAGAAATCTGAAAAATCCATATTTGACTCTGATAAATCAACATACTCACGATTTCCTTCTGCGAAAATAATTTCTTCTTTTGATCTATAAACTAGACCTGGTATATTGTTAAAGTCTCTACCACTCAATAACTCATTGGATAATGATAAAAGTGAATTTTCTCCTTCTCCATATATAGCAAAATCGAATTGTTCAAAATTTTTCAGGTAAGCTTCAGCCTGTCCTTTCGAACTTATACCTCCAGCTATTATAATTGCATTAGGATATTTTTCTTTTATTTTAGTTGCTAGTAAACTCGCTGGAAGCCATTGTTGCAGGCTTAAAGTAAATCCCCAAAATAACACATCAGAATAATCATTTTCATCAAGATGTTTATCTATGAAATCTGATACTCTTCTTGCATAAAGAGCCATGTGATCTTCATAAAAATTAGCACCTAAATTAAGCCCCTCTGGTTTTGCCTCAATTAGTCGCGCCTTTATTCTATTACATGTTTTTTTGTCTTTATACTGAATTGATAGATAACTGGCAAAAAGCATACATAAATCTTCCTCTGTACAATTGTATAAATTACTAGTACCCCAAAAATTCATCTGTAAATCAGCAAATAATAAATTCCAATAATTTACTTTAACTTTAAACCCGTTAGATTGCAGGAAATTTTTTAATACAGAAAGAGACGGAGACGGAGAATCTATTTTTGCTGGAGGCATCCAATTTAGTATAATACTTTTCATTATAATTGTTTTTTTAAGGTATTAGATATACATTTGCTATGCGATTAAACTTACAAAATGAGTGTAAAAGAACGTTTAGAATTTACATTGAAATATTTTTAGATTAAGATCGCAAAAGCCTTTAATTTAAATACATGTGTCATCAGTCTATCTAGGCTTAGATGAAACCTGCAAATTTACAGCAAGTTTTTTTAGTTACATTTTCCATCTACAAATATAATATTTAAAATTTGCAAATAATAGAAATAAAATGAAAGAATTAACATTAATTATTCCGTTTTTAAATGAAGGGAGGGAAGTTTATAATACAGTAAAGAGTTTTAAGGATTCAGCTGATATTGAAATAGATATTATTCTGATCAATGATGGCTCTGATGATGGTTATGATTATAAAGCTGTGGCAGAAGAATTCGATACAATATATATCGAACATTCAGAGAGAAAAGGTGTAGCTTCATCAAGAGATGAAGGCATTCATCTATCTAGAACCGAATATTTTCTCCTTTTAGACGCTCATATGCGTACTTTTCAAAATGATTGGGCTAGTATTTTGTTAAAGTTATTAAACCAAAACAAACGTTCTGTTTTTAATTGCTGTACTTATTCTTTAAATGACGATGGTTCAATTAATGAAATTATACGAAAAAATGATGAAAAATCTTTAGGTGCATTTATGGACTTAGATGACCTTAGTGTAAAATGGCTAGCAGCAAACTCAGAAAGTAAAGATTCAACATATGAGATCCCTTGTATTTTAGGTGCATCATATGCCTGTAATAAAACTTATTGGAAAAGGTTAAAAGGTCTAAGTGGCTTGTTATATTATGGCTTAGATGAACAGTTTATCAGTATGAAGGCATATCTAGAAGGTGGAAACTGCCTTGCCGTAAGAAAAATAGTCTTTGGACATATTTTCAGAGAATCTGTAGACAAAGTTCCATATAAAACGGAGGGAGTACATTTCATTTTAAACAAATTTTTCATTGCAGAGTTATTATACCCTATAGATTTGAAAATAAAATTTATTAGGAGGATGATGAAAGATTATAATACTGATTTTATCCAAGAAGTTCTTAATGCTCTTATTGATAAAAAAGAAGAAGTTAGGAGATACAAAGAATATTTTCAGAAAATCTTTACAGTTCCATTTACTGAAGTTGTAAAAAATAATGAGTATTACAAGAATATCATGGATTCTTGTTTAAAAGAGTAATATATAAGCTGAAAGACACGTGCTATAAATTGAAGATTTGATAGAGAAGAATATCTTTCTCATGTGTAATAATCAAGAAAAAAATAAATAACTATGTATTTAGATAATTTTCCATGAGTTAATTGTAATATTTAGATGTTAAAAAACGGATTTTATATAAAAAATTAATCGATGTTTAGATATTTTCCTAATTATCGTCAACTCGACACCATGGATTGTGGCCCCACATGCTTGCGGATGATCGCCAAATATTACGGGCGTAATTTCAGTATCCAGTATCTCCGAGAGAAGAGCTTTATCACGCGCATGGGTGTTTCTATGTTAGGAATAAGCGATGCAGCCGAGAGCATAGGTTTCAGGACGAATGGAGTGAAAATAACATTCAAACAATTGGTAGAGGAAAAACCGCTGCCATGTATCCTACACTGGAATCAAAATCACTTTGTTGTATGCTACGGCATCAAAAAGAAAAAGAATGACGATTATGAGATAAAAATATCCGATCCCGTAGGCGAAAAATACAGTCTGTATAAAGCTGGGTTTATGAGATGCTGGGCAAGTACTAAATCCAATGGCGAAGATACAGGTGCAGTATTATTACTAAATCCTACACCCGATTTTTACAATCAGGATATAGAGGAGGAAAAGAACAACAAAAGTCTAGGTTATTTCGCCCGTTATTTAGTACCCTACAAAACGCAAATATTCCAAATTATCGTAGGCATGTTGGTAGGGAGTATTCTATCTCTTATCCTACCATTTCTGACTCAAGCGATAGTTGACCAAGGTATCGGTAACAATAACTTAAATTTTATCACATTAGTTCTGATAGCACAGTTAGTGCTATTTGTCACTCAATTGGCAATTGAATTTATCCGCAACTGGATTACCTTACATGTCAACAGTCGTATTAGCATATCACTTATATCGGACTTTCTCTCTAAATTGATGAAACTGCCGATTCGTTTTTTCGATACCAAAAATGTGGGGGATATTATGCAGCGCATCGGCGACAACGACCGTATAAAATCATTCCTTACAGGGTCTACGCTCACTACTCTATTTTCGTTTGTCAATTTTATTGTTTTCACTATTATACTCGCCTATTATAACCTCACTATTTTAGGCATTTTTGTATTGGGAAATACGCTGTATATAGCATGGATACTGCTATTTATGCGTTACAGAAGAAAGCTTGATATGGCTCGTTTTACACAGGCATCGGCCGAGCAAAGCAACCTAGTCCAGATAGTGACGGGTATGCAAGAAATCAAGCTCAACAACTGCGAAAAGCAGCAACGCTGGAAGTGGGAACGCATACAGGTAAAATTATTTAAGATCAGCCTCAAGGGAATGGCTTTAGGACAATATCAACAATTAGGTTCTGTATTTTTCAGCCAGATAACTTCCCTGCTTATTTCTTTTATCGCAGCCCGTACTGTGATAGAAGGAAACATGACTCTGGGTATGATGATGTCGGTCAGTTATATCATCGCCCAATTGTCAAGTCCGATCAGTCAGGTTATTGCTTTTATACAAGCAGCCCAAGATGCCAAGATAAGCCTTGAACGCCTGAGTGAGATTCACAACAAGGAAGATGAAGAACAGACAATAGGTACTAAGATTAATGAAATACCTGAAAACAAAACGCTGCGTATCGAAGGTATTTATTTCAGCTATGACGGAGCTGATAGGGACTATGTACTGAACGACATCAACTTGACCATTCCACAGAACAAAATAACCGCTATTGTAGGGGCAAGCGGCAGCGGAAAAACGACGTTGATAAAATTACTTTTGTCTTTTTATAATCCGAACAAAGGTAAAATAAGGATCGATAGGATAGCCATAGACGATATCAACCCCCATTTGTGGAGGCAGAAATCAGGAGCTGTGATGCAGGACGGATTTATATTTTCAGATACCATCGCCAATAATATCGCCATAGGAGAAGACTGTGTAGATAAGCAACGCCTATTACATGCCGTAGAAATAGCCAATATAAAAGATTTTATTGAATCGTTACCACTCAAATACAATACTAAAATAGGAATGGAAGGCAATGGTGTGAGCCAAGGACAACGCCAACGCCTGCTGATAGCCCGTGCTGTATATAAAAATCCCGATTTTCTGTTCTTTGATGAGGCAACAAATGCCCTTGATGCCAATAATGAACGGATCATCTTGGATAACCTAAATGAGTTTTATCAGGGGAAGACGGTCATCATAGTTGCCCACCGATTGAGTACCGTACAGCATGCCGACAACATCATAGTAATGGATAATGGCAGAATAATAGAAGAAGGTACACACCGAGAATTAACAGATAAGCGAGGCGCTTATTACACCTTAGTCAAAAACCAGTTAGAATTGGGAATGTAGAAAAATCTATGACAGAAATAAAGATAACGGAAAATAAGCCTGACAAGGATATTGAACTTCGCAGCGAAGAATTCCATGAAGTATTGGGTAGTGTACCCTCATGGCTTTTGCGCAGAGGCATTACGGTTATTGCTATAATCGTAGTCATTCTTTTGATAGGAAGTGCTATCTTTAAGTATCCTGATATCATTACAACTACAATGACCTTGACGGGAACAACACCTCCAGCAGCCTTGGTAGCCAAAACATCAGGTAAGCTGCAAGAAATGAATGTAACGGATAAACAGAAAATAAAAGCCGGAGACTATCTGGCAATAATAGAGAATCCAGCAAAGAAAGAAGATGTCCTGACACTCAAACATTATATAGCACTATTGAATGAGAGAATAGATACACTATTGGCATTACCACCGAAGGATTTAAAACTTGGAAATATGCAGTCGTTATATTCATCTTTTTATATAACTATGTTCGATTATCATGAGTTTAACCGCCTGCAATATTATACAAAGAAAATTGATTTTATGCGCAAACGCATAGGACAATACGAAACTTATTATGGCAACCTAAATCATCAGAAAGAGATTGTAAAAGAACAACTTTCATTAAACAAGAGTCAATATCAACGGGATTCTATGCTGAATAAGAAAGGGGTTATCTCTCAAGAAGAATTGGAAACAACCAGAAGCCAATACTTGCAAGGATATTTATCATTAGAAAATATGCATTCAACATTGCAGAATACGGATATACAGATTACCCTGATGCGAGAAAATCTGTTGGATACCGAATATCAATATCAGGACAAGAAAAACACCTTAGAAACGCAGTTAAAAACCGAAATAGCGCAATTATCGGCCGAAATTCAGGCATGGGAACAAAATTATGTATTGGTAGCTCCGATAGACGGGCAGGTTACATTCACAACCTACTGGGTAACGAATCAGAATGTGACGGCAGGGGAAGATGTATTCAATATAATCCCCATCGATAATGGGCAATTGATCGGTAAAGCTACAATGCCGATGGACAGGTCGGGGAAAGTGCGACTGGGGCAAAAAGTGAATATACGATTTTTAAATTTCCCTGATAATGAATATGGGATTGTCAAAGGTTTTGTGATGAATATTTCGATGGTACCATCCAAAAGTGTGGACGAAAAAAATAACTATATTGTTGAGATAAGCCTACCAGATGGATTAAAGACAACTTATAAGAAAGAACTACCTTATCTGCCAGAAATGCAGGCACAAGCAGATATTATAACCGATGACTTATCACTACTGGAACGCTTCTTTATGCCGCTGAAGAAAGTATGGAAAGAGGGAATGCAATAGAAGATGATTAATTCGCGATCATAAATCCTATTTAAAATGAATATAAAAAAATGAAATGAGCGATTATATTCGTTTAAAGAATTATTATTGAGAGAAAGCTTTTCTTTTAAACATAATATCGGCAAGCTTTAAATACATTACCTATTTCTTTGGCATAATTGAGTACTTTAAGTTAAGTTTTCGTCTGATGTCTGATAATGCTTTTGTTGTCATATAAAAATCAAGATTAAGATCACACAAATTATTAATATTGTAAGAGTCTGTCAACCTTAGTCTCGATTTTCATATATCATTACTTATTTTGTATGCATCTATTCATATTGCACAATTATCTTGTAATAATTTATTTTACATTCAACTCCTTGATCTCCTTATCCAATCTATGTATTGTTTCTTCATTCTGTTTCTTTTGCTCTTGCTTCCGCACTTGCTCTTGCAAACGATGCTCATAATCAATCACGCTTTTACGGATATTACTCACAACATAAGCACTATCCGGATAATAGAAGAAATTCTCCAATCGTGTAATCTCATTCGGCAAGATACCATTCTTCATTTTCACAAACCTATATTTCAGATCATTATCGGTCAACCTTCTATTTTCCTGATACTGATTGTAATTCCCAAACAAAGAACAAAACAGACCGAGTGAAAGAAAAAGAATAGCAATAACAGTCTTACTAGACTTAAAGTCAATTGTATATTGATTCTTTACAAGGCTAGGTTGTTTAGCTACTATTTCCAATTGAGCTATTTTCTCATTGAGGAACTCTGAAAAGGAATTATTGGCTTCATCCTGTAACTGTCGCATAGTAGCAATCATTGCAGCAGTATATGCCTTTAACTCTTCTCCTGTAACACCTTTCTTTGACTCATCAATAGTTTGTACTATTTTGTTCAAAAGATCAGCATTCAAGGCAGATTCACCGCTACCGCTATCCACCTTCTTCAAAGAGCGGATCTCAATCATAATCTCAGACAGTATTTCTGAAAAACCGTCCATTGTTATCTGTATATTGTCTATTTTATCATTCATAATTCAATTATTTTAATCTGGGTCGTTTATTGTTCTTTCTGTTTATTTGTTTTTGCCTGCGTTCCATCTCATTTTGAAAGCGTTCTTCCTGCGGATCTTCACCATGAGTCTGGAATATCGACATTGAGTCTAAACCCTCGATCAGTGAACCGACAATACCTGCTCCCTGACTTTGAGAGTTGCTCTCTTTGGCAAAAGATTGTCCTGTGGTTTTACTCTGAATATAATTCTGAGCATTGTCTTTCAGCTGCTTATCCAGTTTCAGGTAACTGAAATTACGGTCTACCTCAGAACCTTTGAAAGTCACATTGCCGATGGTAAAGGAAATACCCTGCACTTCATTGGTCTGTCCTTTATATTTGAAGGAAATGCTTATACCTTTTTCTTTTAACAGCTTTTCAAGGTCAGTCCAATCGGTTGCTTTTTTCAAAGCTTCCTTTATTCCATCATGCGCCTGGTATTTGGTTTTATCCTTGCCTCTTAGCTTATGCTGCTTGACGTTATCCTTTCCTTTACCATAAGACAATCTATATTTATTCTTTATTTTCTTACAGACAGCCTCATTGCGGTAACGGTCGTTTTTATCGCTTATCACCTTTCCATTATTGTTAATGCGGTTATAGACGATATGCACATGGGGATTTCCGTTGTCATAATGGCGTACGATAATATACTGGGTATCGGTTATATTCATCTCCTGCATATATTCTTTAGCCAATGTTACCATAGCTCCGTTAGTAAGCCTGTCAGCATCATCAGGCAGATAGCTTAACGATATATGCCCGACAGGATGCTTAATGTTCGGTTTTATCAGGCGTTGGGTATTAAAGCTCCTGATAATACTGTCCATATTAGAAAGAAGCACTCCATCGGCAGCTATCATCTTTGCCTCCTGCTTATTCATTACATAGCGGACACATCCTTTAAAAGCGGCTCTTTGCATAATTTTTCCAATCATCTGATAAATGGTTAATAATATCTACGATTATATTTCGAAGGCTTGTTATTTCTATTGCTCCCCTTGTAA
>POVV01000813.1_pt1 | contig 15840 bp, 13 predicted proteins | sample 1560271 | NCBI WGS metagenome assembly POVV01 (sample SAMN08337232, study PRJNA429181) | Bioreactor metagenome, whole genome shotgun sequencing project. | biome: cows' rumen and soil; feature: anaerobic; isolation source: anaerobic chemostat enrichment culture, galacturonate as sole carbon... | reverse complement strand
AATATCAGGAAACAGGGAATGTTGGTATTGGCATAAATTGAAAAAAAGAACCGTGGGACACACGGGGATAGCTTGTTGATACTGTAGCCATCAGGTTACTTGAGCAGGAAGCCCCAACTTCAAGCATAAGCATTTGGCTGATCCCAAATGCGGTGCTAAGTGGTGGGAGTATGTCACTAAAAGCATTACCGCCTGTTCTATCAATCATAAGCAAAACTGAGAAAGCTCAAATTAAATATGACAAAGAAACAATTCAGTACAGGCGATTCACCCCTATCATAAATGCAATGAATATTTCCAAAGACTTTATAGAGAACGAAATATCGAATCGAACACCGAAAATCTTGCGAATAAAAGCGAATGGTTATACTGTCTGGGTATGAATTTGATGTCAGCGTATAAGATATAGATTTTCATGAGTTATTCTTTATTGACTTTTCAAGCAAATAATAGTACAATAATAAAAAATAATTTGAGGTGAAAAAATGATTAATTTTTCTTGCTAATTTTTCCAGTACATTTAATACAAAGCGAAACAGGACTGTCCTGTTTATTTTGTTGTACTCATGCAAGAAAGTTATTCTTTTTTCTCTTAATTTATACACTTGTGTTTTGCTATAATTTTTAGCTTAACTGCGTATATTTATGAGCTGTAAGAATAATTAATTCTTGCAGCTCTTATTTTTTATAAAATTCCATAAGGAGGATCAATAAATTATGATAAATACAGACACTTTGATAACACATGTTAATATCCATATAGAGTCGGATACTGCAGGCGACACTTATATGGAGTAATAATAAGGTCGCCTATTGTTCCGACTTTGTTATTTATTAATTAAATTCAGAGGAGGACAAAAATATGTCTTTAATAAATGTGGCAAACCTAACCTTTGCTTATGAAGGTAGTTATGATAATATTTTTGAAAATGTAAGCTTTCAGATTGATACCGATTGGAAATTAGGCTTTACCGGAAGAAATGGCAGAGGGAAGACTACCTTTTTAAATCTTTTGCTGGGGAAATACGAATATAGCGGAAGCGTTTCAGCGAATGTGACGTTTGAATATTTTCCTTATGAAGTGCAGGAACAAAGTAATTTCACCATAGATATCATAAGGGAGATCAGTCCGAATTCAGAGGATTGGGAGATCGTTAAAGAATTATCATTATTAGATATGGACTATGACACTTTATATAGGCAGTTTTATACACTGTCGAAAGGTGAGCAGACGAAAGCACTGTTGGCTGCCATGTTCTTGAAGGAGAAATCCTTCTTACTGATCGATGAGCCAACCAACCATTTGGATGCGGAAGCCAGGAAAAAACTGAGTGATTACTTGAAAAAGAAGAAAGGATTTATCTTGATTTCCCATGACAGGTCTTTTTTAGACAATTGTGTTGATCATATCTTGTCTATTAATAAAACTAATATCGAAATACAAAAGGGAAATTTTTCTTCATGGTGGAGAAACAAGGAATTACAAGATAATTTTGAGCTGGCAGAAAATGAAAAATTAAAAAAAGACATTAACAGACTTTCCAGCTCCGCGAAGCGTACATCCACCTGGTCAGATAGTGTTGAGAGCAGTAAGTATGGAACCACTAATTCCGGAAGCAAATTAGATAAGGGATATGTTGGACATAAAGCTGCAAAAATGATGAAGCGTGCTAAAAATATAGAAACCAGACAACAAAATATGATAGAAGAAAAGTCAAAGCTTCTTAAAAATATTGAATCAAATGAAAGCTTAAAATTAGCACCGTCTGCGTTCCATGATAAAAGGCTTGTAGAGCTTACAGATGTTGCAATTAATTATGATGATAAAATTGTCTGTGAAGGAATAAGTTTCACCATTGAGCAAGGGGATAAAATTGCTGTTCAAGGAAAGAACGGCAGTGGAAAATCAAGTATATTAAAATTGATTTATGGTGATGACATTCCTCATAGTGGAACTGTAAGAAAGAACAACAAGTTAATCATTTCCTATGTCTCACAAGATACTTCAGATTTATATGGTGATTTATCTGAGTATGCGGATAAGAACGGTATTGACGAGAGCTTATTTAAATCCATGCTTAGAAAACTAGATTTTTCAAGAGAGCAGTTTGAAAAGCATATTGAGGATTTTAGCGGAGGACAGAAGAAAAAGGTATTGCTTGCTAAAAGTCTGTGTGAACGGGCACATTTATATATTTGGGACGAACCATTGAACTTTATTGATGTCATTTCCCGTATGCAGATTGAGAAATTATTAATAGAACATGAACTGACAATTTTATTTGTCGAGCATGACAGAACGTTTTGTGAAAATGTGGCAACAAAAACAATTGAATTGTAAAGTAGAAAAGGAAATTAATATGTATAAAGAGTTAATAATAGCAACACACAATAGGCTCCATGCAAAGCCGGATGTTTTGGGCGACGCTTGCATGGAGTAATATAAGTCGCTAATCATACTGGCTTTGCTTCCTAACGATTAAAAGTGAGGAGGAAGCCTGCGTGAAACAGACAAAAACAAAATATAAAATAATGAAACAAATAGTATCAGATTTGAAATTACCTGATTATAGATATAAACAGACTATAAATGCTATTTTTCATCAAAGAATTGATGATTTTGATAATATGCAGATACTGCCAAAAGCGTTAAGAAGGGCTTTAGTAAATGAGTTTGGAAATCGTGTATCAAGTGTAACACCTGTTTTTATACAAGATTCCAAACAAGCTGAAAAATTACTGTTCGAATTAATGGATGGAGAAAAAATAGAAGCTGTTGGACTAAAATATAAGCAGGGGTGGGAATCGTTTTGTATATCTACCCAATGCGGCTGTGGTTTTGGCTGTCGCTTTTGTGCAACGGGAAGTGCCGGTTTTAAACGTAATCTTACTGCGGATGAGATAACGGACCAATTACTTTATTTCCTTTTTAATTCTCATCAACTCAATAGTGTTTCGTTTATGGGAATGGGCGAGGCTCTTGCAAATCCGGAGTTATTTGACGCAGTAAAAATTTTAACGGATCAAAGTTTATTTGGGTTAGGGCAGCGAAGAATTACTGTTTCAACAATTGGCATTATACCGGGAATTCAAAGACTGACCAGAGAATTTCCACAAGTGAATCTGACCTTTTCCCTTCATTCACCATTTGACAAACAACGAAACGATTTAATGCCTATAAATAAACGATTTCCATTGAATGAAGTAATGAAAACATTAGATGAACATATCATTCTTACGGGCCGGCGGGTGTTTATTGCTTATATTATGCTTGAAGGAATTAATGATACCAAAGATCATGCAGAAGCAGTTGTAAGTTTATTGAAAAATCGTGGTACATGGGGGCATTTATATCACATTGATCTAATCCCTTATAATTCTACGGACAAAACAGCTTTTAAATTTCAATCTTCAAGTGCTATCAGGCAATTTGGCGGTATCCTAAAGAAGGCCGGAATAAGCGTAACTATCAGAACGCAATTTGGTTCTGAAATTAGTGCTGCATGCGGACAGCTTCATTATGAAAATGAATGATGATACCAGGCACAGATTTTTACCAAGCGCCTGCACTTATGATTTGTTCATAAGCCAATAGTAGAAAACAAGGTACAGGAATAATAATCTGTATCTTGTTTTTTTCTATGTCGCAGGGATTCCGGGATCAATCCATCGGTGATCTGCTTACTGTTAATATAATTCGTTTGGAAATATTTATGATTTCGTTATTCTTTTCATTCATTTTTATGCTATCATTAAGTGATTCTATATGTTTTTGCGGGGGAGGAAGAATGAATAAAAAAGGCGGAGTAAAGTTAAGCAAAATGCGTTACTTGTATTATGGGTTGAGCATTTTGATCGGCTGCTTTGTATTGTGGATTTCTTTGATTGAAGGAAAACGTCTGCATTATTTAGAGATGGAAATTATGCCGGCAAAGCAGGGCTTTGTAATTAATATTGGAGCAAATGGTGAGGATGTTGATATCTTTGCTGCGGAAAAAGGCGTTCATGTTACAGTCAGCTATACTGGAAGGTTGGTAGAGCAGCAGACGAGACTGATAATAATGGGAAATATCAGTGGAAAAATATCAGACAGCACGCCAATCCATCTTTTGCTGTTTGGCCTTGACAATACTGATAATTGGCAATGGGAACTGATAAGTTCTTTGGGGTTGTCTTCGGTTCACTATAGTCAGGGAGAGATGGCAAATATCCGGGTGTACCTTTACCCGTTTGTCGTTGTCATATTTGGGATGCTGGGTGTTTTTCGGCATTTTAAAAATAATGGTAAAAAGAGAAACTATGCAAAAGAAAGATTATTGGAATTTATGGATGACACAGAGAATCAGGCTGCATTTGAGGCGGGGAAGCGGTGGTTTTTGATACATGACAGGAGACGATACTGGAACCGATGCCTGATATTATTTATAGCCTGCGGATCAGGTTTTTACATTTTCCAGGAATATTTATACAAGTGGGTCTTTCTGAATTCATTAGATTACATAGGAGCTGTTTTTATATTAACTCTGGTAATTTTAATCTTAGGCGGTGCTTTGGAAGCTTATTGGGCAAAGATGCATATGGAGGTGCTTACAAAAGAGAACCGGCCCCTTACTGCGTCAGCAGCATTTTTAATGGAGGCAGCCTATGGTCCCTATCGGAATCAGTCTTACTATAAAAAACAAGTACATAATGCTGCCGCCGGACTTGCCAGGGCAGGAAGATATGAGCAGGCGCTGAAGCTGGCAGATAAGGAATGGAAGGGCGTCCGGGAAAAGAAAATGATGCAGCTGGCTCACAGCAATCTATGCTGCGCATGCTTCATAGGGCTGGGAAGGCAGGAAGATGCCGAAGCAGAATATTTGTACCAGAAGCAGCTTGTTAAAAATCATCCCCAATTAAAAAGGATAGGAGAGGCGATGCTTCTGTTATCTGAAATCAGGAAGGCTTATATAGATCAGAAATTTGGACAGGTGGAAGCCTATGGGAATGTATATTGTGATCGTTATCCGGATGCATATCATTGCATACCGCTCATGCCCATTCAGATGAACGTTTATGAACAAGCAGGTGAAATGGAGAAGTCAAAAAATATCTGCGGCAATCTGCTTTCATACAGCCCTGAAAATATAGCAGTCAGGGAGGCAATGGAATATGGAGCTTGTACTTATGTGGAATCTCCAGGCTTTCTCAAAGATAAGACCGGGCTTGTGTACCGGATTGTTTTAACCGGAGTACTAGGTATTTACACGGTGCTGTTTGGAATCCTTATGTTAATGGGGTCACATCATTGGGGAACAAGTAAAACGACAGTATATGAAGAGACGAAAGCTGAAGAACTCATACAGCAGACAAATGCTGCAGAGAAGGCAGAAGATGGCCCGATGGAAACAGAGATGCCTGAAACGGAGCAGGTGCCGGCTTTTCCGGCTTCTAATTCTCAGGCGCCAGGCTTTGAGATGGATTTGCCAAAAGAATGGAATCGCCTGGCAGTCAGAAACGAGTTTAAAGGAGGGTGCAGCTACCTTCAGAAAAAATCCTATGATTTGATGGGGGATGGGGTTTTATTCTATATTCAGACGTACTCGGACTGCAGCTATGTTAATCTGCCAGACTATAAAATATGGGGATATGATGGTCCTTATGTATATGTAATGTCACTGCCCACAGATGTGACGTTTTATATGGAAGACAGTTCCATAATGGAGGAATACAATAAAATGCATAGTGAAATCAGTCTAATCCGGGATACTTTCCGGATTCAGTCTGATACTGCAAAATATGACGGATTTGAATTTGTATTTCCTAACAGCAGCGATAGCCTGTTGCAGGAGGCGGATTTGTGGAATCTTTCAGCCAGTCAGCTGCGGATTGCAAGAAACGAGATTTATGCAAGACATGGCAGGCGGTTTGCCGATGAAGAATTGCGGAGGTATTTTAATCAATGCAGCTGGTACGAAGGAACGATTGATCCAAAAGATTTTATGGAAGATGTGCTGAATGAAACAGAGCGTTTCAATATCCGTTTGATTCATGAACAGCAGAAAAATATGGAGTAGGAATTTGGAGGATGTATGATGTTTTTTCATGGAGTAAGATTGAGGAAATAAGGGAAATGCGTCAGAACGGCAAAACCATACCGCAAATAAAGGAACTGTTTCAGGAATCAGCGAAAGGCCAGGAATAAATAAAATAGCAGCATTTCCAGTGCAGGTTTTGAGGACGATTGCCAAAGGTCACTGTGGCCGAGTGGAACAGAGGAATATAAAGGAATTAAGATTGAAAGAATCAGGAGCAGATGTGTTTTGTCTGATAAAAGGGAGGAGCCGGCAAGATCGGGGGAATCCTGCCGGCTGTATGAAAAAAAGTTTTATTTTAAAGGGTTATTGGCCTCTTTATAGTTATTAATATACCTGTAAATTGTGACGGGAGTTTGATGAAACTGTGAAGAGTTTGTGAAAGGAATACGTTTTTAGGATAAAAACAAAAAACCAGCAGGCTGGCTAAGACCTGCTGGACATTAAGTAATATTTATAATATTTGGACATGCAGAGCATCGGCTTCATTTGGAATAACCGAATTTTGAAAATTGGTATGAGCCACAATCACATCCACTAATAAACCTGGATGAAGTGACCGAAGAGGAACAGGGTTTCTTTCTTTGTCCCGAATCGTAGTTATATTGCTGATATTAAATCTTATTTGATCATCTGTATTATTAGGATCGCCAGTATAGAGAAAAGAGTTATCGATATCTACTTTTGCAATTCGATCTATAATAAAATTCAGTGGCGGCTGATCGTATGTTCTTGCAACAATTAAAGCTGCGTCAGCCTGTGGTGGAGTGAGTCCAGCATTAATTGGTGAAAATAAGGAATCTACCAACATGCCTTCTTGGATATCGGATAAGAATATATGATAGCCGTATGAATTTAGAATGACAGTGCTAATGGTTACATTAAGTCTTAAGGGTTTGGATATGGTTTCATTTTGCTCATAATCTGCGTAGATAACGTCTAGATATCCGTTATTATTATTAATAATAAAAACCTCATGAACCACTGCATTATGGATTTGCAGCATTCGTCCAATTTGCCTGATTGTACCTAAATTACATATGCGCATTCGTGGCCTCGTAAGGTTTTACTAATTATTATAATATATGCATAAATAAATTTAAGATACGTGTTATTACATAGAAAGAGGAATTAAAGCTTAAAGGTCTGTTTTTCAAACCTGGGACAGTCTAGGAGGAGTCTATTACGGCTCCTCCTTTTTCTTTCCACCTCCTGTCACTTTCTAATGACAAGGAATGAATGGAAAGTTATACTGCTTAGGAGCATAATAAAACCAGAAGGAAAGTGATTGTATGATACAGGATTTGACACAAAAGCAGATACAGCTTTTGAATTGCCTGATGCATCAGGATAATGCCATTGATGGGGAAGAGTTGGCCAAACGGCTTGGAATCTCTTCCAGAACGGTAATGCGGTATCTCGCGGTTCTAAGTGAAGAACTGAAAACGTTTGATGTGTCCATTTCCCGTAAAAGGGGACAGGGGTATGCTTTAGAGGGAAACAAGGCGGCATTAAAGCCTCTTCTTACCCAGAAGGAATACCGCCAGAAGGATGGAGATAAACGGATTCATGAGATGATTTTGGAAATCATCGACCGGGATGAGATCACCATTGAGAAACTCAGCGATATCATGTTTTTAAGTTCGTCCACTTTAAATAAAATGACCGCCGATGTGAAGGAATTTTTAGGCAGATACAGGCTGACTCTTGCCGGTAAGCCTTATTATGGCCTCTCCATCACGGGTGAGGAAACAGATATCCGCACTCTGTTGGGGGACATTGGCCTGGATTACTGTAATACAAAGCTTGTGAATACAGGAATTTACAACATTTCTGAGGAAGAGCTTGACCGGACAGATGAACTGGTGTTCGGATACATTCAGGAATACGGAATGATAGTGGCAGATATGGATTTAAACAATCTGATTGCAAGAATCATCATCGCCCTTTCACGGAACAGAAAAGGGCGCCAGGTCACCGGAATGAAGCTTGGAGTCACCATTTCCGGCCATAACTATCAGATGATACGCTCTATTATGGAGGCTCTGGGTAAGGAATTCCATATTGCGGTTGCAGAGGAGGAATGCTTTTATGTCATGGTGTGTTCCGGTTTTATGGGATATAACCTTAACCTTGCGGATGCAGCTGGCTGTGAGGAAATGCGCCGGTTCGTCAATGACTTTTTAGCGGAGATTTCCCAGCTTACAGGGATTTCATATAATCAGGATGAGAAAGTTATGAATGTTTTAAGCCTGCACTTAAAGGCCCTGATGCAGAGGGCCAGGGCCGGAAACTATTCTCCAAATCCCATTATCGGACAGATTAAAAACAGCTATCCTCTGGAAATGAATTATGCCATCCTGATGGCACAGCGCTTTGAGGAGCGGTTTAACGTTTCCATCAATGAGGATGAGATCGGTTATCTGACCGTTTATCTAGGAGTTTATGAGCCCCAGGCCGGAGAACGGATTAAGGCGGTGATCCTATGCAATTACGGAATCGGCACGTCTCAGATGATTCTGGAGAAGATTCAGAGTGAAGTTCAGAATATATTTATCTGCAGCGTGTATCCGGTCCGATATTTAAAGCTTGCTTTGGAACGGAAGCCGGATGTGATTATTTCAGCAGTTCCTGTGGAGGAGTATGCGGGAACTGTTCCTGTAATCGTTTCTCATGATTTGCTGGGAGAGAAAGCGATTTCCGGAATTCAAGAGCAGATCTGGCAGAAGATTTGCATTGAAAAGGAGTTAATGCGGTATTTTGATCCGGACTGCTTTGGATATATCAGCGCGGAGAACCGGTTCCAGGCCATTAAAAAGCTGGGTGCTATGCTGGAACGAAAGAAAGGGATTGGAAGCCAGATGATAGACGCCATAGAAAAGCGTGAAAGGATCAGCTCTACAGAGGTTGGAAACCTGGTGGCCGTGCCTCATGTGCTGATGCAGGGAGAATTTTCTTCCTGTATTGCTATAGGGATTTTGGATAATCCCGTGCAATGGGGAAGCGAGATGGTTCAAATGGTATTCTTAGCCTGTTTTAACCAGTCTGGAAATCAGTATGCCCGTATTTTCAGAACACTGTATAAAGTGGTCCACTCAGAGGAACTGGTGCGCCGCCTCATACAGGCGGATGATTTTTATACATTTCAAAATATTATGTGCGGGAGAGAGGTGTGATGATGACGAAGGAAGTAATCAAAAAGGAATATATTTTTACCGGGATGGAATTTGGGAGTAAGGAGGAAGCGCTTCGTTCCATCGCAGAGCAGGCGGTAAGCTTAGGGCTGTGCCGGGATGTGGAAGGAACTTATCAGGGCTTTTTGGAACGGGAGTCTCAGGGCCCTACCGGCATGGAGGACGGGTTTGCAATTCCTCATACCCGTTGTGAATCCGTAATTCGGACGGGAATCATTGTTGTGAAGTCGAAAAATGAGCTGGAGTGGGAATCCTTTGACGGCAAGCCGGTTCACATTATGATTGCTCTGATTGTCCCAAAGGAGAATTATGGAAATGAGCACATCCAGATTCTGGCATCCCTATCGAGAATGCTGATGAAACAGGAATTCCGGAACAGGCTTATGGAGTCTGATTCCTCCGGGGAGATTTATGAGGTCATTCATCAGGCGGTATCTTTAAACTGATGAAGTTCATTTGAGAAGTTGATCCAGCTGGGGACGCCCGGATGAAATAGATAAAAATAATGAGAAAAGAGGAAAAATAATGGCAAAGAAAAAATTAGCAGCTTTATGCGCATGTACCATGGGGCTGGCCCATACCTTTATGGCGGCTCAGGCCTTAGAGGATGCGGCAAAGGAACTGGGATACGACGTAAAGGTGGAGACCCAGGGGGCGGATGGGATTCAAAATGAGCTGACCCCGGCAGAAATCGCTGATGCAGATATTATTATTCATGCCGTTGCCATCGCACCCCAGAACAATGAGCGCTTTGACGCTTATGATATTTATGAAATCGGCCTTCAGGATGCAATTAAGAATGCCAAAGGGATTATCCAGGAAATTGAAAGCATGGAAGAGTGAAAAAACGAGAGATAAGGGGGATAAAAGAAGATGGCAATTACAAAGAGGAGTGCATTGACAGGACAGGCAGAAAACAAAAATGCAGGCAGCTCCAATAAGCCTGTACAGCAGAAACCGGAGATTCAGGAGAAAAAGGGGATTTGGGATACATTGTCACGTCACGTAATGACCGGTATCAGCAACATGATTCCATTCCTGATCATGGGCGGACTGATTCTTGCATTTTCACAGCTTATTCCATATGTAATCCTGAGCGTGGATCCGTCCATAGGCATTTTGGATGCCATGAACAGCGGAGTTTATGAGGGATTTAACTTATTTCTATTAAAATTTTCCGAATTATGCGCGAACTTTGGCGGAACGCTGTTCGGATTTGCGATTCCTATGTTTGCAGCTTTTATGGCTAATTCCATCGGCGGTAAGCTGGCGTTTCCGGCCGGTTTTATCGGCGGCTTGATGGCCACGAAGCCAACTGCGGTTGTGAGCCTTGTGGATGGAACCTGGACGGCTTCTTCGCCCGTAGCTTCTACATTTTTAGGAGCGCTGATCATCGCCATCGCAGCCGGGTATTTTGTGAAGTTTTTGAACCAGAAGATTAAAGTGAGCCACAATATGCTGGCATTCAAATCCACGTTCCTGATTCCCATGCTGGCAGCCGTGTTTGTCATGCTGGGCATGCATCTGGTGGTGACGCCTCTTGGGGGAATGTTGAATAGCCTGATCAAGTCGGGACTGTCGGCAGCCGGGAAGGCAGGGTCTTATGGATATACCATTGCTCTGTCTGCTGCCACGGCCATTGATTTAGGCGGTCCCATCAACAAAGCAGCCGGGTTTGTGGCACTTGGATTTACGACCGACAAGGTACTGCCCATTACTGCCCGTGTGGTTGCTATAGTCGTTCCATCCTTTGGATTGGGACTAGCGACCTTGATCGACCGTCTGGTAGTAAAGCGCCATGTGTTTGATAAGCAGTTCTATCCTCAGGGAAAGACTGCCATGTTTCTGGCGCTGATGGGAATCTCTGAGGGAGCCATTCCCTTTGCCCTGGAAATGCCTAAGGTAATCATTCCCTCTTACATGATCGGTGCCATATGCGGTTCCCTTTCTGCCACCATGTTCGGTGCGGTGCAGTGGTTCCCGGAGTCCGCTGTATGGGCGTGGCCTCTGTGCCAGAACATTCCGGCCTATATCGCAGGAATCGTGGTCGGAGCTGTGGTGACGGCTTTGCTGGTGATATTTATCCGCAACAACATGATACTAAAAGGCAGGCTGACGGTAGATTCCAACGACTGATAGGACAGGAGATGGCGGAATGGAATTTCATCTGAAAAGTGGATGGCAGTTTATGGAACGAAACGGCCTTGATGGACTGTTGCTGGTATCCAGAGAAAATAAATATTACACGGCAGGGCTATACAGCGGCAGCGGCTATGTGCTGCTTACCCAAAAGGGCTGTTATTCCATTGTGGATGGACGGTATTATGTCCAGCAAAAGGAGCGGATGGCCGGAGCCCTTAAGGAGATGGAGGCCAGGGTTTTGCTGGCGGATAAAAACTGCGGGTATATGGAGCACATAAACCGGATTGCGGAGGAAGAGTCTGTCACAAAACTGGGCTTTGAAGCGGAGGCCGTATCTTTTGCCCAGTACCAGAAACTGAAAGCGGGACTGATGTCAGAGCTTGTGCCCGTGTCACCGGATTCCATTCGCATGGTAAAGACGGAAGATGAGATTTCCTGCATTAGCAGGGCCTGTGAGATTGCTGACCGGGGATATTCCTATATCCTCGGTCAGATCAAAGCAGGAATGACGGAAAAACAGGTGGAGAACCGCCTGATTTATTATATGAAAGAGCTGGGAGCACAGAAAGAGTCCTTTGATGTGATTGTTGCCAGCGGTATAAATGGCGCTATGCCCCACGCCAAGGCAAGCCATAAGATCATTGAAGCCGGAGATTTTGTTACTATGGATTTCGGCGTCCGGGTGGGAGAATATTGTTCTGATATCACCCGGACAATTGCGGTGCAGCGGGTTGATCTTAACATGCGTCAGGTATATGAGATCGTGAAAAAGGCCCAGGAGACGGCTATCCGTGTCATTGGTCCGGGGAAAAAATGCAGCGATATCGACCGGGCTGCCAGAGACGTGATTGAGAAAGCCGGATATGGCCCGGCATTTTCCCATAATCTGGGACACGGTCTGGGGATCGCCTGCCACGAACTGCCTGATTTTGCACCTGGAGACGAACGTGTGCTGGTGCCAGGAATGGTCATGACTGTGGAACCTGGAATCTATTTAGAAGGGCTTGGCGGTGTGCGCATTGAGGATGATGTGCTGGTTACAAAAGAGGGCTGCCGCCTGCTCACATCCTCGCCAAAGGAACTGACTGTTGTGGGATAAGGAGTCTGGTTATATGGATAAAGAATTTTTAAAAGAATTATGTGAAGCTGGGGCAGTGGCATCTAATGAGCACAAGGTTAGGGACGTGCTGCGGAAAAATTGCATGCCCTATGCCCAGGAATTGGCTTATGACGGTCTTGGCAGCATCATTTTCACCCAGAGGGGAGAAGGTCCGTCGGTCCTTTTAGCCGCCCATATGGACGAGGTGGGGTTTCTGGTGCGGTCCATTTCCAACCAGGGGATGGTGATGGTGCTGCCCGTGGGAAATGTGCGGACCTTTTCCAGATTCATGCAGGAGGTGACGGTCACAACTTCCGGCGGCAGGGAGTATAAAGGGATATTAAACGCAGCATATGACGAGGATAAGAAAGAGGCAGCAGGCCTTTATGTGGATCTGGGGCAGGACAGTTTAGAGGAGATCATAAACCTTGGAGTGCAGCCTGGAGACATGGTTACTTTCTCTTCCGTTTTCCGGGAATATGAAAATGGCCGTTTTGCCGCCAGGGCCCTTGATGACCGGGCGGGCTGCTGGGTGATGGGAGAGCTGATGAAACGGATGGCCGGGAACGTACATCCGAACCGTATCAGCTATGCATTTACCAGTTCCGAGGAGGTAGGTACAAGAGGCGCAAAAACAGCCGCAAGAGTTGTGCTTCCGGATATCTGTATCGTATTGGATGCGGCCTGCAACGGCAGCGAGTTCGTGCGTGACCACACCAATAACCGGCAGATTGGAAAGGGGCCCATGATTGTTCACTATGACAAAACTGTTGTAAGCAACCGCGCCATGGTGGAGCTGGTACGCCGTTGTGCAAAGGAGCTGGATATCCATGTGCAGGATGATATGTTCTTAAACGGAGGAACGGACGGTGGTGTGCTTCATCAGGACGGAACGGGACATCCTGCCGTGGTGCTGGGCATTCCAACGCGCTATGGGCATTCTCCCTATTCCATTGCATGCTACCGGGATATGGAGCAGATGGTGGATTTGCTGGAGTGCCTGCTGATGAAGCTGGATAAAGAGGCCTGCAGGCAGATCGGATTTGAGGCGGAAGTATATGAAGTATAATTTTGATCAGTTGATTGACAGACGGGGAACATATTGCACCCAGTGGGATTATATAAAAGACCGGTTCGGAGAGGAGGATTTGCTTCCCTTTTCCATATCCGATACGGATTTCATGGCGCCCTGGCCAATCAGGAAAAAGCTTATGGAAGTGGTGGAACACGGAATCTATGGCTACAGCCGGTGGAATCATGAAGCATTTAAAGGTGCTGTGGCAGGATACTTTGTTGACCGCCATAAGGTTTTAGTCAGTCCGGATTGGGTAGTCTACAGCCCGTCAGTGCTGTATTCCATTGCAGTGCTTTTTCGTCTGCTGAGCCGTGAGCATGACAGGGTGCTGGTGTTTGAACCCATGTATGATGCCTTTTATCACGTTATTAAGGACAATAACCGGGAGATGGTCCCTCTGCGGCTCGTGCCGGAAAACGGCAGGTATGAAATCGATTTTGACCGGTTTGAGTACCTGATTAAGGAGTGCCGGATTTTCCTGCTTTGTTCCCCTCACAACCCTACAGGCAGGGTCTGGACTACGGTTGAAATGGAACGGATGGTGGAATTGTGCAGAAAGCATCAGGTTGCAATCATTTCTGATGAGATACACTCGGATGTGATTTTAACAGACCGGAAGCATTGCCCGATTCTTAAATATGGAAATCAATACGACCAGCTGTATCTGGTCAGCTCCGCCAGCAAGACCTTTAACACGCCCGGCCTTATAGGCTCTTACTGTGTACTTCCGGATGAAGAGGTCCGTAATACGTTTATTTCCCGGATGCGCAACAGGGATTTTCTCAACTCCGTCAGCCTTATGGGGATGCACGCCATAATGACTGGCTATGGGGAATGTATGGATTATGCAGACCAGCTATGCACCTATATCAGGGGTAATATGCTGGAATTGTCCATCTTTGTGGAAAAGGAACTGGCGGATACCGGAGTGGAATTTCGCATACCGGAAGCCACTTATCTGGCGTGGATTGATATGAGCAGAGTGGGCGCGGGCAGCGGTGCCATACAGAATGCGCTTGTTCATGTGGGAAAGGTCGGAATCATGCCGGGAAAGGCTTATGGGGATGAGAATTACCTGCGGATGAATCTGGGGTGTCCCCGGGGAAAGCTGATGGAAGGTCTTGAGAGGATGGAGAGGGCTTTGGATAAGCTTTCGCTGATATAATGATAGAAAGACGCTCATTTTGTAAAAAATGCGGCGTCTTTTTTCTCCAATAATATTTGTTGTGAGACAAATTAAAAAATTACTATTGATAGTCTGCATTTTTTTCGATAAAATAATTACTGGAGAATATTCATGATTGTATCTCATTCATTGAGGTATAGAAACTAACAACATATGAGGAGGTGCCTGTTATGCTTGATATTACAACAATATCGGCAGAATGTGATTTGATTGATCAGGAGCTGAAAGTGCAGCTGTCTGATGTATTAAAAAAGATGAAGGACCCGGTGACGATCAAAGCGGTGGTGGATATATCACGGGAGAAAGATCTGCAGATGGCTTCATTTTTGAAAATGATAGTCTCTCTCAGTGAAAAGCTGAGCCTGGAGCTTTACTCCCCGGAGGAGGGGGATCAGGTTCCGGAGCTGGATACGGCTTTTCTGCCGGTTACCGGTCTTTACAAGGCGGGAAGCTATGGCCGCTGTGCTTTTCACGGAATTCCGGGTGGGAAAGAAATCAATTCTTTTATTTTGGCTATATATAATCTTGCAGGTCCGGGGCAAAAGGTATCGGGCGGCCTGCGAAAAAAGATTTTAAAGCTCAAATCCAAAACCAATATAAAGATATGTGTATCCTTGTCATGTCATCATTGTCCTGGGGTAGTGACGGCCTGTCAGCAGATTGCCATTTTAAATCCGGATATCGAAGCGGAAATGATCGATGCGGCACTCTATACGGATTTGGTTGCCAAGTATAATATAGAGCGTGTGCCGATGATCATACTCAATGATAAAGAAATCCATATGGGGAATAAAACGATAGAGGAAATTATCACATTGTTAAAATAATAACTAAAAATAAAAGAAAAAATTTAAAATAATATACAAGTTGCATAAAAATGTAGTTTAGGATGCCGATAAACTGTTTGATTTTGTAGAAAAAAATTTGAACTATTGAAAGAATTTATACAATGTGCTATATTGAGTTCAAGGTAATAATCATGCGGAGATGATGAGAGCATAGCAGAACAACAGAAATGTTGATTCTAAACTATGCTCTTTTTTCCGTTTCGGATGATTACTGGCAGGCTT
>POVV01000812.1_pt1 | contig 15863 bp, 13 predicted proteins | sample 1560271 | NCBI WGS metagenome assembly POVV01 (sample SAMN08337232, study PRJNA429181) | Bioreactor metagenome, whole genome shotgun sequencing project. | biome: cows' rumen and soil; feature: anaerobic; isolation source: anaerobic chemostat enrichment culture, galacturonate as sole carbon... | reverse complement strand
CCTTCATTATCTGTAGATACTCCTTTTTGCAGTTCTTTTATAACCACTGTTGCAGCGGCCAAAGGTTCTCCTCTTTCATCTAATACCCTTCCCTTTATTGTTTGGGCGGCAAGAAATGAAATATTTAAAATTAATAGTAAAAATAAGAAATAGATCTTTCTCATAGTTAGTATATATTTTGTTTATATGTTAATAAATAAAAATTATCGAGGGCAAAGATCCTACTAATTGATTTATCTGGCAATCACAAAAAATAATGAAATTTCATGTGTATTTTCATTAGAAATGGGTATGTGGAGGTGTTTAATATTCTTTTACATATGAAAGTGGAAAAAACATGGATAGAAGTTCCCCGTTTAGATATTATTTATGTTATTTTGTTTTTTGAAACTTATTTGTACATAAATAATTCTATAATCATGAATACACTATTATTTTTAGGAAATCTGGGAACAGGTGAAATAATTATTATCGCAATCGTAGTATTACTTCTTTTTGGAGGGAAAAAAATTCCTGAATTGATGAAAGGTCTTGGAAAAGGAGTTAAAAACTTCAAAGAAGGAGTCAAAGGAATAGAAGACGAGATAGAAGGAAACGACACACCTAAAAAAGATTGAGATAATTCTTTTTTATGGAAGAGAGTAACGAAATGTCTTTTTGGGATCATCTGGAAGATCTCAGGTGGACTATTATAAGATCTATTGTAGCACTTGTTGTATTTGCGATCATAGGGTTTGCTTTGATGCCATATATTTATGACAGCATTATAATGGGGCCTACGCGTGCGGACTTTGTATTATATAGATATCTATGTGCAGCTACTTCTGCTGTGCCGTTTTTCCCCGATTTTTGTGACGATACTTTTCACGTTAATATCATAAATATCAATCTGGCTTCGCAGTTTTTCAGGCATATGACTACCTCCTTTTGGCTGGCTCTTATCCTTACCTTTCCCTATTTGGTATTTGAGATATGGAGATTTATTAGTCCTGCTCTCTATGAAAATGAGAAAAAGAGTATTCGCTGGGCGTTTATGTTTGGAACAGTGATGTTCTTTCTAGGCTGTCTGGTTGGATATTGCTTGGTTTTTCCAATGACATTCCGCTTTTTGGCCACTTATCAGTTGAGCGATGTTATCATCAATCAGATATCACTTGATTCATATATGGATAATTTCCTGATGTTGATCTTCATTATGGGAATTGTTTTCGAGCTACCATTATTATCGTGGTTGCTGTCGAAACTAGGATTATTGAACCGTTCGTTCTTCAAGAAATTCAGGCGGCATGCGATTGTAGGATTATTAGTTCTTTCTGCTATAATAACTCCGTCGGGAGATCCGTTTACATTGTCGGTAGTATTCTTGCCTCTATATATGTTGTTCGAAATGAGCCGATTTATGGTCAAGGCTGCACCGAAAGATGAGGAAGATGAAGAAATCCTTGCACAAGATAGCGAGTCTTGATTCGATATAAAATTAAAATTGTTGAGAAATATTGATATAAAAAACCCTGCTAAAATTTACTTAGCAGGGTTTTCATTTCGTATGTTATTTTTCTCAATTCTGAGGATTGTTTCCCTCTTCGCCGTTCTCTTTCTTTTGAAGAGGTTTCTCCGGTCTTGGAGGACGAGGAAGAAGAACTTTGCGAGACAGTTTGAACTTACCTGTTTTAGGATCGATATCAATCAGTTTCACTTCAATTTGGTCACCTTCTTTCAGTCCGGCTTTTTCCATGTCTTCTACACGATCCCATGAAAGCTCAGAGATATGAAGCAAACCATCTTTACCTGGCAAGAATTCACAGAATGCTCCGTAAGGCATTACCGAACGTACTTTAGCGGTGTACACTTCGCCTACTTCCGGAACAGCTACAATCCCTTTGATTTTGGCAACAGCAGCCTCTATCGAATGTCTGTTAGTAGCAGAAACTTCTACACGTCCGTAACCGTCAATTTCTTCGATAGTAACAGTTGCTCCAGTTTCTTCCTGGATACCTTGAATGATTTTTCCACCAGGGCCAATTACTGCTCCGATGAATTCTTTATTGATAATGATAACTTCAATACGTGGTGCATTGTCTTTCAAATCTGCACGTGGTTCAGCTAATGTTTCTTGTATCTTGCCCATAATATGTAAACGACCTTCACGGGCTTGATTCAATGCTTTTTCAAGAATTTCATAAGACAGACCGTCTACTTTGATATCCATCTGAGTAGCAGTTATACCATCTTTAGTACCACATACTTTGAAGTCCATATCACCTAAGTGGTCTTCATCTCCTAAAATATCAGAAAGTACAGCATAATTTGTTCCTTTCTTTTCAGAGATAAGTCCCATAGCAATACCTGTTACCGGTTTTTTGATTTTTACGCCGGCATCCATTAGTGCAAGTGTTCCTGCACAAACTGTAGCCATAGAAGAAGAACCATTCGATTCCAATATATCTGATACTACGCGTATTACATAAGGATAATCGCTAGGTATCATTGGTTTCAAAGCTCTGTGTGCTAGGTTACCGTGACCAATTTCACGACGGCCTACTCCACGTTGAGGTCTTGCATCACCTGTAGAAAATGGAGGGAAATTATAATGTAAAAGGAATCTTTCTTTTCCGTTGTTAAGTACATCGTCTATGATCTTTTCATCTAGTTTTGTACCTAAAGTTACAGTTGTCAACGATTGAGTTTCACCACGAGTAAATACAGCTGAACCATGTGCGCCCGGTAAGTAATCTACCTCACTCCAAATAGGACGAATTTCTGTTGTGCTACGTCCGTCAAGGCGTTTGCCTTCATCCAAAATAGAACGGCGCATAGCTTCTTTCTCTACATCATGATAATAACGAGAAATCAAAGATCCTTTTTCTGCTAATTCTTCTTCTGTAAGACTAGCTTTATATTCTTCTACGACAGCAGCGAAATTATCTCCGCGTTCGTGTTTGTTTGTGTTACAAGATGTAGCTACGGCATAAGCTTTATCAAAACATTTTGCCCATACGTCTTTACGCAAGTCTTCGTCATTTGTTTCGTGGCTGTATTCACGTTTCGTAGTTGTACCTACAGCTTCCATCAATTCTATCTGAGCCTGACATTGTATCTTGATAGCTTCGTGTGCAAATTTGATAGCTTCGAGCATTTCTGCTTCTGAAACTTCTTTAAACTCGCCTTCTACCATCATAATATTGTCCATAGTTGCACCTACCATGATATCCATATCGGCTTGAGCCAATTGAGTAAATGTAGGATTCAATACAAATTGTCCATCAATGCGTGCTACTCTTACTTCTGAAATAGGTCCGTTGAACGGAATATCAGAAACAGCCAGAGCAGCAGAAGCAGCAAGTCCGGCTAATGCGTCAGGCATATCTTCTCCATCAGAAGAAAATAAGATAACATTAACAAAAACCTCAGCATGATAATCATCCGGAAATAATGGACGAAGTGCACGGTCTACCAAACGACAAACCAATATTTCATAATCTGATGCACGCCCTTCCCTGCGTTGAAAACCTCCCGGGAAACGACCGAATGCAGCAAATTTTTCTTTATACTCTACCTGTAAAGGCATAAAATCAACATCCGGCTTAGCATCTTTAGCCGCAGTAACCGTTGCTAGCAACATGGTATTACCCATGCGTAGCATAACAGATCCATCAGCTTGTTTTGCAAGTTTTCCGGTTTCAATGGTGATAGACCTTCCATCACCTAAATCGATACTCTTTGTAATCGGATTCATCATAAATATTTTTTCTAAACTTCTTAAAATCGCACAAATGTACGCAAAGTTTTTGAAAATTAGGGGGATGCAACGCGAAAAGATGGGGTGGTGGAGGGTATTATATGGAAATTTGTCAGATTACAATACATCTTAAATATCGAGAACCAATTTGTCTTCTATCTGAGAGGTATAATACACTTTGTATTCACCCTGTTCATCGCAGATAAAGATGGCATCCAGCTCAGGATTTTCGTCAATCCACTGTCCGGCTTTTTCCATACCTCCCACCATAAATGCAGTGGCATAAGCATCAGCTGTAAGTGCATCATTAGCAATGACTGTAGTGGATATCAGATTGTGCTTTGCCGGATACCCTGTTGAAGGGTTAATTGTATGTGTTATTTTCTGGCCATTATCAATGTAAAACTGCCTGTTATTTCCCGATGTGGCAATTCCTTTGTCTGTAATCTGCAAGATAAGTTGTAGCCCGTTTTCTCCGGGGAGGAAGTTTCCTTCTATCGGCCGATCTACGCCTATCGTCCACGGTTCTCCTTGTGGGTTATATCCTTTGACACGAATTTCCCCTCCTATTTCTATCAGATAATTTTTGCAATTATTTTTATCGAGAAAAGAGGCTACTATGTCGGCGGAATAACCTTTGGCTATAGCGTTTGTATTAAGAACAATATCGGGATGGTCTTTGATTATCCGCTTATTCTCTAACCTGATTTTATCCATCCCTATATATTTTTTCAATTCTTCTATTCGCTCTTTATTAGGGATATTTTTTTCTTCGGAACTAAAGCCCCATGCTCTGAACAGAGGTTCGGCAGAGATGTCAAACAACCTTTCTGTATGAAGGCTTATCTCCTTTGCTCTATTAAATACGATTTCGAAGTAGTCGTCTACTTCAATATCTTCGTTTCTATTGATAAGCGAGATGATGGAGGATGGGTCATATACTGACAATGATTTCTCAAAAGAGGAAAGTAGCAATTCTATTTCCTTTTGAAAATTGCGATCACCTTCATAGATAATTCTATAACTTGTACCTTCGGCAAAACCTTGGATGGTAGTATAGAAAGCCTCGTTATTAGTCGATATTATAGCCATTGGTTATAATCTCAAGAGGTTCTACTTCGATATAAGCATTGGGTTCAAAGGTAATGTCGTTGTATGATTTGAATTGATAACCTTCTCCGACTTTTATTGCCACCACCAAAGTGTTTCCATAATCACGTACCCCTGTAAGCCCACGGTCTTTCCTTTTTTTTATAGTTTTTTCCCAGCTGCTTTTTTTTATAGTTCTAACAATGTTCTTGAAAGAACCAGAGAGAGGGGCTGTCTCTACTTCAAGTTTGGTTATGCTTTCTAATGATAGGGGATTCTTGATGTCGGGTGATAGTCTGTTGGGTTCTACATTTATTTTCATGTACGAATAATAAGAATCGTCTTTTGACTCATATAAATTACACCTATAGTCTACACGACCCATTATCATATCTGGTGCTGTGTTGTGTTCGTAATAGATAATAGTGTCGCTGTCAAATGATGTCTTATCTAGAATGGCTAATCGGTATTTGTTAATAGGCTTTAGTGTTCCTTTTTTTTCAATGCTTTTAAAAAAAACTGTAAACTGATTTTTCCTTATATCTGTCATAGAATTAATATTTGTACTTTCCGATTGCGTATTCTTAGCACTGCTACAACCGGAAAGTATAAATATTAAAAATATATAAGCAATATTCTTCACTTATTTATCGTAACTCTCTTTTACAAGAGGGCAATTGAGTAAATAATCAAGACTTTGTTTTACACTCTCTTCCGGTGTAAAATTATATTTCTCAACTTCTACAATCAGGTGCTTGGTTCCTGCTGCATCTGTATTTTTAAAAATAGCATCAAATCCGACCATGCCGCTTTGTCCAAGTTCTTTATTGTCCTTGATATGGAGTAAAGGAAAACGTCCTTTATATTTGTTGAAATAATCAACAGGACTTTGCTGTCCACGTACCACCCAATATACGTCCATTTGGAAAAATACATATTCCGGGTTGGTATTTTCAAGCATATAGTCGTACATTACTTTATCTTCCACTTTTTGGAATTCATGGGCATGATTATGATATCCGAATGATATTCCATTTTCCTTACATCTTTTGCCGATTTCGTTATAATACTCGCAATATGTTTGCAGATCTTTAAGTGTTTTTGGTATATCCATCCATGGAGCAACAATGTACTTCATTCCTGCGGCTTTATGAGCTTTAATTGTTGCATCCCACCATTTTAGAGATTCGGAGAAGTCTTTTGATGCCAATTCCTTCTCGGAAAGAGGCTTTGTTGTATGAGATGAAAGAACTTTCATTCCGGCAGCTTCTATGTCGGCCTTAAATTCTTCCGGTGTTTTTCCGTAGAATTTTCCTTCTCCATATCCAGCAGCTTCTACAGCAGTGAAGCCCATTTCCCCTGCTTTTTTAATTGTTGCTGCATAATCTTTTTTGATATCATCTCTTAGTGAGTATAGCTGAAGAGCAATATCCTTTTTGGGTGGAGCTGTTTGTTGTGCTGTTTCAGCTTTTGGAGAACATGCTGCAAGCATTAGAAAAGTGATGGTTAATAATATTGATGTTTTCATGATATAAAAATTATTAAACACAAACCCATGAAGGTTTCTCCGATGGATTTGTGTTTATATTTTGTAAAAGAATCAGTCTAATACTTTTATTTTGATGTTGCGGAACCAAACATCATCACTATGATCTTGCAAGCCGATATATCCTTCACGGTTAGGGCCACCGCAGTTGTTCAACAGATCAAAAGCAATAGGCCATTTTTCTTTACTGAATTTACTTTCTTCGAGCATCTTAGTCCATTCAGGAGTCCATAAATGATACTCTACAACAGTTTCTCCATTTTGCTTATGGAATACAGTTCCTTTTGAAACAACGATTTCAGCTTTATTCCATTCTCCGAATGGTTTGCTGTTTTGTGGTTTCGCCGGAATCATATCGTACAAAGAACCAGACTGTCTGTTACCATCTTTTCCGGCCATTGCATCTACATGATTTGCATTATCCAACACTTGGTATTCAGGAGCCGAAATATAGATGGGTTCCAGTTTCGTTTTGCCATCCTTATCTGTTGACTCTATTTCCTGAGCCAGATAGAAAATACCGGAATTAGATCCCTTGGCAACTTTCCATTCCAGTTCTAAAATGAAGTTTTTGAATTTGTGAGCAAAGATAATATCTCCTCCGTCTTTTTCCTGAGCTTCACCTTTACCCGATCCCGTAAATTTAAGGGCTCCGTTATCAAGACTCCATTTTCCGGGCAGTTCATCTTTTCCATAGCCACGCCATCCTTCAGTCGATTTTCCATCAAATAGAGTGATGTAACCGTTTTTGTCTGCTGTATATTTAGAAATATCTACTTGTGGTTTATCTAGTTCTTTATATTCAGGCACGGCATTTTCTGTTTTAGTTGAATCTGAATCTGTTTTTTTATTATCTGTACTTTTTCCTCCGCAAGCAGTTAACGCTCCGGCAGCTATAAGGCAGCTCAAACCATAAATTATTTTTTTCATATTGTTTGATTTTAAATTATACGAATAGGATTAATTAAGGCATGGCTGGTAATTTCCAACCATCGCGATATGAATGTTTGATTAATTCTTCTGCAAATTCCAATGCATTGACTGGATCTGTCATCTTTTTGTCAAAAGTAGGGTGTCCGTCAGTGATCTTAAATCCATCTTTAATGACTGTACGTATAGTAGCAGTAGGAGAGATATTGGTGAACTTCATGTTAGGCCCGTCCCAATGCAATTCTTGATTCAACGCTTGCAGTCTGATGCCGAGTACACCCATTACTACCATTTCGTTGAATGGTCCTGCTTCGCTGAATGGTGAAGCAGCTTCTATGCGGCTCGAAGCATCTTCTTTACATGCACGTACCCAGTCCATATAGTGGTCGTTGTTAGGCACTTCGCGTAATACTTTCGGAGCATCAGGAGTGCGGCCAGATAGTAACCATGGGTCTTTTCCATAACTGCCGCAGAATAATGTATCTTTTGTTCCGTGGAAAATAACTCCACCTCCGCCGTCATTCATATCTTTTCCCGCAGGGAATCCTTCTGGGCGCATCGGTTTCAAACCTCCGTCATACCATGTTACTTCTACTTCCGGCAGAGCAACTTTCGGCATATTGTCACGTGCCGGGAAAGTGAATTTTACAGTTTGTGCGTTTGGTGCACAGTCGGTAAGCAGCAATGTTGAACTTCCCTGTACTTTTGAAGGATAGCCTAATTTTAAGCCTTTGAATACCGGATGAAGAATATGACAGGCCATGTCGCCAAGAGCTCCTGTTCCGAAATCCCACCATCCACGCCAGTTCCAAGGGGTGTAAATTGCGTTGTAGTCGCGGAACTTAGCTGGTCCTATGAAAAGATCCCACTTTAATGTGTCAGGCACAATGTCCGCTACTTCCGGACGAGGTAATCCTTGCGGCCAAATAGGGCGGTCGGTAAAAGCTTCTACTTTTGTAACTTCACCTATTTCACCGTTCCATATCCATTCGCAAACTTTACGTACGCCTTCGCCCGAAGCTCCTTGATTACCCATTTGGGTAGCAACTTTATGTTTTTCAGCTAGTTTTGTAAGTAATCGTGATTCGTACACTGTATGAGTTAATGGCTTTTCCACATAAACATGTTTTCCCATAGTTATAGCATCTGCTGCTACTATGGCATGTGTGTGGTCGGCTGTAGCGACCATGATAGCATCGGCTTTTTTGCCTAGCTCATCATACATTTTTCTGTAATCGTAGAAGGTTTTAGCTTTTGGATAGTCTTTAAACACATGGGCACTATATTTCCAGTCTACATCGCATAATCCGATGATATTCTGGCTTGCCATGCCTTTCAATACTCCGGCTCCGCGTCCTCCGACGCCGACGCCTAGTATGTTCAACTTATCACTTGGAGCTACATGCCCAAAGTTTTGGCCTAAAACCGTACTAGGGATAATTGTTAACCCGATAGCAGCCTTGGCGCCTGTCTGGAGAAACTTTCTCCTTGAGATGTCTGATGCCATAAATTTTTGTTTTTTAGGTTTATATTAATTAGATTCAATGGTATAATTAACTTATTTCTCCTCTTATTATTTCCTCTTTATCTTTGTCCCAATACATGGTGCGTCCTTCCAGATAGGCTCGTGTTCCCATGTGCGCAGTGATAGCCTCTTCGAAGGCTGCATCTATATCACAAGATGGTTTCTTACTTCTATCACGAATGCATTCCAACCATTCGCGCATATGCAAGAATGTTGTGTCGTAACGTTTGCCTCCCAAATAAGAATATAATAATCCTCGCTGGGCAAAATACAATTCGGTAGGCGATGTAATAGCATCGACTTTGCTTCTGCCGGGAACATAGGTATAGAACGGTACATCAGGTTTGATAATACCCTTCTCTATTTTTTCTTTATATCTGGTTGAATCCTTATCTACTTTCACCGTTAAGGTATTCCCTACTTCCATGGCAGCATCGTGTCCCATAATCATTTTAGGGCGGTTCATGCTGTTGGCAAGGGTTGCGCTATATAGCATGGTGAAATTTTTATCAGAAAATTCAAAAGTCGTTTGCAGTACGTCGGGCACTGTTCTTCCGTCTTTAAAGAAGTATACCCCCCCCGAAGAAGTAGCCGAATGTGGTATGCCTACGTCAAGTATTTGATTAACGGCATCGTATTCGTGCGTTAACAGGTCGCCACTGAGGCCGGTGCTGTAGTCCCACCAGCAACGCCAACGGAAGAATCGCTCAAGGCTGAATTTATTTCTTTCGTCAGGGCCAACATATTTAAGAAGGTTGTGTTTGGTCATGTATTCGGTGTACTCTTTCACTCTCTCATCGTTGCCTTCGAATTGTTTCCAATCGATAGTCTGAGGATTTGCAGTTGGGTCAATATCGTACACCCAAGCTCCATTCGGTGAGTTCCTGTTGGTACAAACCTCAATTAAAGAAATACTTCCCAGCAAACCATTATCGATTATCTCTTTAGCTTTCAGATAGCTCGCAACCTGCCTTCCCTGATGACCTAACTGGAATACGACACCCGTTTGTTTAATAACATCCCTAACCATATATGTTTCAGGTACAGTCCACGATAATGGTTTTTCCACATATACATGCTTTCCAGCTTTAGCCGCATCCATTGCCATAGTGCTGTGCCAATGATCCGGAGTTGCAATAATTACAGCATCAATATCATCGGCAGCTAACATTTCCTGATAGGTGCGATAACGTTTTGGTGCTGTTCCTAATTTCCCGCCCACTCCTTCTCTGTGAATATTAGCTCCTGCTGCAATTCCTTCTTCAGCAAAGGTGTCAAATATATCGCAAACACCTGTTATTGTAACATTGAGGTCTTCTTGTTCGAGATAATTTTTATAACGTGTATCTTTTGAGTCTTGTTTTGCTCCGTCAATTAGTTTTTGAATTGATTCAGGAGTTGTAAATCCTATTGCTCTCAGCAGTTGCTTCCCTCTTATACCGCAACCGATGATTCCCAAACGAATTTGTTTGCCATTGGGTTGCAGATTAGCTATGGTAAAATCATCTTTACTGACACTGAACACATCGCTTACATCTCTGAGGGTATTGTCGTGTTTCTGTTTTTTATATACGCCGTATGCCATTGCTCCTAATATAGGGACTGTGGCTAAAGCTTTTATGGCATTACGGCGCCCTTCAGATTCTGGAAGAGCGCTTTTCTGTTTTTCGTTTTCGTTTTTATCTTCTGGTATATTTTTGTTTTCGGATGCCATGATATTATGCTGATTTACGATTGAATACTTTAGAAATATATCGGTCGAGACCTATGATATGAGACGTAGGGAAATATATGAGTACCATTAAGGCTCCTATTTCTATTACATTTTTGTCTATCCATAAATATGAACCTTCGGTAGGCATCATATATTCAGCTCCTATAAATGGAGGATGTGAAAGATAGTATAAGGCTAAAAAGATAATACCACCTACAGATGCGATGCGCGAAAAGCATCCCAAGATGAGACCTAGGCCAATAAGTGTTAATCCGTATATGTTTATTATATTGGAAATCGCCAAAAACTGAGGATTCTCTGCAATTCCGTGGAAAAAATTAGATAAAAAACCGTGAGAATCCATTAAATAAGGATAGGCTGTCCAGCCTGAGTTAAGAATTTTCACGATACCCTCATATAAAAAATGCCAGCCAATTAATAATCTCAGAGCGACTAGCCAAAATGTCTGAGGGCGAGAATAAGATGTTAGTTCATTCATGGGTTAAATTATATAAATTACCAGTAGTCTTCCGTTAAAGACTATGATTTTTGATTAATCTTGTGAAGTGTTTGTTTATAAGCCTATTAGATTCTTAACCAAACAATCGTCGAAACTAATAGTATACTAACTATAATACGGAAATAAAGCTAGTTATATTTTGTATAAGTCAGGATTGATAATTTGTTAAAAATAGTTGACTTTACTAATAAATTGTAAATGGATAGAGATATAACGTTAACAAAATAGAATAATTATTCAAGATCTTTTTAGAATTAACAAACAAAGTCTTGATTACATATTGTCTGCCGGATAAGTTATTTCAAGTTGTTTTCTTATTTCATCAATAATTTCTAATGTAATAAGGGAATTTTTGTGACTATTAATCTTCGACTCTTTTCTTCCTCCTTCAATCAAGTTGATAAATTCAGCGATCTCATAATAATATTCATGCCGTGGATTTGGATTGCTTATCAGAGTTTCTTCTCCGTTTCTTGGTCTGAGTGTCACTCTGCTTATAATATTTATTCGATCCGATATAATTGTCCCTTCTTCACCCTGTATCTCTGTCGGTAGAGTAGAATCGGCTATTTTGGAATACAATACGGTTGCATTCATGCCATCGTATTCGAAATTGATAGCACCTTGACCATCTACACCTGTTGTTAATTTGATTCCTGTTGCGCTGACTTTTCTTGGCCTTCCGAATAGTACGACCATAGGGTAAATAGTATATATTCCGATATCCATCACTGCACCGTTAGATAGCTTCGGGTCGAACGCATTCATAATAATGCCGTCTTTTAGCTGATCGTAGCGAGATGAATATTGACAATAGCAAGAAAAATATCTGCGGATGGTTCCTATCTTGTTTATATTTTCTTTTATACTTATGAAATTAGGAGTCAATGTTGGCTTCATAGCCTCCATTAGTGTAACATTGTTTCTCTCTGATGCCTCTATCATTGCTTTTGCTTCGCTAGCATTCGATGCAAAAGGTTTTTCGCATAGAACATGCTTTCCATGATTCATAAATAAAATGCTTTGCGGAGCATGTAGAGAATTGGGGGAAGCAATGTACACCGCATCGATCAGAGGGCTGGAGGCCATTTCTTCCAATACGGTAAATGTATATGGAATATTATGCTTTTTAGCAAACTCATTAGCTCGTTCTGTTGTACGGGAATAAACAGCAGTTAATTCGAAACGACTTTCTTGTTTTGCGGCATCAAGAATTTTATCCGTTATCGAATTTGTACCTACTATTCCAAATCGAATTTTTGTCATCGTTTCAAAATTTTTATCATTGTAATAAGGTGCAAAATAGTAAATAAAAGAGATTCATACAATAGCATGATATATGTAATGATCGGTAAGGAATTTTATCAATTTAAGTAAAAACTATTTATCTTTGGCTTATAAACAAATATAGCATGCAAGAAAACAATATAATAACAGCAATTTCTACACCATCCGGCACAGGGGGTATCGCTGTTATACGTTTGTCAGGGAATGGGTGTATCAGCCTTGTCGACTCGGTATTTAAATCTCCAAGTGGAAGTAAGCTGACAGCTCAAAAGCCGAATACAATCCACTTCGGCTCTGTTTATAAGGGAGAAGCTGTTTTAGATGAGGTGTTGGTAAGTATATTTAAAACACCGCATTCGTTTACAGGCGAAGATGTTGTGGAAATATCGTGCCATGGCTCGACTTATATTCAACAAAGTATATTGCAATTATTGATTTCCAAAGGAGCATCTTTGGCACAGCCCGGAGAATTTACCCAACGTGCGTTCCTGAATGGAAAAATGGATTTATCTCAGGCTGAGTCTGTAGCCGATTTAATTGCATCTTCGTCTGCTGCAACACATCGTTTAGCCATGAACCAAATGCGGGGAGGCTTCAGTAATAAACTGATAGAGTTGCGAACAGAGCTATTGAATTTCTCGTCTTTAATAGAGTTGGAACTTGATTTTTCGGAAGAAGATGTTGAGTTTGCTAATAGAGAGAATCTGAAAGAAACAGCGCGTCAGATAGAAATACATATTAGAAAATTAGCAGATTCCTTTAGTCTAGGGAATGCTGTGAAAAAAGGGATTCCTGTAGCGATAATAGGAGAGACTAATGTGGGTAAATCGACATTACTGAATCTCCTTTTACATGAAGAGAAAGCGATTGTTTCAGATATTCATGGTACAACTCGTGATGTGATAGAAGATATAATTAACATACAGGGAGTAACTTTTAGATTGATTGATACGGCGGGGATTCGTGACACGATAGATGAGATAGAAAGTATTGGGATCGAACGGACTTTTAAAAAGATTGAACAGGCCAGTATTGTCCTATGGATTGCTGACGCTCAAACTTCTAATGAGCATATCGAGGAGTTGGCAGAAAAGATTTTGCCTGTAACACAGGATAAAAAATTGATTCTTGTTTTTAATAAGGTTGATCTTATTTCTCAGGAAAGAAAAGCGAATAAAGAGGAGGTGCTTAAAAATGAGATTCCTGAGCGGATTTTTATTTCGGCAAAGTATCAGCAGGAGACAGAAAGGTTGGAAACAATACTTCTAAAAGCTGCAAATATACCAGAAATTAGTGAGCAGGATGTAATCGTGAGTAATGTTCGTCATTTTGAAGCGTTAGAAAAAGCATTGTCAGCTATTCGAAGAGTAGGAGATGGATTGGAGTTACAATTATCAGGGGATTTCCTTGCTCAAGATATTAGAGAGTGTATGCATTACCTAGGCGAAATAACAGGACAAATTTCTACAGATGAAATATTGGGTAATATTTTTGGAAAGTTTTGTATCGGCAAATGATAACTAATAAATGTTAATAGATATTACCTATAATATATAACTAAGTCGCTATTTTATAGCGACTTTTTATTTTCTATTTTTATCTTTGGAGATCAATATTAATGAGTAATGTGACAGTTTTTGTGTCATAATTGTACCGTTTTTGTCAAAATACAAAATAGGCATAATTTTTGTTCATAGATAATATATGATTACAACACTGTGCAACGCCATGCAACATGGTGCAACAAAAATAGGGAGAAATAAAGGTGAAATTATGAGTAGTAAAATGCAAATAAAAAAGAAATGTGAGTGCTGTGGAAAAACTTTCACTGCACAAAAAACGACTACACGTTATTGTTCGCATAAGTGCAACTCCAAAGCATACAAGCAAGGTAAGAGACAGTTCAAGATGGTAGGAATAAATTATTCTACCATGCAGGAGATAGAAAAAATAAGTGATAAATACGATAAAATAAAAGATAAGGAATACCTCTCGGTATCAGAGACCGCTTTTCTTCTTGGTATTGAGCGAACAACCGTTTACCGTTATTTGCACAGAGGTAATCTTAAAGCTGTACAGATGGATGGTAAAACATTTATCCGTAAAGCGGACATAGATAATATGTTTGACAATATTGAGGAGTATGAATATAGAGCAAAGCCAAGTAAAGAGCCAAAACCATTAACCGAATTATATACAGTAGCCGAGATTAAAGAAAAATTCAACATCAAAGAATCATGGCTCTACAAGATTGCCCGAGAAAACAATATCCCTAAAACATTGATCCGAGGTAAATCTTATTTCAGTAAAGATCATATCGATAAATATTTTGAAAAGAAAGGCTTTAACGAAAGTCTGGATATTAAAGAATGGTACTCAGTAGAAGATATTCAAAAGAAATATAATCTATCTACGGCAGCCATATATAGTTTTGTATCTGAGCAGAATATCCCACGAAAGAAAGACGGTCGCAAAGTGCTATACTCTAAGAAAGACTTTGATATAGCCAAAGGCTATGAACAACCCATAGAAGCCGAATATTATTCGACTGAAGAAGCCATGCAAAAATACAACCTCACTCGTGATGCTTTATATCACTATGTGAAGTATCATAATATACCAAAGATAAAAGAAGGTAGATATGTGAAAATATCAAAACCCGACTTAGATAAGTTATTCAACCCTCAAATAATCTTATAACTATGGGAATAAGTAAAGTAGCACTTCGACGACGACCTATAACAGGAGCTAGAGAGAGTCTTTATCTGGACTTTTATCCTGCTATTCGTGATCCGTATTCAATGAAAATGATACGGCGTGAGTATTTGGGTATTTATATCTATGCCAAACCTAGAAACGAAGTTGAAAAGGAGTACAATAATGAAATGCTGATGAAAGCTGAAGTTATCCGCAGCATGAGAGTACAAGCTATTATCAATGAGGAATACGGTTTCTTAGATAAGAATAAAAAGAAAGCTGACTTTTTGGTTTATTACAAACTTAAAGCCGAAAAGAAAGACCAGAAGTGGATGAAGGTATATCAGCACTTTTCCAATTTTGTCAAAGGCAAATGTACCTTTGGTGACATAAACGTAGACTTGTGTAACCGCTTTCGAGATTATCTGATGGATGCAAAGCAATTGAAACATAAAGATCTTCGTATATCTCAGAATTCAGCATCAGGGTATTTCTCTACATTTAGAGCCTTATTGAAGATTGCATATAAAGAAAAATTCTTCAGAGAGAATCTCAATGAATATCTGGACTCGATCGACACTACAGATGTAAAGAAAGAATACTTGACATTGGATGAATTGAAAGCACTCGCGAATACACCTTGCGACTTCCCTGTGTTGAAATCAGCATCTATCTTCTCATGCATGACAGGCTTACGGATAAGTGATGTTCTGAAATTGGATTGGAAAGAAATACTTCCTGCTTCTGATGGAGGTTATTGCATGAGACTAAGAACCGAGAAGACAGAAACAGAAACTACCTTACCCATTAGCGATG
>POVV01000811.1_pt1 | contig 15872 bp, 18 predicted proteins | sample 1560271 | NCBI WGS metagenome assembly POVV01 (sample SAMN08337232, study PRJNA429181) | Bioreactor metagenome, whole genome shotgun sequencing project. | biome: cows' rumen and soil; feature: anaerobic; isolation source: anaerobic chemostat enrichment culture, galacturonate as sole carbon... | reverse complement strand
GCAGTCTCCGGGAGCCAGGTCATCAGTATATACAGGCTTTCCGGTCACAAGGGCCATGGCATCCTTCTTTTTCACAGAAGTATTTACCGTACGCATTTTATAATTCATCCCTTTTTTCTCCTCTGCTCAAATAATTCTTTATGGCCCGAAGCTGTCCCATATATCCGCTGCACCGGCATAAGTTCCCGGCCAGGTACTCTTTTATCCCCTGATCATCAAGGACTTCTTCCCTTTCCATTGCCAACACATTCATAATAAGCCCTGGGCTGCAGAAACCGCACTGTTCCGCTCCTTCTGCCGCCAGAAAGGATCCAAACGCTTTCGCTTCCTCTTCCACGCCTTCTAAGGTCACCACCTCACAGCCATTTGCCCTGGCAGCTAATAAGGAACAGGATAGTCTTGATTTTCCATTGACTAATACCGTACAAAGCCCGCAGTTTTCCGTTTCACATCCACATTTCACGCTGTGGCAGCCCTTCCTTCTAAGAAGCTGGAATAAGGTGGTATCATCTGCGGTTTCCTCATACGTCATTTTTCCATTCAGTGTAAATTCGATCTCCATTTACCGTTCCTCCTGATCCAGGGCTTCTAAAAGCCTTTTTATATATATTTCAGCCAAGTGCTTCCGATAAGCCCCGCTTCCCCTCATATTGGTCCCGTAGGTAAAGCCGTCTGATGCCCTTCTGGCAAGTTCTTCTCTGAGACAATCCTGAGTTTCATCAAGCACAACCAGCTCCGCCTTTGCCGGTCTTGCTCCTACCGAGACATAGAGCTTTCCAGCCTTTCTGGCCGCACAGCAGGCGATCACAGGAAAATCCGTCTTTGATATGCGCTGGGAAGCATAGGCTGTCCTTCTTCCATCCTTTTTTATATGGATACGGACCAGGATATCCCTGTCACTCTTCATCCGGCAAAACTCTTCCAAAGGAACCAGGCCTCCCTTGTAAAGCTCCACATAGGTATCAAGGGTCAGAAGGCAGGTAATGATATCGGAGAATCCAAACCGGCCGAACACGCTTCCGCCTATGGTCGCACCGTTGCGGAACTGGACTCCTACAATCGAGCGGGTGCACTCTTTAAAAACGCCGTTAAAGCATGCGTTCAGTCCTTCATGTGTTTCCAGCTGGCGCAGGGTACACATGGCACCTATGAAAAACCCGTCTTCCCTTTCCTCAATCCCATCAAGCCCCAGCCCGGATAAGTCCACCAGAGTCATCCTCACCCGGCTCTGTACCTTCAGCCACATCATGCCTCCGCCTATGACACTGCTCTTTTTCTGATTCAGCGCAAAGGCCTCCTCCAGGTTTTCTGCTTTTACATAATTTTTAAATCGAATCATTAGAACTGTCCTCCTGGCTCCCAAGCTCTCATCGTTGTCCGCTAGCCGCTATGCCCTTACCTATCAGTAAAGCACTATTCCATTTATTAGTAACGCTTATAAAATATGTATTACATATTAGAAAAACCGAAAAGAGTATATCATACTCCTTCCGGTTTTGACAATGGCTTATAGGTTTTTTTATTAAATTCGTCATAATTCGACAATAGATTCTCCTATCAAGGCATGAACATATTCAGGACTCGCTTCAAGGCACCTGGAAAATCCTTCCACTGTTTCAGAAAAACTGATCCCATGGGCCTTAAGCTTTCCTATATCCATGGTTAAGTTTCTGGGATTGTCCCCGGCCCCTGTTTCATCCGAAACCACAAAGTTTCCTCTGTTCCCGTTTTTATCAAGCATCCGAAAGACTCTGCTTCCTATTTCATAAGCGGAAAGTGTGCTTTCACTGCCAAAATTATAAATTCCGCCAGGCAGGTCCATGGCCGGCTCTATATTTTTCACAACCTCCTGTACCCAGGTGATGCCGCGGTAATCGTAATCCGAAAGCTTTATGGGGCGGTTCTGTACCATGGATCTCAACAGATTTGTTAAGAGGTTTGAGTTGCTTTTAAGGTCCCTGACCGGGAAGTCATACATCCATGAAAGACGAAGACAGATTCCCTCAGGCAAAATCTCCAGGATCTCATCCTCCGCCTGCCTTTTGTGGGCTCCGTAAACATTGATAAGAGGAACCTCATCCGTTTCCTTATTCGGTCCTTTTTGTCTGCTGCCCCCATAAATCTGATCCGAGCTCATAAAAAGCAGCCTGCTGCCATTTTCCCTGCATGCTTTGGCCATGTTGACGGATCCCCTTACGTTCACCGCCTCAGAAAGCAACCGGTTCTCCTCACATACCCTGGTGTTTGATATTGCAGCGCAATGGATCACCACATCTGGATTATGATCCTTTATATATTTCCCTACCGCCTCTTCATCCGTAATATCTAAGTTCCTGTGACCCACACGGAACACATCATAATCTCTTTCATAATATGCGGAAATTCTTCCTCCAAGGAAGCCTCCGGCTCCTGTAACCATGATTTTTTTCTTCATCCTTATCCCTTCCTTTTTAACAGTATACCACATCTCCTTCCTGGCTCCAACAGCCTGTATGATCTCTATATAGAAAAGACCCATCCGCCTTGTCTGCCCGGATGGGTCTTTTCTATATATATTAGTTGCTGGAATACAGCTTATTTCTCTTTAGTTTTTTGGGAAGCCTGCGGCCTTAATAAGATACAAGCCAGAACACTTACAATACAGACTGCAGCCACTGGCTCCGCAAAGATAAAACGGAGAGCAGCAGGGAAGTTTTCCTTAACTGAATCGGCTAAATTTCCCACACCAAAGCCAAGACCGAGCGTGATGGCAAGGATCAGGCTGTTTCTGTCATCTAAGCCTTCCTTTAACAGCATCTTCACACCATTTAAGAAAATCATGGCAAAGACTGTAATTACCGCACCACCCATAACGCAGTTAGGCATCGCATTGAAAATGGCACCGATTTTAGGGAACAGACCTACAAGGATTAAAACGATGGCGCCGATGGCAATACAGAACCGGTTGATAACCTTAGTCATTGCAATGATACCCACGTTCTGGCCGAACGCAGTGTTTGGAAGAACGTTGAAAATACCTGCAAATGCGCAGCTGACAGCATCAGATATAATTCCGCCGGATATCTCCTCTGCAGCGGCTTCACGTCCAAAAGCAGAAATGGTGATACCGTTTACATTACCCATGGTCTCAAGACCTGCAACCACGTATACCGCAAAGAACGGGAAAATGATGTCTGAACGGAACAGAGGCTTAATCACCAATGGCATGGGAACGCTGAACCATGCTGCACTTGAAACAGTTCCAAAATCCACCATTCCTGTAAGGGCCGCCACAATATAACCGACGACGATACCAATTAAAATAGCTGTAGCTTTTAACATACCGGTCGCAAAATGGTTAAGGAGAACAATGACCAGCAGCACGATGCCGCCAACCAGCCAGTACTTCCCTGCACCGATATCCTTTGCACCTGCACCGCCTACAAAATAGGTAGCACCAGTCGTAAGCCGTTTGATACCAATGGTAATGAGAACTGCACCGATTACAAGCGGCGGGAAGAATCTTTTCAGCGGCTTTAAGAAAATGCCCATGATCAGCTCGATTAAGCTTCCTGCTATAACACCACCCAATACGTAACCCATGGCTTCAACCGGAGCGACCTGTTCTGCCAGCAGCTTTGCCCCAAGCCCCTACATGGTAGGAACGAATGCAAATGCTGTTCCCATAACGATGGGAAGGCGTAACATTGCCATAACATGCTGAAAACCAAGAGGAACCGCAACTTTTAACGGTGGTCTGCCGTCCAGTTGGTAAATAAGATCATATTGTTTTGAATTACCCATCACTACACCTCCATATTAGTTGACAGCGAATTTTGTGCTGTTTTGACGAAAAAGAGAATAGCACAAAAATTTTTTTTGGTCAACAAAAAAACTTTTAGTTTAACAGAACTATAACATAGGCCTTCTTAAGAAAAAATTGCCATAATAATTCAGCTGATTCTGACCACAATATAGATGTAATAATCAATCAAGGAGGGTTTACCCATGTTAGTAAACGGAAAGAATGAATGTATCGAATGCTCCATCGATAATTGCGCTTATCATGCAAAAAGCGAAGATTATTGCACGCTGGAGAGAATTAAAGTGGGAACTCATGAACAGAATCCTACAAAGAAGGAATGCACTGACTGCGAATCTTTCAAGAACCAGGCATAACAGCAAAATTTAATTTCCTCCAAAAAAAACTGCGCGGCTTTTATGCCGCGCAGTTTTTCATATTATGGATCATAAATTACATCCTTATTTCACCAGCTGTTCTTCCAGATAATCGTATTTTGAACTTAGGACAATGACATCAATACGCCTGTTTTTAGCTCTTCCTTCCGATGTATTATTGTCTGCCACAGGTTTAAACTCTCCATAACCGACAGCAATTAGCTTATCAGGCGAAAAATTACATTTATTAATAAAAATCTTTACAACATTGACAGCTCTTGCAGTAGATAATTCCCAGTTTGAAGGATAGTTGCTGCGTCTGATGGGAACGTTGTCGGTATGGCCCTCAACACGTATATAATTATCAATCGTATTCAGAATGCCTGCTACTTCAACCAAAGTATCCTCACTTTGTTTCTTAACTTCCGCACTTCCAGAATCAAAGAATATGGCATTATTTAGTCTGATTACTAGACCGCGCATATCAATCATGGTTGATACCGATTGATCCATGCCTTGATTATGTAGTTTTGTATCAAGCTCGGTCTTTAAAACTTCCAGCTTTTTGAGCTCATACTCTCCCAAAAAGCTCTCCAGCTCGCTTTGTGTTTCAATATTTAACGGACCGCCTGCCGATGCTCCGGTTCCACCGGAACCAGCTCCCGATGCCACTCCGGCAGCATAGTTTTTATCCATCATAGTTCCTGCAAACTGTTCGGAAATCTGCTGTGCTTTTTCGGAGTCGATCTTACTGACAGCAAAAAGTACAATAAAAACTGCCAGCAGCAGGGTCATTAAATCCGAATATGGCAGAAGCCATGCTTCGCCTGCTTCTTCTTCCTGGTGTACATGCTCTCTCTCTTTTGACATACGTGATCACCTTATCCCTTTTTGCCCTGATCAGATGCTGGGTCCTGCTCAGATATTTTTTTCTGCTTGGATTTCGGAAGAGCAGCAAGTAACTTTTCCCTGAGTATAAAGGGGGAATCACCATGCTGCATGGATAGTACACCCTTTATAATAATTTCTTTCGCCATTACTTCCTGCTGGCTTTTTACTTTAAGCTTTTTTGCAAACGGGTTCCATAGCACGTAGCCGGTGAAAATACCAAGAATCGTTGCAATAAACGCCGCAGCGATTGCTTCGGCCATTCGTTCTGTGTCGTTAATTGATGACATCGCTGCGATTAAACCAAATACTGCACCCAAAACACCCAGAGTAGGAGCATATGTACCTGCCGAGGAGAAAATGCTGGCATTGATTTCATGTCTCTTTTCCATTGCAGAAATTTCAGTTTCTAATATCTCTTCGATCAGTTCTTCCCCGGCACCGTCAACAAGCAAACGAATGCCCTTTTTTAAAAAAGGATCTTGAAGTTCTTCTGCCCTGGCCTCCAGGGACAAAAGCCCCTCTGAGCGGGCTTGTTTTGATAGATTATACATTAATTCAATCATTTCGGCCTCAGAAGATCCTTTTTGTTTTGTAAAAAGAACTCTGAACAGCGATCCGATGGATTTAATATTCTGCATTGGAAATGAATTCAAAATTGTGGCGACAGTTCCGACAATAATAACAAAAAAAGCTGCGGGGTTAATAAGGACTGAAAATTCAATGTGCTTAAAAATCATAGCGCCGACAACGGCGACAACGCCTATTATAACTCCCAGGATGGTGGTTATTTCCATAGTTTCTCCTTTGTGTAATCTGAATTAGTAGTTATTCTATTTATTCGGCTGAGTAAGACCAATGCGCTCAGCCCGTTATAGTATAATATATTTGTCACTGATGGAGTATTAAATAATTGTTAAAAATACGAAAAGACTGCCATGAAAGAGTTCTTATCAGATACTGAGCATAATAATCCATTTCTTGCACAAAATCCGATATAAATTCTTTCATAGCAGCCTCTTTGTTATATTCCTTTATTCATACAGCGGATATTTATCACAGATCTTTGTTACTTCACCTCTAATGTAATCAGCTTTACTTTCAAAATCCGTAGCAGCCAACCAGATGCACTCTGCGATTTTTTCCATATCCTCTTCCTTTAAACCTCTTGAGGTAACAGCCGGAGTTCCCACGCGGACACCGGAAGTCACAAATGGGCTTCTTGGATCGTTTGGCACTGCATTTTTGTTCAGAGTAATATAAACCTCATCACATCGGTTCTGCAGTTCCTTTCCGGTTACCTCCATTCCTCTTAAGTCGATCAGCATCAGATGATTATCTGTACCGCCTGTCAGGATGTTGAATCCCTGCTTGATCAGGGCGGCAGCCAGGGCCTTTGCGTTTTTCACCACCTGTTCCTGATAGGTCTTAAACTCAGGCTTTAAGGCTTCGCCAAAGCAGACGGCCTTACCGGCGATTACATGCTCCAAAGGACCTCCCTGGGTTCCGGGGAAAATAGCCTTATTGAAGTTAAATTTATCCGCAGCTTCCTGGTTTGCTAAAATCATTCCGCCTCTCGGTCCACGGAGAGTCTTATGAGTGGTCGTTGTCACTACATCTGCATATGGAATAGGGCTCTCATGAATTCCTGCCGCAACAAGACCTGCAATATGTGCCATATCTACCATAAGATAAGCGCCCGCCTTGTCAGCAGCTTCCCGGAATCTCTTAAAGTCAATGGCTCTTCCGTAGGCACTGGCACCTGCAACAATTAATTTCGGTTTGTGCAAAATGGCAAGCCTTTCCATCTCATCATAATCAAGAAAGCCATCATCATCTACGCCGTAAGGGATAATATTAAAATACAAACCGGAAAAATTAACAGGGCTTCCATGAGTTAAGTGGCCGCCATGGTTTAAATTCATGCCCATGACCGTATCCCCTGGCTGCAGCATGGCAAGAAAAACCGCCATGTTGGCCTGAGCCCCGGAATGGGGCTGGACGTTGGCATAATCACAGCCGAATATCTTTTTTGCACGCTCTATGGCAATGGTCTCAACAATATCCACATCCTCGCAGCCGCCATAATAACGCTTTCCTGGATAACCTTCTGCATACTTATTGGTAAGCACTGTTCCCATTGCCATCATAACCGGTTCTGAAACAATATTTTCCGATGCAATCAATTCAAGATTTCTTCTTTGTCTTGCGCACTCCTTTTCAATGGCTTCTCCCACTTCCTTATCATAGCCGGTGATAAATTTCATAACCTCATTTACCATGTCCATTCCCTAGCCTTTCCTTATGTTTATTTAATCACCACAGTTTCGTATTAGAAAACTGCGGCTGTATGTTACACTTCCTGTCACAAGTTTAATTCATAGTGAATCTTTTTGCAAGGTATTTCATCTATACTTTCTCCTCTAAAGACTCTTTGGAATTTTATAATTCCTTATTACAATCTGCAGATTCTTATTCCCATTATACTCATTCACAGCAGGATAATAGATTACATCAAGGACCCGGCTGTCTCCCAGCTCTTCCAAAAAGGAGTCTCCGTCAGCAAACAGCATGGCATCCATTGGCGTCCCCTGGTCCGTGGCAAGAGAAAACTTCACGGCATTTCTGTTTTTCCCCAAAACACGGACACTTCGGATGTAAAGGCCCTTTTGGGCGAACAAAGGCTTTTCATTGCCCTGGCCAAATGGCTCTAAAAGCTCCAGCTCTTCGATCAAAGGCTCATCTATGTACTCCAGGGGCATGGGAACATCGATCCATACCTTTCGTATGAAATCTTCTTCCGTCAGCCTTGCCTGTTCATTCAGACATTTCCTGAATTCATCCACATGCTCTTTCGGAAGGGATAAGCCGGCTGCCATGGGATGACCGCCGAATTTCAACAGCAGTTCTTTCACCTCAACCAGGGCGTCAAACATATGGTAAGTTTCAATGGAACGGCCGGAGCCTTTGACACACTCCTCCCCATCCGTCAGGACAAAAGCAGGTTTCTGGAAATACTCCCGCAGCCGTCCGGCAATGATCCCTGCCAGGGATTCATGACACTCCGGTAAATATACTACCAGAACTTTATCCTCTCTATAAAGGGCTTCCACCTGCTCCACTGCCTCGCTGGTCCCCTGTTTTGTCATGGTCTTTCGCTGGTCATTTAACGCTTTTAATTCCAGAGCCATCTGATCCGCTTCCTCCTCCTCCCGGCAAAGAAGCAGGGATAAGGCCAGCTTGGCCGTCTGAAGGCGGCCTCCCGCATTTAGGCAGGGGCCGATTACAAATCCGATCTGATAGGCAGTGATCTGATCCTTGTCCAGATCGTTCCTCTCAATAAGCTTTAAGAGTCCCAGGCTCTTTGTCTGCCCGATCCGTTTAAGCCCTTCTTTAACTATGATCCGGTTCTCATCCTGAAGCTTCATCACATCGCCCACAGTTGCGATGGCAGCGAACTCCGCCATCTCAAGCCACTTCTCCATTGGCACATGAAATTCCTCATAAAGAGCCTGAACCAGCTTATAGGCCACCAGTCCTCCGCAAATATCAGGAAAAGGATACTGGCACTCCTCCTGTTTTGGGTTTACCACAGCATCTGCGGGAGGCAGAATCTCCTTGCCGTCCTCCTTCATAATATCATGGTGGTCCGTGATAAGAACCGTAAGTCCCAGCTCCTTTGCAAGCCTGATCTGCTCCACTGCGGCGATTCCGTTGTCACAGGTGAGTATGGTATCAATGCCATCTGCTGCCGCTGCCCGGATGATGGATTCATTGATTCCATAGCCATCTTTTAACCGGTCCGGGATCTCATAGTCCACCACAGCTCCCACCTGGGACAGCGCCAGGTACAAAAGATAAGTGGAGCAAACTCCGTCTATATCATAATCCCCTACGATCCTTATAGGCCTTAACTGTTCTGTCTTTTCCTTAAGAATCGCCACGGTCCGGTCCATATCCTTAAGAAGGTGAGGGCTGTATAGATCCTTTAGCCCGCCGTACAAGTATTTCTCCACCGCTTCATGCCCCATCACATTCCGGTTTCTTATGATTCTCGCAGTCACCGGGGTGATGCGGTAGCATCTTGCCATTTCTTCAAAATCAGCCCTTTTTGTCTGAAGCATCCATTTCTCTTCTGCCATGTTTCGTTATCTCCCTGCAAACGGCTCTTTTGGCCAGTTCTTCCTTTTCGTTTTCTGCTGGTAAGTCTTCTGTTCCCCTTTCCTTTCGCTTTTTCGCCGCATCAAGCCGGCTCATTAAGCTGGTAATGGAATAGAGGATGGGCGCAAAATCGCCGCGGTAAGCATGCTCACAGGTAGACTTTACTTCAAAATTCTCACTACCAATCTCCTGGAACAGATATTTCTCATCATCGATAATGTGTTTAAGCCGCTTGATCAGCTGGTTAACGGAATTGGTCAGAACTCCGATCTCGTCTTTGGAACGGTAGGGAAGATATACCTCCAGATCTCCGTTGGCAACTCTTCCGGTCCCTTCTACAAGGGCTTTCACTGGCTTATCAATAGCAATTATTATATAAATGATCAGGAGAGAAATGATCCCGCTGACCAGGCAGATGGTTATTATTTTTATTCTCGTAAGCTGATCATAAAGATTATCACCCTGAATGCTGGCCGCCTCAGCCCCTTTGCGGTTAAAATCCGCCACCTTTAAAAGTCCGTTGCTGGCATTATCAAATAACTGTCCGGAATCCCCTATGATCATATCAAACGCTTCCTGTGTGTGGTTTTGGCGGCTTATGACAAGCAGGCGGCCGCTGTACTCCAGGTACTTATTCCATTCCCTTTCCGCCTCCTCTATGAGCTTCCGGTCCGATTCATTGGCGATATAAAGCTCATAATCCGTAAAACCACGGGCGATATCTTCCCGGATCTGAGCCATTTCTCCCTCCAGCCGGTCCATATCCCTGCTGTCTGCGGTAATAACGTGGTTATATTCCTTAATGCGATAGTCTGATGTCCTGGTATTCAGTTCCTCGGCAATGATGATGGCCGGTACCCAGGACTGGGAAATTTCAGTACTCGCTTCGTTGATCCGCCTGGCTGTTATTATAGAATCCGATCCCATAAAAATGAGTCCTGCTATACTGATTCCGCCTAAAAGCAGAAGCTTGGTTTTAATTTTAATATTTCTGATAAATTTCACCTTCATAACGCCTTAGTTCTCTCCTCCTTAACCGGTAATCCGGTAATTCTCTTTCCACAATCTCCCAAAATGCATGGGAATGGTTCATCTGAAGGCGGTGTGCCAGTTCATGCACCACCACATAATCGGCCAGTTCTTCCGGAAGAAGCACAAGCCTCCAGTTAAAATTTAAATTCCCCCTGGCGCTGCAGCTTCCCCACCGGGTCGCCTGATCCCGTATTGCAATTTTCCCATAGTCCACATTCATGAATGCAGACCAGCTGGCTGCTTTTGCCTCTAAATATCCTCTGGCTTTCCGCCTGTACCAAAGCTTCACCGCCTCTTTAACGGCTGCTTCCAGCTCGTTCTCCTCATAGGACGCAATCGGACCGGAAATCACCAGCCCCTCCTTTGTATCCTGTACACAAAGAGCTTTTTTCTTAGGATCGGGCTTCATATGAAGGAGCCGGCAGTCTCCGTAAAGAAGCACAGATGCCCCTTCCGTCCAGTGAAAGGCCGACTTTTTCTCTGACGCTATCCTGATCTTTTCCATCTGTGCAAAGACCCAGTCTCTGTTCTTTAGCACCAGCTCGTGCCCTGTCTTAAAGGGAAGGCGCCTGGGAAGCCTAACGATAACCTCTCCCGCTTTCGTGACCTGCAGGGCCATGGTACGCCTGTCTGATTTTATGATCCTGTAAGAACATGCGCTTCCATCAACAAAGGAAATCACACCTGTTTCTTCTCTGCTGTCAGTACCTTTTGCTTCCATATATCTGATTCCCAACCCTTTTTCTTCCTCTTTTCTCTGAATCAAGCGGATATTCGCAATCCGCTTCCCTACTTGATTCGGTTAAACTCGTATTCCCAATTATAGCGAATAAATGAAAAAGAAACAATACATAACTTAAAGGTCTGTAATGCAAAATAAGAGAACCCGGCAGGCAGGTTCCCTTATAACTGTCTTCCTACATATCATTCTTATTCCTTATGATACGAAACCGTCAGAGATATCTTCCAGTCTTCTCTGATCCACAATCCGGTACCCCTTATCCTTTTTTAGAATTCCGTCATCACAAAATTTCTTCATGACAAAGAGTACGTGACGGTAGCTGATATTCATATACTCCGAGACATCCGTATGAGATATAGTGTATTTTCCATTCTGCTGATATTTAAGAATAAAGGAAGCCAGTCTCTTTTCCAATGAATAATTTAAGTATTCACTCAGCCGGTAGCTCCTAACCATCAGCTTATTGGAAATAGAGGACGCAAAATAAAAGGATACTTCTGCCTTCTCTTTGCAGATCTGCCTTAACCGATCCAGTTCAAATTCCAGACAGATCACATCCTCTATTACTTTATTTTCTTTGATATAATCTTCCTGGCGGAATATGGAAAGTTCCCCCAGCCAGTCGCCCTTTCCCGCGAAATCAAGAATGGACCGGCGTCCGTTTTCATGGTCAATATAGATTTTCACCATTCCCGAAAGTATCAGATAGCAATGGGTGATCCTCTCATCCACATGAAAGATATTCCTCCCCGCAGGAAAAAGCCTTTCCTTCCCGGCCGCAGCAAGGCTGTCTGGTATTTCATATATATTATATTTTTCCATATTTTTCCATCAACCTTTATTTCCTGTATGATAATTCTCATAGTCATCAATCTGTATTTATGGTATCATATTCCCGAGGTGAAAACAATGAGCAGAAAAAAAATAAACGACCTGGCCATAACCATGATATCCTTTTTGTTTTTTGGCTTCGGGATATCGCTGCAGTTAAAGGCAGCTATCGGGCAAAGCGTCTTAAACGCATTGGCAGTAACATTATCTTACACCATTCAAATGAAGGTTGGCACCATACTAAATGGGATCAATACGCTGTTCTTCATTTCCTATTTACTTTTAAGACGTTCCCGTTTAAGCTATAAGGATGGGATACAGATTATTGCAACCATTGCAAACGGATACATTATCAACCTGTTTCTGTATCACTTACTTTCTGTTTTTACCGTGGAAAGCTATTTTTACAGAGTGATCCTTTATTTAATCGGTATTATAATTGCTTCCATCAGCCTGGGAGCCGTTCTTGCAATCGGAATCGTAAAATTCCCTCTGGAAAGTATGTGCCTTATCATTAGTGAAGCATATAAAAAGAAGTTCACATCTGTCCGTATGAGCTTTGATGTGATATTCTTAATCATCACTTTATGCCTGACCTTATTTTCACATACCCCTCTGCAAATAAGGGAAGGAACCATTATCAGCATTCTTCTCCTGGCACCGCTGCTGGGGATCTGTTATGATTATTTCAAAAAACATTTAACTAAGGAGGAATAAATACATGTACCAGATTTATTTACTGGATATTGACAATACCCTGCTGGATTTTGACGCTGCCGAAGAGCAGGGCTTTATAAAGATGATCCAATCCTATGATTTGGAATTCCATGATGAAATGCTGTCCCATTATAAAAAGATGAACCGGCATTTATGGGATTTATTAGAGCAGGGAAAGATAGGAAGAGAAGAACTTCTTAATACCCGTTTTCATGAATTCTTCCGCCTTTATGACATGGAAATTAACGGAGAAGAGGCGGAAGGGCGTTACCGTGGGCATCTTGGAAACAACTCCGATTTAATCCCAGGTGCCAAGGAAACCCTGATCAAGTTAAACGAGAGGGGGAAACATTTATACACCGCATCAAACGGTGTTTATTCCACCCAGATCCAGCGTCTTAAAAACGCCGGCATCTTTCATCTTTTCGAAGGAATGTTCATATCGGAAAAAGTGGGTTATGAAAAGCCATCCCTTCATTTTTACCAGCACTGTTTTAAAAATATTCCCAACTTTGAAAAGGATAAGACCATCATGGTAGGAGACAGTATATCCTCTGACATTCAGGGTGCAGTAGGTGCAAGCATTGATTCCTGCCTTTTCAGCCGCGACCCAGAGCCCCTGCCAACAGCCGCAACCCATACCATTCATGATATTACCGAATTGTTAAACTTTTAACTTTTTCTATTCCAACATTGCCCGGCAGCTTCCGCTGCCGGGCTTTCTGGTCAATCGGATATTCAGGGTCCGCGCCCCTGCTTGATGAGGTTAAATTCTTTTCATGAACTTTGATGGGGATTTCAAGGTGTACTTCTTAAATACCGCACAAAAATGCTTATAATCCGTAAACCCCGTTGCATCGGAAACCTCCCCGATCCGGTATTGCCCGGTATTTAACAGAACAATGGCCTGGGAAATCCGGTACTTGTTTAAAAAGTCCAGGAAGGTCTGTCCGGTCACCTCTTTGAACTTCCGGCTTAAATAGCTGGCGCTGACTCCCAGCTTATCTGATATGGATTCCACGCTCAGCTTATCCCCATACCCTGACTTGATCTCCTGGATCGCCTTTGAAACATACTTGTTTTCTGAAAGATCCAGCTGTATATAATATTCCAGGTTCATGATCCCGGCGTCTGATTCCGCCTGCTCCATCACATACTCCACCTGGCGGCTGTTTGCGATTTCCTCCCCCAGCCTTTTCATAAGGACCGCAAGCTTTTCTTCATCCACCGGCTTTAGCAGGTATTCACTGACCCCGGCGGATATGGCCCTTCTTGCATATTCAAATTCCGCATAGCTTGTCAGAAGGATGCTTTTAAACTTCACACTCTTAGAGGCTTCCTTTATCATCTCGATCCCGTCCATAAACGGCATGCAGATATCTGCAAGGACTACGTCAGGCTTATGCTCAAGGATCTTTAAAAGCCCCTCCTGTCCATTTGCCGCCTCTGTCACAACCACGCAGTCCATGCCCATCCAATCCATGGTATAGATCAGTCCCTTGCGGATAATATCCTCATCTTCCGCTATCATCACCCGTAACATTATACTTCCTCCCTTTGTGCCGGAAGGGTCACCACCAGCGTTGTGCCAAGCCCTTCTGCACTGCGTATCTCTACTCCATAAGGCCTTCCGTAAAGGATCCTGCACCGTCTGTGAATATTATAAAGCCCGGAATGCCGTTTGTTGTTTTCTTCCTGCTCCAATAAGGCCTGAATGTCACTTAAAACCCCTGGAGTCATTCCGATCCCATCATCCCTGCAGATCATGATCAGCCGGTCTTCGTGAATATAGGCCTTAAGCTCCACCCTTAAATTTTCCTGATTGCCAAACCCGTATTTGACAGAATTTTCGATCATGGGCTGCAGCACCAACCTGGGGATCCGGCAGGATAGTACCTCTTCTTCCACGTCAACCACATAGGAAAACCGGCGGTTGAACCGGTATTTTAAGATTGTTAAATAATTCTCCAGGTGCTCTAAATCCTCTTCCAGGGTAACCTCCGTCCTGCTGCCATCCAGGCTGTAACGAAGCAGGTTAGACAGGCTGAACACCATCTTCCCGGCTGTTTCCGGCTGGATAATGCACATATACCGGATATTTTCCAGAGTATTAAATAAAAAATGAGGATTAAACTGGGATTCCAGCTGCTTATTCTGGGATGCTGCCACCAGCTCCGTCATCTTTCTGTTATTCTCCATCTGCAGCTTTAAACTGGCAATAGTTTCCCGGTAGGCATCGGCTATGATCCGGAATTCATTTTCACTTTCAATCTCTATGGAAGCGTCTAAATTCCCATCTCTGGCTTTTTCCATGACATGAAGAAGACGGTAAAAATCCCTGGTCTTCCGTTCCGTCACCTTCTTCGTACTGATCAGTACCCATATGGTCATCAGCACAAGAGCCGTAATGATGAGAGCACTGCTAAGCCCCAGGGAAAACACAATATTCTGGATATCGGTCACAGAATAAATTAAAAACATGTTATGGTATGCCGGATGAACGGATATTAGAAACATCTTCTTTTCATAAGGCAGATACCTGCCTGCCGTCTCAAGCACCTTTAACACCTGGCTGCTGCTGTTCACCAGATTATAATTGCTGCTTAAATAAACCCAGCCAAACCGGTCTGCAATGATGGTTTGGCTTTCTGACCGGTCAAGCGCCGGCTTAAACTGGCTGCTGTTAATGGTGAAGATTAAGTATCCCGCCTTTTTATCTCCCCGCATCACTGCCATACCCATGGCAATATCCCGGTCCGGGCCTTTCCAGGCTTCCATTAAGCGGACTCTGGTTTCCCCCGGATTCTCATCCATGGCTCCAAACAATCCCCAGCGAATGTCCTCCCTGCCTGATAAGTAATCTGGGATATCCTTTCTTGTGGATAACAGCACCCGCCTCTCACCGTCAAAAACATACAGATCCGCCTTATATCCCAACTGGTCGGACATCCCGTAAAATTGCTCAAACACGGCCATCCGTCCGGCTGCACCGGAATCCCTGTCAAAAAGCAGGTCAGAATCCGAAAGCACATCAAGCTTCTCCTCATACCCTGTAAGAACCTTTTCCAGTTCCTCTGCCACGAAAGCATTGTGGGACTCATTCCCGCTTTTTTTTCCATAGAGCAGGACCGCAAGAAAAACCAGGGTACAGATCAGGGTAAAACCTACTGCCGGAATGATGGCATATCCCATGATCAGGCGGCGCAGCTCATCTTTGAAATATCGTCCCTTTTTCATGCTCCCTCCCTATTCTAATTCAGGGTGCTTTGAAAAACCTCTGAAAAGCGTTTCAGCCATTCCATTTTGTTCTCCTTTACCACGCCTTCCTCGTCATAAATGATGT
>POVV01000810.1_pt1 | contig 15892 bp, 17 predicted proteins | sample 1560271 | NCBI WGS metagenome assembly POVV01 (sample SAMN08337232, study PRJNA429181) | Bioreactor metagenome, whole genome shotgun sequencing project. | biome: cows' rumen and soil; feature: anaerobic; isolation source: anaerobic chemostat enrichment culture, galacturonate as sole carbon... | reverse complement strand
CCCACCTGCTGCAACTGTTTTGCTGTTATGCCAAAGGCATCGTAAGCCCCTTTAACCGAAGGAATATAGTTATAGGTTTTTAATACTTCGGCATTAAAAGCAGCGTCGCCGGCAACCCACTTTTTCTCAACCTGAATTTTTGCGGTTTCATCCTGATTCTTCTGGATCCAGGCACTGGACTTCTGCATAGCCCGGGTATATTTCGCCGCAATTTCCGGATAATCGCTGGCTATATTATCCCGGACAAATGCCGAGCAGCAATACTGATGTTCATAGGGTTCGGTCAATGCCGAGTCAACCAGCGTAAACAGTCCATATTCTTTTTGGGCTACGGCTGCCGTCGGGTCATTCATCGCCAGTGCATCCACCGAGCCGTTTTTCAAAGCAATGGGAAGATCACTGGCATTAAATACAGCAAACTCTACTTCCATGTTTTTTTCACTTACGCCCACACCGGCATCAGCTAACGCCCGTTTGGCAAAAATAATCGGGCTGCTGGTCATACTGGGAACCCCTATCCTTTTACCTTTTAAATCTGTCAGGGTCTTAATCCCGGAGTCGCTGGCCACAAGCACCTTGTCGCAGCCGGTATGCAAACCGGTGGTAACTTTAATCGGCAATCCGTTGGAAAGCGGCTGCATCAGGCTGGCCAGCAAACCAAAAGCAGCATCTATCTTACCGGCGGTAACGGCTTCAAATGTTGTACCAGGGGCCAGCTTAATCAGTTCAACCTTCAAACCTTCCTCGGCAAAAAAGCCCTTTTCCACAGCCATATGCACCGGAGCTTCACACAAGCTGCCGGTATAACCGATTTTCAGCACAAACTCGTCCGCCTTGGTCACCGGTTTTTGGCCGCAGGCCGTTAATATCAGTGCAAAAATTACTGTTAAGGCAATCACACTCATCTGTTTTTTCCTGTTCATACTTTCACCTCTTATAAATAATAACCGGGCTCTTTTTCATTGCCGGCGTAATTCAGTATCCCTAAAATTTTTGAGCGCAAATGTAAAAATTCCGGATTGCTGCGGGCTCTGGGTCTTGACAGCTTTACCTTAATGCAGCTTTCTATCTTGGCCGGTCTTGGGGTCATAACAATGATGCGGTCTGACAGATATATTGCTTCGTCTACATCATGTGTCACCATAATCATGGTGGTTTTCCGTTCCTGCCAAATGCGGAGCAATTCATCCTGCATGTTCATGCGGGTAAATGCATCAAGCGCACCAAGCGGTTCATCAAGCAGCAGCACCTTGGGATAATTCACTAAAGCTCTTGCCAGGGATGCCCGCTGTGCCATACCGCCGGAAAGCTGATGAGGGTATGATTTATGGAAAGTTGATAATCCCACCAAATCAATAAATTTATGAACGTCCTGTTTACTTTCTTTATAGACGCTGCGGGCTTTCAAACCGAAGGCCACATTATCATAGACATTCAACCAGGGAAACAAACACCAGCCCGCGTTCATAAGATGGTTGGCTGATTGCCTCATTATCAATATACAGCTTCCCTTCATCAGCGCCGTTTAGTCCGGCAATCAGCCGCAGCAGCGTTGATTTGCCGCAGCCGGAAGGTCCAATGAGCGATACAAATTCACCGGCTTCAATGGTTAGATCAATACCGCTGAGGGCAACAACATCCTCTGCATCCTGCTGGGGAAAGCGTTTAACAACTCCTTCTATCTTTATTTCCCCTACCATTTTATGACTCCCTTCTGCCATACAAGTACATAATCGCGTACTTTGAATAATAGTGTAATAAGAATGGAAAAAGTAATGGCAATTAAGATAAGTCCTGCATAGACATTTGCATAAGCCATCATCTCCTTCTGCCAGTTAATATACCAGCCAATACCATTTTTGACCCCCAGCATTTCTGCCGTCATCAACGTGATGAACGAGGCGCAAGTCCCGTTAAATAGCCCGATAAACATGTGGGGCATGGAGGCAGGAACACCTACTTTGAATATTTGATAATATTTTCCGGCTCCCAGTGTACTGGATACTTCGAAATACGCATTTTGCACATTTAAAATCCCGCTGCTGGTCATTACAGTTGTCGGAAACCAAACGGCAAGCGCAATCAAAAAGGCACTGGCGGAAAATGTAGTGGGAAAGCTGATTAGCACCAGCGGAATCCAGGCGGTTGAAGGAATAGGTCCCAGAACACGAATCAGCGGGTTTATCCAATAGCCGGCCCCTTTGCTGAACCCTACGGCAATACCGGTAGCGAACCCGGCAATGGCTCCAAAAAAATATCCGGTAAAAAGCAGCTTGCCGGAAGAGGCAAGACAAAGGGCGAGAAATTCCCGGTCTTCGATAATAACGCCCAGGATTTTATCCAGGGACGGAAAGTAGATAACTGGCAATAATCCCAGTTTTTTGGTTACAATATTAAGTATGTTTAAAAATAAAATCGTTGCGGCAACAAACAAAGCCTGTTCTTCAATCCATGCTTTTGCTTTCACATTAAAATAAGAGGCCACTGTAACGGTTGCAAAACCCAGGAGAAAACATAGCAGTAAATAAATAAAATAAGGATGTTGTACCGGTGTATGCCTGCCGCCATTTGCCACGAAGCTTTCCACAATAATTGCTAAAACAATCGATAAAACCGGAAGCCATATGGTTGCTTTTTTCATCTGTTACCCTTCTTTCTGAACATAAAATGCGTATTTGCTGAAAATACGAAAAGGCCGGGAAAATGCTTTTTAAAAAGCATTTTCCCGGCCTCTAGTGTGTTAACTAGTCAGCCGCCACCAGATAATTGGTTGGCTTACACTTACAGGTTATGATGGTATTATACGGCATATGCCTCCTGCTGTAAAGAGTTTCTCATTATATTTTGGAACATAGCCTTATGCAGTGTCTGGGAAGCAGGATTTCTACCGGCAGGTAGTTTATGATATTATAAGTATACAGGTACTATTATTGCACATCGGCGTTCCGTACTTTGACAGAGTTGTTCATGATAGTATAAGTACAATAATTGAAACTAGGAAGGGATTAAAATGAAGATCGGCTTTTTTGACTCTGGTATTGGCGGTTTAACGGTTCTTGGTCACGCTTTAAAAATACTACCGTTTGCTGATTACACTTACTATGCTGATATCGAGCATTTGCCTTATGGGGAAAAGACGAAAGGCGAAGTAAAACAATACGTCCAAAACGGTATGGATTATATGGATAAAATCAACGTAGATGCCGTGGTGATCGCTTGTAATACGTCAACAAATGTTGCTGTCGGGAAATTGCGAAAGAAATATAGTTTTCCGATCATTGGAATGGAACCCGCTGTAAAACCAGCTGTTGCTTATTGTAAAGAAAAAGGCAAAAAGGTATTGGTACTGGCAACCAGCCTTACTTTACGTGAGGAAAAATTTCATCAATTAATTCATAGACTTGGTGCGACGGACATGGTTGATACGATGGCATTAGGCCGCTTGGTGGATTTTGCCAGACAGTTTGAGTTTGACACTTCAGCTGTATATCAGTATTTGCAACGGGAATTTGCACCATTAGCAATAGCTGATTATGGTGCCGTTGTTCTTGGCTGTACACATTTCCCATTATTTAATAAAGCTTTGCAAAAATCGTTTACAACAGAAACTGTCTTTTTTAACGGAACTGTTGGCACCATAAATCACTTGGCAGATATATTAAATAAAAAAGGAGTAGTTCCGAGTACCGATGATAAAATTAAATTCGTAATTACCGATGGCAAGCTTCCACCAAATGACGTTGATTATAAAAAAATATTGCAAACTTATTTGCATAGCATATAAACAAAAGCAAAGCCCCAGCCCGTACCCTGCCGCCACGCTTCAGCTATCCAGCATTAGGCTGCTATTTATGGACATAATAGCAATAGGCTACCGCTGATCTCATGCAGTTAGTTCCTCAGAAAGGCAAAACTATACCGGAATATTTAAAATAGAGGTGACAACTATGCATCATACCAATCGTGTTATTTGTCCGGTTTGCAGCGCTGACCATTTTACCCTAAAATACCAGGCTACTTATGAGTATTCCTATAGGATAGACGGGAATGCCCCCGGACTTAATAACACCAACGAGCTTCTGCCCTATATGTATGATCAACGGGAACAAAAAGATGCTAAGCAATCTATAGAATGCAAAACCTGTGGAACCAGCTATCCCTGCTATTTTGATAAATGGACAGAAGGGATTACCCCCAAAATGATACAAGAGGCTATTGCCTCAGCCTATAAGTCACAACAGTAACTCAGAGAAAAATAACGCGCTGTGTATAGCCTCAATCACTGCCCTATTATTGGTTTAAATCCGAATGCTTTTACTTGTATAACCCGCAATAAACATTTACAGGTATGCCGTCCACAGTCAAATTAACAACAAGGACTTCAGACACCGCCAATCGTACTTGCCCATCATTGCCAATCAACAAAGTAGGCGGTGATATATCCAGCCCGTCAATGCCTGCCTTGGCAAAATTTGTGCAAGCATTAGCACAAACCATGTTCCCCATTTCAGAAATAGCGCTTTGAGCCAGGCTGTCTAATTCAGGCACTTCCATTCCCATCATCATCTTGGAAGCGAACTGTTTAGCTGAATCAAGCTCCATGCCAATGAGGACTGCGCCTTTTAGCGGACCAACAACACCAATATTAATAAGAACCCCTTGATAAGTTAAAATGGAGCCTTTCAAAGAAATCCCTTTCTTTTCTACTGTTTGAAAGCCAAGTTGCGGTACTATACTGACAAAGGCCTCCAGTATAGGATTAATCATAGTTACATCCACAATACCGACCCCTTCTTAAAGCCGATTCCCAGATAGATTCTGCCAAAATCACTGTCCGCATACAAACAGTGAAGCCGAATACCCGGACTGGCGATTTCGGTCTGTGCTCCATAAAACACACTGGGGGGAGATACCCTGAGGCTAAAAGCTTTATCCTTTTTATTCAACATTGAGCAGGCAATCCCACCCACTACATTAGCAAATTCCGCCCCCATTGCCACAACCTCATCTTGGCCTTTTGCCGGCCGCCGGAGAATGACTTCTGCCATTTTCTCTGCCGCTTCCTTTGATATGTCTAAAATCATCGACCCTGGATAATGTCCAATTATGCCAATAACCACGGTAATCCCTTGTGATATGTTTTTTTCCGAACACTCTGCTTCGACAAAAGTTGCCGTGGTTTTTGTCATACGGGTTATGCTCTGTCCGAGAGCTTCTTTAAAAATGTCGATACTCCAGCTTTGCAGATTATTATATAAAACGTCCGGAGACATAACTCCTTCAATAACCTTCTTTAACACTTCGCCCTCGACAGGTTTTTGCAGATAGCCAACTACGCCGCAACGCCGGGCCTCAGCTTCAGTCTCCTCATCCTTCATTGAACTGACCAGAATTATTTTTGCCTTCGGGTCATGCGCAAGCAATGCCCTGCTGCATTCGAAACCGTCAGCCCCAGGCATGGCAATGTCCATTGTCACAATATCCGGTTCACATTGCCTGTACGTCTCAATCAAGCATTCAATGGAATCTGCTTCGCCAACGACCTCACAGCCTTCCTGCTGTAGGCTGTCTGCCAAAAGAGTGCGAGAAAACGGTGAATCATCAACAACCATAACTCTAATACTCACATTTTAACCCTACCTTCGTATAAAATTAATTTGTCTGAATCCAACTGCATAATGTCTTCAACCCAAAAAGCACCTAAAATACCACAAAATGCGACTATATATGCCAATAATAAACTAAACTTACTAAGAAAACAACTCCTCAAAAAAACGCATCCTGAGCTGCCAAAACTATCTGCCTGTTAATTACTAAAGGACTCCTGATGATTTCAGGAGTCCTTTAATGACACACATCCTATGTTTTATTTACCGCTTCCGGTTCCTTCATTGGCAGCTTATTATTCGGCAGATACCTCATCTTATGTTAATTGCTGCGTAATTTGGGAGAATCTAACCAAAATCCCGCTATATACTTCTTCCCATTTTTATCACTAAAAACACTTCTTACAATTACATCACCAGGCTCTTGAGAAAATCTGGCCTTATACAGCACTACCGTATATCCGTCTTTATTCTCTGTCGAAATAAATTCCTTTGATAAATAACTTCCAATTTTAGCTTTAATTGGTCCGATAGTGTTCTTATATTGTGCTTCATTTAAAGAAGTTTTCATTTGCTCATCAAAATCCCGGGAAAACCGTGGGTAATCATCTTCATTCATCGCTAACAGCATATTTTCGGTTATAGGGTTAGCAAACTTTTGCACCTCATCTGCCGAAAGTTGCTGTGCGGAGCAGCCAGATAGTATGACAAGACTAACCAAGAGTATAACCAAAGTAAGATATTTGCTTAATTTCATTATATTACCTCCCCTCGTTACAAAATGTAAAATTCGCCTAAGAAACCTGAATTCCTTTTTAAATCAAATTAAAGTTATTTAACGTACATATAGGGAACCGGCAGACTGTATGGAAAGCCAGTAAATATTCAAAAATCCAGCTAAAAATGGTGGACTGCAATTGCCTGCTATCTGATTACGGCTGCAGCCGCTTTGTCCAAGGCATCATTCAGCCATTGGGGGTGCATTGGCAGCAGGTTTGCAGGCAATTCATCAACAGCAAAAAAGGCTGCCCTGCTGATCTCATTTTTATCGGCCCGCAGGTGGCCGCCTGTTATAGTGCAGCGGAAACACAATGTGATAAAATGAGTGCGTTTACCTGACGGGTAGCTGAAAACCTGTGTTGCAGGTTCTGAATAGACCCCCACTAATTTTTCGACAGCCACAGCCAATCCTGTTTCCTCGCAGATCTCCCTGACAATGGCCTGAGTAACCGTCTCAGCCTTTTCCACATGACCTGACGGCAAACCCCAGAGTCCGTTATCCACACGTTCAACCAGAAGAACCTCACCCTGACTGTTAAGAATTACCGCAGTGACTCCGGGCTCAATCGTATCCGGCCAGGGAAAGCCGGGATTGCGCCACTCCCGGAAATCAGAACTGTGTTGAAACAGTTCCAGCAGAGTGGTGATCCTGGCATTGGGCAGCCGGTAATCGCTCGCTGCCGGATAACGGCAGGCAGTCCGCTCTACTAAGATGGCATCAAGACCGCATTGATGCGCTCCCAGAATATCGGTGTCCGGACTGTCGCCAATCATGACTGTCCGGCTGCTGTTGCCGGCCTTGTACAATGCCTGTTGAAACATGGGCAGATACGGTTTGCCGATAACAACAGGAACCCGGCGGCTGGCCGCCTGTATCGCCTGCACGATAGCTCCCGTAGCCAGCTGCCGTCCGTCCTTGCCGGGAAACGACAAATCAGAGTTGGTAGCGATAAACAAGGCGCCGTTTTCAATTTGCCGGACCGCCTGCTTAACCTCAGCCAAAGTCGTATGCTCATCATAGCCGACAACCACGGCCTGACATTCGCCGGTTGTCACTGCCTGAATACCCTGGTTGGCAAATTCCGCCCGCAGGCTTGCGGTACCAAGCACCTGAACACGCCTGATACCGTGCCGAGCAAGATAATGAGCGGCCGTCCAGCCGGGCGTAATGAATTCCTCCTCCTGTGAACTAACCCCCAGACGCAGTAATTTTTCACAGAACTCCCGGCGTAAGTAACGCGGATCATTGGTGAGAAAATAGATTTGTTTGCCCATTTTCCGCAGCGCTTCCACAGCTTCCCTGCTGCCTGGCAGAAGTTCATCGCCAACATACATGACTCCGTCCAGGTCAATTAAAAACACATCATATCTTTCGGCCAGCATAAAATCACCCCTTATAAAATTAAAAAGCCCGCAGGAGATATCCTGACGCACACCAAGTACGCCAAGCTATCCCCCTCGGGCTTTTTGTGCCAATAGGTGCCCCTGTCCGATTGAAACAGGGCTGCAGCGCTCGGTCGCGGCCCCTGCTCGCGCAGGCGGAACCCTAGCTGCCTATTCCCAGCTTATTGAGTTTATTATAGCATATATAAGGGAAAACCGTAATGTGTGAATACTTTCCGCTCAGGATTCATAACAGACCGACGCGCTTGCCGCCAGTACACCGGCAATATATTGGCTTACTTCGACATGAACCGGATGCACCAGATACGCCTCAAAACCGGCCATCGAGTCATATTGGGCAATCATTATGATATCATAGGCCGCCGCCCCCTGCCGGATGTTCACTTCCACCTTGAGATCGCGCAGAAACTCAATTTTCCCGCGCATACTTAAAAGTGCAGACCGCACCTGTTCAATATTGGCACTGCTTCTGTCCTTTAACTTGAGAAGTAGATTGTTTGTAATCATTTTTTCACTCCTTTATAGATAACATCAATACCGCGCCCTAGGCCTGATTGCCGGTAAAATCAATGGCTAACCGGCTAATTTTGCCGGCCCGGATGGCGAAATGAAAGTCAAGAGAAACCGGGCTGCCCGCAAAATTACCGGCTACCTGTGCGGTAAGAACAGTCTCATCACTAAATTCAACCAACGCTAAAGCGGTAAGCGTATCCCGGTATTTTCCGTTACTGGCTTCATTCCATTCTTTAATGGCTGCCGGCCCCACCAGTTCCCGTCCTTCGTCGTACACAACAGCATCTTCTGTGAAACAAGCGGCAAAGGCATTGCTGTCATAAGCATTTTTGGCCTCCACAAATGCGGCAATAAGCGGCGGTAAATTACCAATCATATTATCTTCCCCTTTACAAGTATTTTATTCGGTGCACACAGTGGGAAAAGGGGACAGGTCCCTTGTCCCACTTAGAACCAATAGTTTTTCCTTTTGGGACAAGGAACCTGCCCCTGTGTCCCACGATATTCATTCAGCACATCACCTCGTTATTTTTCTTTATTGTACACGAGGCAATAAGACAACAGTATGTCATATTTGAACTTATCTTTCGTAAATTTTTAAAGCTTGCTTTAAGCGGTTTGCTATAATTTGGCGGACATGTTCCGGCTCCTGCACCTCAACAAAACTGCCGAGTGAGAGAATATAGTCATACAGCCATTCACCCTCCGGCAGTACCGCTTCTAAGGTAAAACTGCCGTCGGCATTATGAGTAATAAGTGAGTCGTCAAAATAATCATAAAGCCGGTTTAAGACCTTGGCCTGAAAACGCAGCCTCAATGAAACCTGCGACTGTTTACCAGTCTTGCTTTCTGCCTGTTGCGGCTGTGGCAATACTTGGGGCATAAATGTTTCTAGCAGGGTTTTTATATTCTTCATGCGTGAAAGCCGGAAGGTTCTTTGCGCCTGGCGCTGCCGGCAGTAAGCTACTAAATACCAGGCATTGTCTTTAAAAAGCAGTTTTGCCGGTTCTGCTAAGCGGCGGCTTTTGTGCCCTTCACCGTTAACGTAATCAAAACACAGGACCTGCCGCTGCAGCATAGCCTGTTTTATATCGTTAAATTTGTTCTTGTCATTAGGTGCACTGCCCCACGGTGAAAAGTCGACTTCCACCCAGTCATGATCTGCCGCATGTTTGAATATGGCTCCCATTTTTTCCAATACCATATCCAATTCCGGATATTGCGTGGCCTGCAGCGTTTTAATGGCCAGCAGCAAATTCTCGCTTTCCTGCGCGGAAATCAGCGTCCGGTTTATTGCATAGTCTTCCAGGAGGTGTATGCCTCCGCCATTGCCCTTGTTTGTGTACACCGGCACGCCGGTAGCGGAAAGCACCTCAATATCCCGGTAAATTGTCCTGGTGGAAACGCCAAAACGGCCTGCCAGTTCTTTGGCCGTAACCGATCCCTTATTAAGCAATATGATGGTTATTTCAAACAGCCTGTTCGTTTTCATTTTTTTTTATCACCGCTACTATTATACTGCAAATAAGACATATTTTGTCCTATTTGCAGTATAAGCTCTCGCATATTGATATAGCAGCTTTTCCTTTTGGGACAAGAAACCCTGTCCTAAGAATGGATTGGCAGTGTCCGCCGCCGTAGTAAACATAAGATAGGGGCAGTCAGAAGTATTCTGACTGCCCCTATCTTATGTCAATACAAATTTACTATCAGACGCTTACAACAAGGCGGCAACTTGCTCAATAGAAAGAATGACTTCGTCGTTTTGAACCACTGCCTTGCCAGTAAAACGGTAGCCTACCTTTCCTGAAACCACTACCGCTTGCAAGCAGCCGGTTTCAGCCAAGTTCTGGCGAGTTGTTTCCATTTTGTACACACCAAAAACTAACTGACTGTCATTGACTATATTCTTAGCTTGACCAACTACAATCAAATGGGGGACGCCGGCTTTGGAGACAGATGTTAGGGCAATGAAGGGAGATGCCAAAATAGCCTCCTTCATTTCCTTGGTAAGTGTAACAAGACTATTACTGTTTTTTTGCTCTTGATTCATGATTACCACTCCTCATTTTGTCGTTATTGGACCTACTAGTACTATCATACCTGGTGCAATGAGGATAAGCTGTCAATTATTTAACAATTCTCAGAGCTAAAAACACTTATTTTTTAGAATATAATATCTTTTTTCCCGATAAAGATAATTTTTTTCTGTCAATTCTTTGATAGATTGCGAAACCATGACTCTCGATGAACCAACCAGTGCCGCAATTTCCTGCTGGGTTAATGGAATTGTAATCCGGATTCCGTTAGCGCAGGCCTCACCATGCTCCCGCGCCAAGCGCAGCATTAAACTCAATATTTTTTCCAGGGTTGACTGTCTATTGGTTTCAGATACTTGCTCCCAAATAGTATATAGCCGGTTACCCAGATTTTTTATCATTTCCCAAGCTAAATCGGGTTGGTTTTTTATGATCTTCTCGAAAGTCCAACGATCAATACTGCAAACTTTAGCTTCTTCCAATGCAATTGCTGTTGCCAATTGAACGGCACCGGGTCTAAATAATGCTGTTTCTCCCAACAGCTCGCCTGTACCCATAATATGCAGGATTGATTCATTTCCGTCTTCTGTTATACGCGTTAATTTAAACCGGCCTTCTTTGATAACATAAATATGATCTGCCTCATCTCCTTGCTGAAACAGAACTTGACCTTTCTTAATCTGCTGCTTATTGGTGGCAAAACAGATATGCTTAAAAAATTCTAAACTTAAACCGGAAAACAGTTCAATGTCACGTAAACATAAACATGGTTTGGTATTCATATTCGTTTTCCAACCCTCAGCATCAATTTATTTGTCATAATCTTCCCATTTTGTTAAATGGTTTACATCTTTTCACCGGGTTATAAGTATATAATTAAAGTCGTCAAGAGACCTTATGCCACTACGGTCAATCGTCCGTATCCAACGATCCCAAATAATGAAAATAAGGGGGACTACCGCCAATGACGAAACTATTGTGCTGTGAAATATTGCGTGCTGAAATCGAGCAACTGCTAAAAACAAAGCAAGATGTTGAAATTCAGTATCTCGAAGCAGGCTTGCACGCAGACTTTAAAAAAATGGAGAATGCTCTAAAAACTGCCTTAGATGGTATCGGCAATAACAATGATGTGGTACTGGGCTTCGGCAGCATGTGCCATCCGGAAATGGAGAGCATCGCCGCTAACTATGGTGTGAATGTTCTGGCAGGGAAAAACTGTATTGAAATCCTGCTGGGCGATAAATTAAAAGAGCTTGATGCTGAAGCCCGAACGTTCTATATAACAAGCGGCTGGCTGGAAAACTGGCGCAAAATATTTATCGAACAACTCAAATGGGATAAGATTGATGCACGTCAGAACTTTGGTTTCTACGAGCGTATTGTTCTGCTTGATACCGGTCTTATTCCCGTAGAAGACGAAGCCATATTGGAATTCTTCGAATACACCGAAGTGCCTATTGAGATTGTGCCAGTGGATCTTGATAATCTCAAAAAACTGCTTGGCACCTATCTCAGGTAACGCCTGAAAACAATTGCCTGTTTCTGCTGATTTTTTACTGTACCTATCATTTTACCTTAGACAAGCGTAAAAGTCTGTAAACTGTTTTACAATTATTCAAATATTTACGCCCTATCGCCTTCATGTTAAAATATCTAAATTACTATTCATTGCAGAGGAGAGTACTCATATGAAAATACTAGGCATATCCGGAAGTCCTGTCCCCAACAGCAATACCGACCGTTTAATCCTGCAGGTGCTGCGTTCAACTAACCTGGATTTCGAATTTATAAAACTAAGCAATGTACATGTCCGGCCCTGTTTAGCCTGTAAGGCATGCGTTGAAGACAACCTTTGTAAAGTTAATGATGATTTTCCTGCTATAGCACAAAAACTGCGGGAAGCACAAGCTGTGGTAATTGGCGGCTATACGCCTTACAGACTGCTTGATGCCTTTACCAAAGCTTTTCTGGAAAGGCTCTGGTCAATGAGACACTTGCATAGCCTAAACGAGAATAAATATGCTGTCACTATTGTTTCAGGTCTTTTTAAAGAAATTAGAGCTGCAGCCCTTAACGCCATGGCGACAGAACTGCAGATGGAAAGAATGCATCATGTAGCTGAATTTGAGATTGAAGGCAATGTGCCCTGTCTTACCTGTGGCTATGGCGATGACTGTAAGAACAGTGGCATACCCCACATATTTTCCCGGGAAATTAAGGCCTCCAAAGACCACTGTGTTGCCGTTGAAACACAGCCGGTGTGGGAAGAGGCCACAAAAACCGGTCAGTTACTCGGCCAGTTTCTCACAGGCAAAACTAATGATATCCCCTGTATTAGGCAGAATTAGTGGGACAAGGGACCTGTCCCCTCGTCCCATTATTATGGTTCATTAAATTGAACAATTTGGTTGCGGCCGTTTCTTTTGGCTTGCAGCAGGGCCTGGTCAGCCTGTTTGATTAGCTTTTCCATATCGGCAAGTTCCTCTGGAATCATAGTGGCCGTCCCGATACTGATAGTATACTTAGGAATGGTTAAATCACCGGCAGCACTTAACAGTATTGCTGATTGGATCTTTTTCCCCATGATAAGTGCATCGCTGTCCGTGGTATTGGGAGAAAAGATAATAAATTCTTCACCGCCGTATCTGCCGAATAAATCCTCCTTACGCAGGATGGCCTGCGTATCTTGGCTAAAATTAACCAATACGCTATCACCAACAGCATGTCCGAACGTATCATTGATAACCTTGAAATTATCACAGTCGATCATAAATACTGTGACCGGCCTTTGCTGACGGATCATTAATGATAGCAATTTTTCCGACATTTGCATGAATTGCGCCCGGTTATAAATGCCTGTTAAAAAGTCTTTGGTAGCCGCCTCCTGCAATCTTATGTCAATAACTTCACGGCTCATCAGCAAAAATGACATTGTGCTTATCAACATATGTAAGTATAGACTGATGAACGCAAACATTTGTGATAAAGAAAGGGAAAATGGCGCATGATTGGGTCCCAGCGAGAATGCATACAAAGCCCGTATAACCTGACAGGCGGCTAAAATCAAAAAAAACAATGCCACTACCCTGCGTAAGTTAGTACTACTGCTGCGAAAGAAAAGTCCGGCAGCCGCCACTAAGGAATACACGGCTATGGACATAGCACTAATAAAAGCTCTGATGCCGATGTTAGCTCCTGCCAGATAAAGCAGTGCAAAGCCCACAGCCAAGCCGGCCGCCACTTGCAGCCAGCGTTTCACCACACTTTTCAGCGGCACTCTGTCGATATAAACAATACAACAGACTTCTAAGGCAATACCTAGAAAAACAAGCCCATTGCCCACAATAACCGAGAAATCAACCGGCACTATCCCTCTAAAAAGCAATACGCCCGCACCTGAAGTTTGCAGCAGCTTTGCGTAGGTATAATACCGCATTAATACTTCAAAACCGGTAGTCTTGGCGAATATAAGCAGCATCAAACACATAACGAGATTTCCCATAAATATCAAGAAATAAATTGTATATGTATCCAGTATAGGCAAATAACTCACCTCAGTCACTTAGTCATACTGCACTTTTTAATAGGCTATCTCCTTACACATAATACAATATTATTATGACTATTACCATACCGAAGGAACAAAGTTATCTGCGTTTATTTTATGTAAAATTATACTTCCTATTAGGGTAAAAAAAATAAAATGCCGGCGTTCCCTGACAGGGGCTACGCCAGCATTTAGTCATTAGTAATCAACCAGTCAATAGGGACAAGGGTAGGGACAAGGGGACAGGTTCCTTGTCCCTAAAGTTGATTTGATGCAAGACAAAGCTAACAAGACAATTTTGAGGCAGTTTCTTTAACTATACCGGATCAGCTGCAGCTTTTTCCGCAGTACATGGTACGCAAACAGCCGATTAAGCTTTTCATATATAAACTATTTCTTTACCTTGGGATTAAATTCATTAGTATAAATTTGTTCCGGCTTAATACCGGCCTTAATCTCATTGAAATCGGTAAGCAAATCAATCCAGACGGTAACTGTTTCTTCTAAAATTACAGCATCTTTGGCATAATAACCGGGTTTAATTGTCTTAGGATCAACCTTGGCTCTTTTAGCGGTAATTTCAATGGCCTTGTCCGGATTGGCATTGGCCCAGTTGTTGGTTTTTGCCACTGCGGCAACAAAGCGTTTAACCACATCGGGTTTCTCTTTAATAAAGGTTTCGGAAAAATATGCCGGTGTCGCGCCGCCAATGGCTTCCCAGACATCAAAATCACTGAATAGAACAGTAAACTCGCCTCGCTCCTGGATGAAATCAGCGGTTTTGTGCATCATGGCCAAATCAATGTTTCCCTGGCGCAAAGCCTGATCCAGCTGCGCTTCAGGCATAACAATGACCTCCACCTTGCTTTTTGGGTCGGCAATTCCTTGTTTTTTCATATAGGCATAGGGCGTGTATTCATTGCAGCCCCCGATAGTGGGTATGCCAATCTTTTTACCGACCATGTCCTGCGCGCTCTTTATCGGGCTGTTTTTAGTAACTACGCCAACCATATGCGGGATGGCCTGGCTGGTTTCGGTATTTGCCGCAACCGCCTTAATTTTTGCCCCGGCGGAAATCCCGGCAATGGTTCTGTTGACATGAGCACCGCCCACATCCAGCTTTCCCGCCACAACGGCGGCCACCAATTGGGGCGAAGGCACAACACCGGCGTATTCAAGTTTTATCCCTTGCTCGGCAAAAAAGCCAAGTTCATCCCCCACATAATAAATTGACGGGCTTGTCGGCGCATTAGGAGTGGCCACGCGAATAACATCAACTTGTTTTCCGCCGCTTTCCGTATTGGTATTTGCCTGCTTTTTGGCACATCCGGTCAATGCCAGCATGAAAATAACCAATACCATCGCAGCAAGCCGCAAACGATTCCTGTATTTTTGCTGCAAATTGCATCACATCCTTCTTCTGCCCTGCTGGTGCTATTAAGCAAGCATTTCCACGAAGGCTTTTACTCTGGTCAATACCTGGCCGCTGGGTGCTCCGGTCTGGAAGGACCCCTCCAGGTTAATGCTTGGTATGCCTTTTTCATGAAAATATTTGCGCCACATTTCCCTGTCAACACTGGCAAACGAACAACCGATGTAGCCATACAGAATTATTCCCCGGGCATTTAGTTTGTCAACTTCATGTTCCAGTACATTACGCGCATACACGCCGGCACCGGCACCGGCATTGTCATATACCCATCTGGCCAGCGACTCTACCGGTGCAACATCTTCCCGGTACAGCTTAAAAGGAACGCTGCGCAAGCCTAAGAGCGCACCGCCTGCCTGGTCGATAGCCTCATAGATGCCAAATTCCTGACCGGTTCCGCCGGCCCAGACCAGCGGGATAACCTTTTTTAGATCGTCTTGATTGACCGGCTTATTTTGCAGTTCTGCGATTAATAAATCAATGGCCGCCTCATATTCTTCCGGTTTGCCAAAATAGTTGTTCAGGCCGATGTTAAGCATCAGGATGGTTGCCAGACTGCGTACATAAAATG
>POVV01000809.1_pt1 | contig 15913 bp, 15 predicted proteins | sample 1560271 | NCBI WGS metagenome assembly POVV01 (sample SAMN08337232, study PRJNA429181) | Bioreactor metagenome, whole genome shotgun sequencing project. | biome: cows' rumen and soil; feature: anaerobic; isolation source: anaerobic chemostat enrichment culture, galacturonate as sole carbon... | reverse complement strand
GCTATTAGTACAATTTAATAAACAGCAATCAGCATGAAACCAATCAACATTCGCTTTCAATTATGAGTAGATAAAGAAGGGGGATTGCTTTTTGATTAAGTATTATGTGTTAGACACCAATGTGTTATTACACTCTCCCTATGCAATTACTGCTTTTAACGAACACATGGTAATCATTCCCGAAGTAGTGCTTGAGGAACTTGACCGGTTCAAATCCGAAACCAGTGAACGGGGTGCCAACAGCCGTCTGGTCAGCCGTATGATTGACAAGTTCCGGATCGAGGGTAATTTATTGACAGGCGTATCTCTCAACAACCAAGGCGGACTTGTGCGTATTGAAGCCAATCATCTCGATACCCATATGCCGCCTCACTGGGACAAACTAAAAGCTGATAACCGTATCCTGCAAGTATGCAAAGGGCTTGCCGAGGACAATTTGCCTACCGTGTTAGTCAGCCGGGATACCAATATGCGGGTAAAAGCCGCTATATTAGGCATTCAGGCCGAGGATTTCCGTAATGAAAAAGTGGCCAGCGTGGAAGAACAATACACAGGCCGCGCCATAGTGTATACCGCCTCCAACATCATTGATGCGTTTCATCAGGATGACGGCAATTATCTGGACCCAAGCGTGCTCCAGGTTTTTGACGAGGCCACTCATACTATGCTGCCCATCGAACTGGTAACCAATCAGTTTTTGTTAATTCGTTCCACCGACAACGACCGCCATACCGCCCTCGGGCGTTTTGACGGTCAAAAAATCGTGCATCTCAAATACCGCAGCCGTAATCCTTTCGGTGTTTCACCACGCAATGTCGGGCAGGTGTTCATGCAAGAATGCCTGATGCTGAGCGCGGAAGAAGCACCGCTTGTTATTATTAAGGGCCCGGCCGGTACGGCTAAAACCTTCTATTCGCTGGCCGTCGGCCTCTATAACCATCTGGACTGCCGCCCCCGTGCCTACCACCATGTATTAATCTGCCGCCCAAATGTACCCATGGATGAAGATCTTGGTTTTCTTCCCGGCTCGGAACAGGATAAGATCGATCCCTATATGCGCGCTATTCGCGACAATCTGTTTACCCTCATGTCAAGTCACAACATGACTGAGCCAAAAGAAATTGAGCAAGCCGAAGACACGGTGCAAATGCTGTTTGATAAACACATTATTCAGACCGAAGCCCTGGCCTACCAACGTGGCCGCTCACTGCAAAAATACTGGATTATTCTTGATGAAATGCAAAACTCTACTCCCCGCCAGGCCAAAGGAGTTATTACCCGTCCCGGCCTGGGCACCAAAATCATTCTCTTAGGCGACCCCGAGCAAATCGACCATCCCTTCCTGGACAGCCGCACCAACGGTCTGGTCTATGCGGCCGAGAAAATGAAAGGCAGCAAGCTGTGCTTCCAGGTAACCTTAGACCATGATGAATGCGAGCGTTCACCGCTGGCAGCCGAAGCGTCATTAAGACTCTAAGAGAGTCTAACATAAAATCCCGCCCCTTTTCAGGGGCGGGATTTTATGTTAGACCAGCCACTGGACAACAGCCAATACCAGGCCGGCTATACCACCGACAAATACGCCATTAATCCGAATCCAGTCAAGATCTTCGCCAGCCTTGTCTTCAATAAATTGGTTAAGCTCCTCATCGGAAAGCTTACGCAGCGCACTGCCGGCGACTTGGCCGACAAGCGAATGCTCCTTATTGAAGATGTCGGTCAGCAAGGTTTTCAAATAAGTTTCTGCCCGGTGCTGTAAAAGAGTGCTTTCCTTAACCTGCTGCCAATAACTTGCCAGTTGGCCGGCAAGCCAGTCGGCCACAGAGTCACGGTAAGCCGAAGGCCGCTTAAACGCCTCCAGTATCGCCTGCACCACAGCAGTCAAAGGTCCGGCAAACGAAGCCCTGGCAAGCTGGCCATTCTTCCAGTCATCAATAACGGCCGCCCACTCAGGTGTTTCCAGGTTTACGGACACCTCCTTAAGTTCTTCCTGAAACCACTGGCGCACAGGGTGCTCCGGTTCGGCCAATTCATCAATTGTGCGAATAAGCTCCTCATGCAGGGCCGTTGCCGCATCCTCCAGGTTAATGCCGTCCATGCCCTCCAGTACCCCGGTAACCAGCGAAGCCAGCCAGTTCTTCTGAGCTGTGTTTTGTTTTAACTGCTCCAGATAGTTATAAATGGCCTCCCTGGTGCCCTCCTGCGCACACCTGACGGCAAGCTCGTTAACCACTGCCGTATAAAGCTCTCCTCCCTTTTCCTCCTGCAGGGTCCAGCGAAGCAGGGCAGCGGCCTGCGGAGCAGCCGACTGGCGCCTGAATATAACTTTAAGCAAACGTTCACCATATTTGCCAACCGCCCCGGGATCTATCGTCTGGGCCAGTTCTGCCAGCAAAGTATCCAAAACGGTTCTGACACCGGCCTTACTCATATGAGTTCCGGCATATGCCGTCAGTTTATCCAGAATATTAACCTGGTGAATCCGGTCGGCAATTGACTGTTTATTAAAGAAATCCTGCTCAATAGTACGGGTTAATGCCTCAATAATCCGGTCACGGTTGCGGGGAACAAGCGCGGTATGATAAGGAAATCCCAGCGGCCGGCGAAATAATGCCGTAACGGCGAACCAGTCGGCAACACCACCGGCCAGACTGGCTTCACTGATCGTTAACAAGGCGGCTGCCAGCTCATTGCCGGGATAATGATACTTTAACGCCAACGCACCGGCAAACAAACCGCCTGCTGCCGCAAGTACCGTATTGGCCTGCCGCTTAACCGGCCTCATGGCGTCACTCCTGCCACATAGGCGATCACAAATAAGATCATGCCCACAAAGCCCCCGACAACCGAACCATTAATGCGAATCATTTGCAAGTCATCCTTAACTTTATCTTCAATATAGTGCACCAGATCATCATTGCTGAAGCTTTCCAAATAAGCGCTGACAATCCGGCCAATTTTACCATGATTTTGGCCGACCGAGCGGCTAATCCAATCAGCCAGGTAATTATCAAAACCGGCCTGACGCTCCGGGTCGCCAACAAATTCATCGGCCAGCTTCATCGCCTGCCTAACCGCCCACTTACTGCCGCCGGCAAGCATCTCCGGCTGAGAAGCCGGCAGTTCTGCCAATTGCCCGGCAATCCTTACCACCAGTGGGCCGAGTTCCATTTCAGCCTTCTCAGCCAACACCGGATCTTTCTGCAAACCATCGGCCAGGGTGACCGCCCAGTCGCGCAACCGCTCACGCAGCGGATGCTCCTGGTCGTATATTGCTTCCAACCATGCCGCCGTTTTTTTCTGAATGATGACGGCAACGTTAACCGGATCAAGCTTTAATAATTCCTGCAATATCCATTTTACCAGCTTGCGCTCACCATGCCTGGCGGCATAGGAATTCAGCGCGCCGCGGTATATATCGGCAATCAGCTTGGTCATATACGGCTCGCCCAGCAAGCGTTTCCCTTCAGTAATGAGAAAATCTATGCATTTATCCGCAAAGCCATGCTCTATCGACCAACGTAAAGCCTGACCGGCCAGCGGTGCTGCCTGCACACGCCCCGGGTGCTCTGCCAGCAGCCTGTCCAGCGCCGCTGACAGTTCTGCCGTCCGGATGCCGGTTGCCGCCTCCCGCAGCACATCTTCAGTTAATACCTGCAGCTGCTGCCTGGCCTCAGGCCTGTTGGCACAGCTCAGCAGCAGCCGGGCCAGTCCGGCTTTGGCCAGCGTGTCTTTGATATTGGCGGCAGTAATAATTTCTTCTTCCACCATAGCAACAATGGCGCTAAAAATGCGTTCACGATTTTTGGGGATAATGGCGGTACGGAATGGAATATTCAGCGGCCGGCGAAACAAGGCGGTTACTGCATACCAATCAGCCAGGCCCCCGACCATAGCCGCACCAAAGCCGCTATGCACCAGCCCGCCCCAAAAACTGTATTGCCAGGGATAACTCAGGCAAAACCCGGCAACGGCAGCAGCCAGGGTTAAGCCTGCTTTACTGCTATTGTCAATACGCAAGCGATTCCCGTCCTTTACAGTTATTTAACAATTATAAAATCAACCGCTTAGTCATGAGCTTTACGGCCAGTGGCATTAACAAAGCCGCCAGCAGCACCAGCACCCCGGCATGCACCAGCAGGCTGGGATTACTGTTTCCCAAAACCAGCGCCCGGCATACTTCCACACTGTGATAAATCGGATTAAACCAGGCTACCGCCTGTGCCCATCCCGGCATGGAATGGATGGGAAAAAATACGCCGGAAAAGAGATAAGCCGGTGTTAAAAACAAGGTTATGTAGTAATTAAATTTATCAATATTCTCAATGAGGCCGGTATAGCAAATGGCTAACAGGGAAAATGCCAGCCCCGGAATAGCCAAAAACAACGGAATCAATAATGCCCACCAGGACTGGACTTGCCCCAGGGCGGTAATGACTGTCAGAATAACCAGCCCAAACAGCATGCTCTTACAGGTGCCGTACAAAACATCGCCGGCAACAATATCGCGGACAGTAACCGGACCGGCCAGCATAGCATGAAAAGTCTTTTGGTAATGGAGTCTGACAAAACTGCCATACGTACACTCAAACGAAGCGGCAAACATGGCTGAAGAAGCCACCATTCCTGGCGCAATATACTGGATATAGGACAACCCGTCGATATCCCGGACAAAGCTCCCCAGTCCATACCCCATAGCCGTAAGATAGAGCAGCGGTTCAATAAAGTTGAACATTACATTCGTAAACCATATCTTTTTAAACACTGCCAGGTGGCGGGCAAAAATTCGCAAAATGGCCATTATGCTTCGCCCCCTGCGCCGGTCAGCTTCAAAAACACATCCTCCAGATTGGACTGTCTGAGCAGGCAGGCATGCTGCGGCAGCCCCCACTCTTCCAGGCTGTGCCACAAGGCCTTCCCGTCGGCAGCATATAAAAAGAGACCATCCACCACCTGGATAACCTGACCGCCCCAGGCCGTAACCTTCTCCGCCAAACCGGCCGGCAATTCGCTTAGCGGCAGGTGCACCTCAATCGCGTCAGGCAAAACATAGGTTTCAATCAAATGACGCGGGCTGCCTTCGGCCAAAATAATACCTTCATGCATGATGACCAGCCGGTCGCATAGCTGCACCGCCTCTTCCATGTAATGGGTCGTCAGAATCAGCGTCACACCACTGGCTTTGAGGCTGCGGAGCTTTTGCCACACCAAATGCCTGGCCTGAGGATCAAGCCCGGTGGTCGGTTCGTCCAGAATCACAATATCCGGCTGGTTGATAAGAGCCCGGGCAATGACCAGCCGCCGCTTCAGGCCGCCTGACAAGCTTTCGATCTTATTATGCTGCTTATCTTCAAGTCCCATGAAATCGAGCAGCTCCTGTCCCCGCTTCCTGGACTCGGTGCGGGTAAGGCCAAAAACCACGCCATAAGCCTCCAGATTCTCAAGGACAGTCAACTCCACGTCCAAATTATCCTCCTGGGGCACAACACCCAGCCGGGCCTTAATCGCCGGCGGCGTCAGTCTGACCGGCTCTCGAAACAGCCACAGCCGGCCCTCTTCCACCGTGGACATGCCATACATCATGCGCATGGTCGTGGTTTTACCCGCACCGTTATGACCTAAAAAGCCATAGCACTCTCCGGCCTGAATGCTGAAGGAAATGCCTTTAAGCGCCCGAAAGCTGCCATATGTTTTGCCAAGGTTTTCGGCCCTGACAATTTGTTCATTCATGCTATCATCCTTCCATAGAGAAAAAAAGCAGTAGTATTATTCTAATAATACCACTGCTCTCAAAAATTCACCACACTATGCCGGTTTTACTTACTAACATTGCCAATTATAATTGCCTCTCAAGACTGCCGGCGTACAAACACAATCCAATCGCCGGCCTGCTGATGTTGTTTCAGCAAGTCGGGTATATCAGCAGAATCCTCCAGATAAACAGGCGTAATAACGGCTATCCGCAAATCCGGCTGTAACAACTGCAGCTTTTCCACAACTCCCAGCCGCCATTTACTGTGAAAATCACCCTGGTAATGGATAATTTTATACTCAGGATGGGCCTGACGGTAGTTGGCAATACTCTCTGCCATCGTATCATCCTTCAGGCACTGCGCCTTATAATAATCCTCAAGTTTATCCGAGCTGACCGGCATTGTTCCCGCTTTACCGATTTCAGTCATATGGGCGAGAAACCGTTCCCGGTATTCCCCGTCCGGGGTAAGATGAAGCTGAGGCAGGTAACCCGTCATCTCTGGTGCGATTTGTGTCAGCGACCCGGTTTTGGCATACTGCGCCGCCAGTGTGCGGGGAATATTGGCCGCAATAACCGGCAGCGAGTTAACGCCGGCAAACGCCACTAACGGCCGGTAGGCTTCCTGATAATTATTCCACGGACGGGACTTGGCCAGAAACTCCTGTTCTGTAATTTGGCCTGCCAGATAGTCGTCAAGGTGGCCTTGCACATCACGCTCAAACATTTCCAAAGATACAGCAAGCCCGGGCTGGTGGGCAAAGGTACGCTGCAGCAGTTCCAGCTCCAGTGCATGCAAAACCGCATTATCGTGATACTCCCCGAACACCAGGACATCATACTGCTGAATGAGTCCGGCCATCGCTTCGACGGTCGTCTCCTGGCCGGCGACGGTATAAATCCGGTAATCGGCCTGAGCCGCCTGCACAGCATTGGGCATTGTCAGCAACACTATCACCGCCACAATATATTTTATTATACTCATCATAATGTAAAGGTCATGCCGGCATGGACCATGGATCCCATCAAATTAAGTTCTGCATCCTTCTTATTAAAGATATTCTTTACACCAAGCTGGCTGCTGAAATTTTCATTCCACTTTTTATTAACCGATACATTCCACAAGGCATAGGTTTTATGAATATCATCATTAGAGGAATACAAATAATCTTTCTTCCACTCGTTCCATAACACCGCACTGATACCATTTTCCCGGTTGTCATCATAATGTAGTTGTACCGTTCCCTGCTGCTTGGCCCGGCCTTCCAGCCGCTGCCCGGTCGTCCCGGTGGCATCCAGATAGGTGTAATTGAGCTTCAGCGTCAGCTTGTCCGTCAGCTTGCGGCCAATTTCAAACTCCACACCGTCAATGTCGGCCTTGTCCTCATTTAAATATTTTGAATCGGCACGCATTCCTACCCCCGGAACAAAAGACACCTTTGTATTCGTAGATATAAGGTCTTTCACATCATTAACAAAATACGATAATTTGCCAAAAGTGTTGCCTTTCTCCCCTTCGATAGCCAGCTCATAGCTGGTGGATTTCTCCGGTTTCAAATCAGGATTGCCGGTTACATGTACAGTCATACCTGCCATTCTTTTCGTCATTTCCATATACATGTCATCCAGAGTAGGTGCTTTAAAACCCTTACCAACATTTAGCTTTAAACGGGAATTGTCGTTCATTTTGTAAGTCATACCCAGTTTGGGGCTGACATTGCCGGAAAAGCGGTTGCTGTCGTCATACCGCACCGAAGGAATAACCAGCAGACGGTCATTGACCAGCCACTCATCCTGCACATAGATGGCCGAATAATCCATATCAGCTTCCGAACCTTGTTTGGTAATATTGCCGTAAGTAATGTCAAAAATATTATTACCGGTACCAATTCGCGTTCCCCGGTATTCTTCCTTTCGAATTTCACCGCCTGTTGTCAGCAAATGGTTATCAGCAATCTGCGTTGAAAGATGTCCTTCCAGGGTCCAGGTTTTACGCTTGGAAACATCAAAGTCTGTTAGTTGTCCGGTGCTATCTAAAAAGCTTTTATTAATTTTTTCATGTTCCCCATAATAAGTCCGTATTTGATAATCACCATTTTTAGCCTTACCGCGCAGCCCCAGGCTGAATTGGTCCCGGGTATTATCATAAGTGTCATTGCGAAGAGCCCCTGAGGTTTCGGTTGTGCGTCCCTTTAAATCCTCGCGCAATAAATTAATAGAGACATCAAGGAAGGTATCGTCAGATAAATCATAGGTACCTTCCAGGTTAAAATTGTCGCGCTGCCCGAATTGATTTTCAGCGGTACCATCATCATTAGTATAAGCATCGGTCTCAGTCCGGTCGGCACTGACAATCCAGGACCATTTGCTATTTTTGCCACTATCATAGCGAAGAAAATAATTTTCATTACCGACACTAAATTTATCACTGTAGCGCTGGGGGCTTAGGGAAAAAGTAAACTCTTCCTTCTCTGGTTTGCGGGTTATGATATTAATTACACCTCCCAAGGCATCTGACCCGTACATAGAACTGACTGGTCCCCGGACAATCTCAATCCGTTCAACATTCTCCATGTTAATCCGTTCCAGTTCATAGGAATTGGCAGTCGAATAACTGCCTTCTGAAACCAACCGTTTGCCATTGATCAGAATCAGTGAATGTCGTGTCGACATCCCCCGTACGGTTATATTACTGCCAGCCATCGCCGGAGCGGAAACGTTGATGCTGGTAGCCATCTGCAAGGCATCGGCCAAATTATGCGCCCCGATTTTGTCTAGATCCTCCCTGGTAATGACCTCAACAGCCGAAGGGGTTTCTTTAATCTCCTGCTCAGTCCTGGTGGCTGTTATCGTTACATTGCGGGTATCGACGGCCTGTTCCTCCGCATAGACCGGCATAGCCAGTGCGGTTAATATCGACAGGCTCAGCAGCGTCAGCTTCCTGGGGCTTGTAAACACGTTTTTCATCGCCACAACTCCTCATATAATTAAAATAAAAATAACAAAACTCCATGCGATATCAACCGTCATGGAGCTCACAGGCTCTCTTATGTTCCCGGTATCAGCCCTGGGCGGCGATAGGTTCCACTTCCACCGAATGGACTCCGTCCAGCAGGGCGTGCAGGCATTCTAATACCGATTGCGTAATATTCATATGCCAGAACTGTCCGGCTACCGTTAAGCGGACAAGGTCGGCCCGGCGCGTAATCAGGCCGCGGGACTCCCAAATATCCAGCAGGGCTTCCAATTCCCAGACAACAGCCCCATAGTGCCTTGCCAGGACAGGCAGGCTTAAATATCCCCGCTCCAGCTGGCCGACAACCATATTATGCAGCTCACTGCCGTCAGGCTGCAGCGCCATCGCGGCAACAGGCTTATGCCCTTCCTCAATACTCTTGATATAAGCAGCCATATTCCGGTGCAAAAACATGGTTACGCCGCCGACATTGCCGCCGGCTCCGGCACCAAACGGAATGACATTATGTCCCGCCTTGGTAAGGGTATTGTACAGGCTGCGCTCCCGGGTGGTTTTTCCCCAGTGGCAGTTGCTGAGCCGGGAAAATATACCGGCCGACAAAGTAGCCTCAGCCAGGGCAAACATTTCGGCCTGATCGGCGGTGGTAGCTGCCGGCGGCAGTTTCCCGGCAGTAATCGCCTGCCGCAGAGCACTGTTCGGATAAATATTAAGCTGATATAAGTCCAGTCCGTCAATGGCCGCCAGTTTCAGCAACCGGATGTCGTTGGCCCAGACTTCACTGGTTTGATGAGGCAGCCCGTACATTAAGTCAATAATAACCGTCGCTTGGTTATAGCCTGACAACAGCTCCAGCTTCGCCAAAATGGTTTCCGTATCATCAATGCGGCCAACCGCACGCCGCACGCCGGTATCGAAGGACTGAACACCGATGGAAACGCGGTTTACCCCATGGGCCAGCCAGGCTTCTATTTTGGCCGGTACCAAATCATTAATCCGCCCTTCAAGTGTTAACTCATAGTCATTGGCCAGCGGCAGGCAATCCTGAATCGCCCCCAGCAGGCGGGAAACATTTTGCGGCGCCAGGGTACTCGGGGTTCCGCCGCCAATAAATACGGCATTGACCGGTCCACTGTCCAGATAGCTGCTGCCTTTACTCAGCCGCAGCTCTTTAACCAGACTGTCAATATACAGGGTTTCCATTTCTTCATTCGAGTAATTCTGGAAAAAACCGCAATACAGGCAGCGCTGCCGGCAAAACGGGATATGAATATAGGCAACACGCTGTTCCGGTTTTACTTTTTGCTTCAGCAAAGATTGCCAGGTACTCTGCCAATTGCCTGGCAGCAGCGGCTTGCCGCGGACGCCGGCATGCACCACCCGGCGTTTTTCAAAGGCGGAGGTCAGCGGCTCACCAGCCGCAGTGCCAACAGTCAGAGCATATTGTTCGGAATCCATAGCAGTCAAAATTTGGTTTAATCTGTTTCCTCGCAAGCGGCAATCACCTCACTTTTCCCCGGCTGCTTGCAGCAGTTTTATTTTTATATCTGTAAATACTGCCCGTGCTGCCTGCAAGTCTCCGGCATCAGGATGTTTGGCGGCTTCCGCGTAACGCGCCAGCCGCTCCGGTGTAACAGCATGCGGATGATCTCCCGGCATTTTCTTAAACTGTTCTATTAACCGGGGGTCAATTTTTCCCTGGCAGATAAACGTTCCCACCAACTGGTTGCTGGCATCCAGGAATGCGGCGGCATTCTTCAGGCTGTCGGCGGCATGCTCGGAATCCGGATAGGCGCCCAGCGTGGCAAATAAGGCAACAGGCTTGCCCTCAATGGTCTTGAGAAACTCCTGAGCTTTTTTATCAGCAGTCCCTTTGTCCACCCAAAAGCCGACTGCCACAAAATCATAGTCTGCCGCTGACGGCGCTGTTTCCACCGGAAACAAACCGGCTTCCGGACCAAAAACCTCATGGATAGCTTCTGCCACCAGCTTGGTATTCCCGGTTAAACTTGAGTAAACAATTAACGTTTTCATGATAAAGCCTCCCGTAAATTTTTATTCACTATAATTTTTTAACCCCCGTGCCCCCCAGAGCAGCAATCCCAGGCCCATTAACCCCAATATTGCTGTATTGGCGGCAGCCTGACTGTCCCAGGCCGGCAGCCGCATCAGTTTATTGGCAAGGCTTAACGGCAAAACCGAGACAATGGTTTGCAGAGCGGGCGGCAGATTCTGAACAGGAAAAAACGAACCGCAGAAGAAAATCATGGGGGTAATAATAAAATTATTAACAAGCGATATGTCGTCCGGATCGGCAATGGCTAAGCCCAAAGCAACTCCCAGCGCCGCAAAGAAAAAAGCCGATAACAATATGGCGATTATAGCAATGCCGGACAGCGCCGGCACAGCAAACGCCAGCCAGGCGACAACATATACCAGCCCACCCATTAATACACCACGGGTTATGCCTGCCAGGACAATACCGCCGACAATTTGCAGCGCCGGCACCGGACTTAAAAAAACCGTCTGAAAGGTATGGAAATATAATCTCCCGGCACTTACCGACAAGGCGGTTTGCTGAAAAGAATTGAGCATGACTGTCAGGCTGACAATCCCGGTAGTCAAAAAAGGAACATAACCGCCGCTGACCTCAACCCGGGAACCCAGCCCCAGGCCAAAAGCAAATAAATAGATAACCGGAAACATCACTGCCGAAAAAACATAGCCCAGCTTGCCGATTTTTTTCTGCATTAACAGCATTTCCCTGCAGTATACCGCCCAATAGCCGCTCATGCCTGCCCCTCCCTGATTAAGCGGAGAAAAGCGGTTTCCAGTGTCGTCTGCTGATCATTGCCGGACTCAGCGTCAGCCAGTCGCTTAATGCCTGCCGGGGTATCAACAGCAACAATCTGCCCGGCTTTTAACAAAGCCACCCGCTGGCACAGCTGTTCGGCTTCCTCCATATAGTGGGTTGTCATAAAAATAGTGGTGCCGGCAGCCACCAGACCTCTGATCATGGCCCAAATATCCTGCCTGACATCCGGGTCAAGCCCGACTGTCGGCTCATCCAGCAGCAGCAGCCGGGGTTCGGGCAAGAGCGCCCGGGCAATTAAGAGCCGCCGGGCCATGCCGCCGGATAAAACACCCACCCGCTTACGGCACAGCTCTGTCAAATTGAACTTATGTACAAGCTCTTCCACCCGCTGCCGGGGTTTGGCAACCCCATACAGCCTGGCATAGGTGAGTAATGCCTCCTGCACCGTGAACTCACGTTCCAGATTATTTTCCTGAGCCACCAGGGCAATCCTTTGTTTCATGCCCTGCCGTTCCCCGCCTCCATCCCGGCCAAATATCGTCAGCTGACCACCGTCAGGGCGGCTCAGCCCGGCAACCAGTTTCATCAGCGTGGTCTTGCCGGCACCATTAGGACCAAGCAGGCCAAAGGTTTCTCCCTGAGCTACCGTTAAGGAGATACCGCGTAAAATCTCCTGCTTGTCATAGGTTTTGGCCAGCCGGTGCAGAACCAGGGCGGCCTCAGGCTCCCGGTGCGAGGCAAGTGTCGTGCGGGAAACAGACAAGATGTGAACTACCTCCTTGTTCAACCGTCATCACCGTGGTTTCAACCCCATACAAGGAACGCAGGTTTTCAGCGGTAAATACTTCTTTTATCGAGCCGTCGGCAAAAATCCGGCCGTCTTTAACGGCGATAATCCGCTGACTGAAGCGGGCCGCATGATTCAAATCATGCAGTACCATAACAACCGTAAGCTGCCGGTCCTGATGCAGTTTGCGAACCAGTTTCATTAATTCCAGCTGGTGATGCAGATCCAGGTAAGTTGTCGGTTCATCCAGCAGCAGCAGGCGGGGCTGCTGGGCCAGCGCCATGGCCAGCCAGGCCCGCTGCCGTTCACCGCCTGACAAGCTGTCCAGACGGCAGTGCTGCATTGCCTGCATACCGGTAGCTGCCAGCGCTTCGGCCATACAAGCCTGATCAGCGGTTGCCAGCTGTTCAAACATTTTTTTATAAGGCATCCGCCCATATGACACCAGATCATTGACGGTCATATCCCCCGGGGCATGTACTGTCTGAGGAAGAATGGCCATAATCCGGGCCACCTCCCGGGGCGGCAGGCTGTAAATATCTTTACCGTCTAAGAGGACAGTGCCGGCCAGCGGCGGCAACAACCGGCTCAACGCCTTCAACAGTGTCGATTTTCCCGAACCGTTGGGGCCGATTATCGAGATCACCTCCGGTTTATCAATCACCAGATCCAACTGCGGCGCAATTACCTTATGGCCATAGCCCAGCTTAGCGGCACGCACTTCCATAGTGTGATTGGTCAGGTTCATCGTCTCATCCCCTTTCGCAGCAAATAAATAAAGAACGGAGCTCCCAGAAAAGCCATAAAAATTCCCACAGGCACTTCCACCGGACTGAACAGCGTACGGGCCACCGTATCGGCGGCTACCACCAGCGTGGCTCCCAGCACTGCCGCGCAGGGCAGCAAATATTCGAAATCAGAACCCACCAGCATGCGGGTTATATGGGGAACAATCAGTCCGACAAAGCCTAACAGACCTGCGACACTTACGGCGGAAGCGGCCAGCAGCGCCGCCAGCACCACCAGCAAAAAGCGTGCCCTTTCTACCCTGATACCCAGTCCCTTAGCCACATCATCCCCTAATTGCAGCGCGTTCAAATACCGGTAAGACAGTACCGCTCCCACTATGCCGATAATACTGTACGGCAAAATCATGCTGACATGATCCCAGCTGCGGCCCTGAAAGCCCCCAGCCATCCAGTTGACAACCCCCTGGACCTTATCGGAATGAAAAACCATGAGTGCACTCATGCCGCCGCCGAAAAAAGCCGCCAGCGCCACACCGGCCAAAATCAGCCGCAGCGGCTGCACCCCCCGGTCCCAGGACAATAAGAATACGATTGCGGCAGCCACCAGAGCGCCGCCAAAGGCCATCGCCGGTACCAGCGCCGTCAGTCCCGGCCACAAAATCATCACCGCCATAGCGGCCAGTCCGGCTCCCGCCGATACCCCGATAATACCGGGGTCGGCCAGCGGATTGCGCAGCACACCCTGCAGAATGCAGCCGGCCAGTGCCAGGTTTATCCCGGTCAAAGCTCCGACAAGTACCCGGGGAACCCGGATATTATAAATAATCTGGTAAACTTCCGTACCGGCCGGAGAGGCAAACACATTCCAGATGTCAGACATACTGACAGCCACGGCACCCACCCTGATGCCAATTAACAGCGCCAGAACCAAGGCCGCCAGCCCGGTAATACTGATAACCGCCCGTCGGGTCATCCGCGGATCTGCAGCCAATTCTCTCACTACTCAGCCACCTCCGGATATAAATGACCGGCCAAAATACTCATGGCTTCATCTACCTGAGTCCCGGGATTAACGGCAAACAGCTTGTACGGCAGCCGGTGAACCTGATTGGTAGCTACAGCCTTCAACCCGCGCCAGGCCGGGTGGCCGGCCAGCTCATTGCTGAACTTGTCGCTTACCTTATCATCAGGACTATGGGTGATCAGCAAAATCTTATCCGGATTCTGCTTAGCAATATACTCCATACTTAGCGGCACATAGCCCATATGACTCTGTCCGTCATCGCCCTGATCACCCAGATTAACAGCTCCCAGCCGTTTGACCAAATCACCGGTAAAGCTGCGCGAAGTTGCCATATGGAAACTTTCCGGCGACCCCCAGATAACGACAACCTTCGGTGCAGGGCGGTTTTTATTTTTATCAATTATGCTTTGATACCTTGACTGAATTTTGCCGATAACGGCGGCAGCCTGCTCCGGCTTTCCTGCTAAATCCCCATAAAACTGCAAGGTATCGATAACATGCTGATAGTTTTCCAGCGACTGCAGTAAAATGGGAATCCCCGCCTGATCCAGCACCGGAATCAGGTTATGATGAAAGGGCATGTTAACCCCCAAAATTAAATCAGGCTTAAGAGTAACAATTTGCTCAAGGTTGGGATTCGGCGTACTGCCAACAGCCGGCACGGCCGCTACCGCCTCCTTCACCGCCTGCGGCAAAGCTTCGGTACTGGGGCGCCCAACCACCGTCCCTCCCACAGCGTAAAATAACTCCAGGCTGGAAGCGTTCAGGACAATTACCCGTTCCGGCCGGCGGGGTATTTCCACCTGCCTGCCGGCGCTGTCGGTTACACGGTAGCGCTCAGACACCTGACTGGCTGCGGGCTGTGACTGGCCTTTCCATAAAAACCAGGCACAGGCAGTCAGCAATACAACCAGCAGGCCAAGTGTCAGTTTAGTAATAGTTTGACCCATATTTTCCCCTCATTTCTGCATTTGTCATGCTGTCATTCGATTTGATAGTCTATCGGAATATTCATGGCAATCATTTGCCCGGTGTTATGGGTAAACGGACAAACCTTCCGCACCAGCGCCAGAGCGGCCTCATCCAAAGCAGCTACCCCTGAGGAACGCAGCACCTGTACACTGGCCAGTTCACCAACCTCATTCAAACGCACCGCCACCATGACCGTTCCTACCTGCCCCCGGCGCCTTGCCATATAAGGGTAATCCTTGCGTTTTTCAATTTGCTGGAGAAACGCATTAATAATACTGTCAAGCTCCCCGCCGCCAGGCGCCCTGGCAGCAGTCCTCTCTGAACCCGAACCGGCAGCAGGCTCTGCTGCAGTGCTTTTACCGCTGCCACCGGCACCTCCGGCAACCGCTGCTGTTACCACCGCACTTTCACTGCCCGCCAATACATGTCCGGCACGCGGGACAGCCACTTGTCTGTCCACAGGACTAACTGCCGGCCGGGAAACAACCGGCTTTGCTTGGGTCTCCTCCGGGCTCGCAGCAGGACTGGCAGGGGAAACCGCAGGCGCAGGCTCACTGCTTTGACTGCTGCTGCCTTCCACAGCCGTAAGTTCAATAACCATCTGCCGTTCCGGCAACGGCTGGGATTCTATATTGCCAAGCACCGCTACCAGTAAAATGCCGCAGAGCAGATGAGCGACACAAGATAAACTAAAGGCCTTATACCAACACATACCATAGGTCATCTAATCACCTCACTTCAATAAAACACGCCGCAACTCCCGCTTTGTCCGGCAATAAAAAAACTCCGTGCAATACTACCCGCACGGAGCTCTCGGCTCTCTGAAGATTATGTAGACTA
>POVV01000808.1_pt1 | contig 15922 bp, 18 predicted proteins | sample 1560271 | NCBI WGS metagenome assembly POVV01 (sample SAMN08337232, study PRJNA429181) | Bioreactor metagenome, whole genome shotgun sequencing project. | biome: cows' rumen and soil; feature: anaerobic; isolation source: anaerobic chemostat enrichment culture, galacturonate as sole carbon... | reverse complement strand
CATGGGTCAATGCCGCATCAAACAATTGATCCGTTGTACGTTGGCGCTCAGATTGTGCTGGCTTTAAAAACCATTACCGGCAACCAGGTAAATGCCAAGGAGCTGGCAGTGCTGTCAATTGGGATGTTTAAAGCAGGCGATGCTTTCAATATAATTCCCGATACGGCAATCTTGCGGGGAACGGTACGGACATTTGCGCAAAATATCCGCGAAATAATTTTCGCTAATATTGACAGGATTTGCAACGGGATTTGCGCTGCTGCAGGCGCTGCTTATACGCTGGAAAATCTGTACGGCTTTCCGCCGGTTATCAATAATCCGCAAGTGGCACAAGTTGTCGCCACAGCCGGAGAAAAGGTCTTAGGCAAGACGGCAGTGATTGAATTAAGTCCGGCCATGGTAGGTGAGGATTTTGCCTACTATCAGCAGCAGGTACCGGGTTGCTTCATGTTTATTGGTGTTGGTAATGAGGCCAAAGGGGTTGTTTACCCTCATCACCATCCTAAGTTTGATATGGACGAAAGGGCGCTTAGCCATGGGGTCGAGGTTATGGTGAATTCTGCCTTGCATCTGTTAAAGGCATGATTTAGTAATGAAATAGCAGGGAGGTGAGGATTTTGAGTCCGGTTAAAATTATTTTAACGCTAATTCCTTTTATCTGGACAATTGGTATGATTCCTTTTGTCAACCGCGTTAAACCAATGGTTATGGGTCTGCCGTTTTTAGCCTTTTGGCTGGTAGCTGGAATTATTGTAGCATTCTTATGCATTAAGGCTCTTTATGCCATTGACTCAAAAAATAATAAAGAGGCGGAATGAGCACCATGAACGAAAGAAGGGGACGTAATAATGAGTAATGAGGTAATTGCGCTTATTGTTATTTTTATCTTTGTTATTGGCGCTACTATTGTTGGTATGATTCCCGGTATGAATAAGAAAATGAGTTTGGAAGAGTGGGCTGTTGGCAACCGGAGTTTTGGCCGATGGCTTAATTGGTTTATTATGGCTGGCGAGATCTATACTGCCTTTGCTTTTTTGGGAGCAAGCGGCTGGGCCTACGCACGTGGCGGACCGACTTTCTATATCCTGGGTTATGGGGCGCTGGCCTATGTAGTAGGGTATTATTTACTGCCGGCTATTGCCACAGTAGGCCGCAAGCATGGTCTGATGACGCAGCCGGATTTGGTGGAAAAGCTATATAGCAGCAAAGCCTTGGGCATACTCACGGCTTGTATAGGCATAGCTTTCCTGATGCCCTATTTGCAGCTTCAGTTAACAGGGCTTGGTCTGATTATTGAAACTTGCTCCTATGGGCAAATTACCCGTGTACCGGCTATGCTGATAGCCTTTACTATGGTGGCTACCTTTGTGTACATAAGCGGTTTAAAGGGTGTTGCTGCCACGGCAGCGATAAAAGATGTTATTATGATGGTTGCCGTAGTATTTTTTGGTTTATATCTTCCGGCACACTATTTCGGTAGTGTCGGCGGCATGTTTGAAGCCTTGGATGCGGCAAAACCGGGTTTCCTAACTTTGCCTGGCGGCACTAAAAATTTGGATGTAAGCTGGGTGATGTCAACTTTAGTGGTCACCAGCTTAGGCTTTTACATGTGGCCTCATTTTTCCGCAAACAGTTTTAGTGCTAAAAACAATGAAGTATTACGTCATAATGCCGTGTATTTGCCATTATATCAATTTTGTTTACTTTTCCCGATGCTTATTGGTTTTACGGCGCTGCTGGTGCTGGTGCCGGCACTTAAGACACCTGACATGGCGTTTATGGCCATTGTTCAGCAAGTTTTCCCTGGCTGGGCTCTCGGCTTGGTGGGCGGTGCCGGGGCGCTGGCCTGTATGATACCGGCGGCCGACTTGCTGTTGTCTACTTCGATGCTGTTTTCGCGTAATGTATATGGACGGACAATAGGTCAGAATGCCAGCCCGGCAACTATCGGACGGCTGGCAAGGATGGTTGTGCTTGTTCTGACGGCCATTGCTCTGGCACTGGCTATATTTGTTCCCAATATGCTGGTAAACCTGCTCTTAACCGGCTATTCCGGCGTTACTCAGTTCTTCCCCATGCTTGTGCTGGGTTTGTGTTGGAAGAAAGCCACAAAGCTGGGAGCCTATGCCGGGCTGATTGTGGGTGAAATACTTGTTTTTGCGCTCATTCTTGGAAAAATGGACCCATTGCCTTTTGCCAATTTGAACCTAAATGCCGGGTTTGTGGCATTAGTAGCTAATGCTGCAGTCTTCGTTGTAGTAAGTTTGTTAACTTATGACGCGAAGCTCGACCGCTCTGCTGCTACGGCAGTTAACCCCAATAACTTCCAGGTGTAAAATAAAACCCGGGCTTATGAGTCCGGGTTTTATTTTGCAAACTAACAACATACTCAGAAAGAAAATCTTTATAGGACTGCGTGCAGCTAGAGGATATTGGCTTATAATGGTGAAGTATACCATGTGTATAACTTTCTTAAAAACAAAGGGCAAGGGTAGCATTGGCTTCCGCTTTCGCCAGAGGCTCAGCGCCAGTCGTGTTTTCTTTGCAGATTAACTAGTAAGAAGCTAATAGGAGGATACATATGTGGACCGTAGTATATATAGCTTCTAACCGTGCACAGGCTGAAATGTTTAAAAATGTACTGTGCAATGAAGGTGTACTTGCTAATATTCGTCCGGCAGGAGTCGTTTCCGCGCTCGGGGATGGCATGTATGAAATTTTGGTTTTGGAGTCAGAAGCCGACGAAGCTAATTCTATTTTATGCCAATACGTAACACGTTAGTTTTAGTTGCAGATGGAGTTAGAAGCACATCTATAACTAAATCGCATGACTTGCAGGGAATTTTTTCTATGCTCCCGCTGACTGAAGCTGAAGTCGAAGCACCGGTTAGTTATTAGGTAACCAGCAAATAGCATAAGGAGTGATACGATTTGTTGAAAAAAACGAAAATTGTTTGTACTGTGGGTCCCAGCACAGATAAACCAGGTGTTTTAGAAGCCATGATGGCTGCCGGTATGAATGTTGCCCGGTTTAATTTCTCTCACGGTTCTCATGAAGAACATGCGAAACGTATTGCCAGAGTAAGAGAGGCTGCCCAAGCTGTTAACAAGCCAATAGCGCTTATGCTTGATACTAAAGGACCGGAAATGCGTCTGGGTTTGTTTGCCGATGGCAAGGTCTGTTTGGAAAAAGGCCAGAAATTTGTGCTGACAGGACGCGAGCTTCTGGGCACCAAAGAGATCGCTTCCGTCAATCATAAGTTTTTGCCACAAGAAGTTGCCCCCGGACAAACTATACTTATTTCCGATGGTTTGGTAAGCCTTCACATTGATGCAGTTGAAGGCGATGATATTATTACTACTGTGAATAACAGTGGGCAAATTGGCGACCGCAAACGGGTTGCGGCACCTGGTATTGCCGTTAACCTGCCGCCCCTGTCCGAGCAGGATGTTGCCGATATTAAATTTGGGATTGAAAATCAAATGGATTTTATTGCCGCTTCTTTTATTCAGCGGACAGCCGATGTACTTGCTATTCGCAAAATACTGGAAGACGCCAATTATTCAATGGATATCATCCCTAAAATTGAAAATGCCGAAGGTGTTAAGAATATTGATGAAATTATTAAAGTGTCAGATGGCCTCATGGTGGCAAGGGGTGACCTTGGCGTAGAAATTCCCGCTGAAGAAGTGCCACTGGTGCAAAAGATGCTTATCCAAAAATGTAATAAGGCTGGTAAGCCTGTTATTACGGCTACCCAAATGCTGGAATCAATGGTAACCAATCCGCGGCCTACCAGAGCGGAAGCCAGCGATATTGCCAATGCCATTCTTGACGGTTCGGATGCTATTATGCTGAGTGGTGAAACGGCTTCCGGACAATACCCGCTCGAGGCTGTCCAGACCATGGCCAGGATTGCTATGCGTACAGAAACCTCACTAAGTCACAATACCATTCTGCGAGGCAAAGGCATTCAGCTTCAGCGGACAACTACAGATGCTATCAGCCATGCCACCGCGCAGATTTCTTATGAATTAGGTGCTGCCGCAATTGTAACGGCAACACAAACAGGCTATACCGCCAGAATGGCATCAAAATACCGCCCTCAGGCTACCATTGTGGCCGTTACCCCCTGTATGAAAACGGTGCGCCGGATGCTGTTATTATGGGGTGTTTATCCGATTTTGGGACCCAGCTTCAATAATACTGACGAAATGGTGCAAAGTGCGGTCGCCAGTTCACTGCAAGCCGGAGTTGTTAAAGACGGTGATTTAGTTGTTGTTACTGCCGGTGTGCCTGCCGGTATGTCTGGCACAACTAACATGATACGGGTGCATATTGTCGGCAATATCCTGATGCGTGGCACAGGTATCGGGCAACGGGCTGTAACCGGTAAAATTGCTATTGTAAATTCTGTTAAGGATATTCAAACTAAATTCAAAGACGGCGATATTTTGGTGGTTAGCAGCATTGATGAAGATACTGCCTCTTATGCGGTTAAGGCAGCGGCCATTGTTGCTGAAGAAGGTGGACTGACCTCTCATGCCGCTATTGTGGGAGTAAGCTTTGGCATGCCGGTACTTGTTGGTGTTGAGGGCGCTACTGAACGTCTGCAGGATGGTTCCATTGTTACTGTGGATGCCGCCCGCGGTATTGTATATCAGGGAGAAATTAACGCTCGATAGGGAGAACCCTTATGTCAGTATGGTTGCTTGCGCTAACGCTGATTGGGATAATCTTAGCCGCCTGGTGGTACTATACCAGGCGGCTTGATTGGCAATTTGCGCACATTACAGCTCAATTAAATAAGATCACTAATAAGCGGCAGGTAAAAGCTGCTACCGGCAAACGCATACTTAGCCGGATTTATAAAATTATCAATACCAGCTTGCATGCCGGTAGGACAGCTGATGCTTACCGTGCGTTTGATTCGTTAAAGCTGGCTTTAGGCCATGGGTTAGGGAGGCCGGGAGAATCGGTGCGGCTTACTGCCGCTGTATATCTGGCTGTAAAGTCAAACCAGCTTGATATTGCCGGCCACGGTATTGATGCCTTTCGGCCTTTGTTGAAGAATATGAAGCCTGGTGAAGTGCCGGCCGCAGTTGAACAGCTTGCACTTATTGCTGTTCTCAGCCTGAAAAAGCGTCAGAATTTCCTGGCTGCCCGGGCAGTGGAGGTTATTGCTGCCGGCATGGGGGCAGCGGCAGATGAAGCCGACCGTGCAGCTGCCATGCGGGCGCTGCGGCTTATCGGGGTGTTTGCTCTGCGCCGGCAGGATACCGGTCTTGTCCTTGAACTGCAGCGTAAACTAGAGACTTGGCTGACGGCCGTACCGTCAACGGTTTCGAGCCAGGAGCAGGTAGCCGGAATACTATCGTCCTGGTTGCACCGGATAGTAAAAACCGGTGATGCCAGCCAGCTTGCAATACTGACACAATACATCGATCAACTGGTGAAAAAAGGGCTATTAACAGAGCAGGCAATAACAATAATCATTGCCGAATGCAATTATTTAGCAGGTATGGACAGCCGGAATCCTTATAGCCGGCTAACTGGTGCAATCTCCATGGCAAATCTCGAACTGGCGGTACAAATGAGAACCGTCAGTATTTGGCGGCAGGCGGTTGATGGCGCCGGCCAGGCTGCCAGACTGGCTATAGCCCAACGGACCTTAACAGAATGTTTTGCTGTTGGCTATCCATTGTTTGAAATGGGGCGCCGTTTACTTATTGCAGAACTCAATGCCGGCCCGCTGCAGGACAACTTTCGCCAACAGGCATTATATGTATTGGTGCGGGAGTGTCTGCAACTGATAGAATTTGTTGGCAGGCAAAACTTTGCTGTAACCGCCGCCGATATCATTGAACAAATCTACCTTGACTGGATTAAGCGACAGGGAAACGCCGGACATAACAAATCAATCAAGAAGTTTTGTCAGCTGTTATTTTTGTATTGTACCAGGATTAAACGCCGTCAAAAGCGTGCGACAGCCGACGGGGCTGACTTCAATACCGGCGAAGAGATAACCGCAGCCGACCGTGAGCAGTTAAAAAGGCTTGGATTTATTTCAGAATAAAAAACAAGGGGCTGTGGCAACTTTGCGAAAAGTTACCCAGCCCCATTTCATATATAAGCTTGTATCACATGGTCCTGTTATGCTTATGCCGGAGAGGATGCTGCTTGGGAAAGCTGCCGGTAAGAGCCAGGCTTACTAAAGGGATAAGGCTGCCGGCTCTGGTGATAAGCAGGGCCAGCCCGGTGCTTAAAGCAAGAGTGACCAGATAGAAAGCAATCACAGCAGGTGGTGTTAACGGTATCGAAGCTTTAGTAAGTTGAGCAAACAAATGATACATAACTAGTGGATGCACAAGATAAATCAGATAAGAGTATTCTCCCAGCCGGCTTAACAAGGCCGACAACCACTTGGACAGTGGTGTGCTGAAAAGTTTAAACCAAAATAGTGTCGCGCCTACTGTATATAATACACCAATAGGACTGAGTTGGTGGACGGTATTAACGGCTGCTTCCAGACTAAACTGTTTAAAGTAGATAAAGTAATAATAAGCCAAGAGCATTCCGCCCAGAGTCACAGTAAAGAATATAGTAACCCTTTGCCTGTACCGCTCCAAAGCGGCCTGAAAGTGAGGATAGAGTTCAGCACAAACGGCACCAAGGATAAAGATAAACAGGTAATGAAAAATCCAATAATTCATACGGTATTGAACAGCCACATTCAGGTAATAGTTGTCAAATCCGGTTTTAAGCAAATAGCTTGAATAATAATTAAAGACGATTTGCCCGAAGAGCAGCATGAACAGGCTTGTTGCCGGAGCTTTGACAATCAGGCGTGTAAGCTGCCGCCATAATGGCATAAGGGCATAAAACCAAAGCAAAATAACCAGAAAATAGAGTTGATAAGAAGCCAAACCAAAGAAAAAATATTCATATACAGTTGGCAGATGCCAGATGCCGGCATCACCGCTTATCCAGGTATAATGGAGCATATACAGAATTGACCAAGCCAGATAGGGTAAAAGTACGGATTTAAAGCGGCGGCGCATAAATGCCGGATAATTAAAATCGGCGGCCAACGGCTGACTGACAAATAGCCCGAATGCCGATACAAAGAAAAATATCGGCACACTAAATCTGGTGAAAATTTCAAAAAGAGCAAAAAGGTGCGGACTGCTATCCGGGTAGGAAAGCGAATAGGCGCCTGTATGGATGCCGATAACGCCAAGCATGGCCAGGCCGCGAATATAATCAAGGGCAACGATATGCTGCTTATTCATACTGTTCCACTCTTCCGTAGGCAGAATGTTGTTTGACAGGCAGCGCCGCCTGTTTATACTGATTGGTCAGGTAGACCCCGGCAATAACCAGTATGCCGCCAAAAATAGTATAGCCGGTTAGTTTTTCTCCTAACAGCCAAACGCCGGTTAAAATGGCGAACAACGGATTCAAGTAGCTGAAGACGGCAGTTTTCACAGGTCCGATACGTGCGACTCCGGTATACCACATATAATAGCCGTATACAGAGCATAGTATTGCCAGATACAATGCCGCACCGGCAGTCGGCCAGCTTATGGTCGTTACTTGCTGGATAAAAGGCAGGGGTGCGATTTTTGTAGGGAAAAAAGCGAATGGCAGCAGCATGATTGTACCGAAAATATGAATATAAGCTATGGCTGTGAAGGGGCGGTATTTCTGCAAAAGTGGTTTGCCGTACAGGGTGAACCCGGCCCAAACTAAGGCATTGGATAAGAGCAGGAGATTACCCAGCAACGTAGCTGACTGAAATATAGTGCCCAGCTGACCATTGGTAATGATCAGGCTTACACCGACAAAGGCCAGCGTAATACCGATACCGCCGACGGTGCCGATTCTTTCCCAGCCTAATGCCGCTCCCAGTAGTGCGGTAAAGATGGGACTGGTAGCAATGATGAGTGCGGCATTGATTGTGGTAGTATAACTAAGCCCGGTATAGTGAAGGTAAAAATAAGATGTAATTACCAAAAACCCCAAAAGAATGAACTTCGGAATATCTTTGCGCTCAATAGTACTGCCGCGGTCCATTTTTGCTAAAATAATCGCAAAGAGGACTGCCGCGAGAATAGCGCGGAAAATGCCTAAATTAATGGGTGACAGCTCATACATGCCAATTTTGGCGGCAGCATAGGAAGTTCCCCAGAAAAATGAAACGCTTGTTAGTGCCAGGTAAAATAGTGATAATGTGTTCATTGGCAATCCTTTCCGGGACAAAGTATAGTAAAACCACTATTTATTATAGGCCGTAACTGCTGAAACTGCAATAAAAGTTCGGTTAATTCAACCTATATAGCTTTAAACTTAGCCAATTTTTCAGTTGGCAGAAAATTACCGGATAATGTATAATGATTATTAATAAATACTATATTTTAAAAAAAGGAGAGAAAACTCATGAATATGACAGTGACAGAACGGGCACAAGAATTTATTGCCCAGGAAGGCGGCGTAATCACGGTTAAAATTGAGAAACGCCTGATACCCGGTTGCAGCAGCCTCCAGACAGCAGCTGTTCCGGCCGTGCATGTGGGCGAGCCGCAAAAACACGAAAAGGACGATTATCAAACGTTTACCATTGATGGAGTTATGGTTCATGCCCACAGTTCGGTGGTTAATTATAATGACAAAATTCTTTTACGAATTGATACGGAAACAAACTTGTTTGGGAAAAAGCTGGGGATGTTCGGCTTGCCGGTTCCGGCTCAAACCTGCGGCACATGCTCAGCCTGCCAGTGAAGCACCGAGTTTTCACCGCGCCGCAAAGTAAATAAACTGCCGCAGGTCTCTTTAAGGCCTGCGGCAGTTTATTTATCCTTTAAGATTGGTGGCACAGCTGGAACAACCGCCGCCTTGTTCTTGCATATATTCTTCCAGGCGTCCATTGTTGTACAAAATCATTTCAGCTAAGGCCATGGGTAAAACTTCGGTCAAAAGTACTTCCATAGCGTTGTGCATAGCTTGCTTTTGGTCTCTGTGGCTTAGAGCGGTTGTTAACTTTTCCTCAATAGGCTCGCGATACGTGGTGAGCCAACGCTGATAATGGGCAACTAATGAAGGTCCATCAAAATACATGGTCAGTCACATCCTTTTTTATATATTCTGTATTACAGTAATTCCATTCATCCGATGACTAACTCGCTCTAAGACTCCCACCTATCCAGGTGGGAGTAAGAGCGACTAAGTCCCTGGATAAGGGCGACTAACCTTCAGATGGGGTTAAACCCCCACCTGAAGCTAAGTCTACTTTATCACGATTGACGGGTCAGATTAAGAGATAATATTTTAGTTAAGTGTGCCAGAGAATAGCACTCAAACATGGAACAATGTTTGGAAAAAAGCGGAATAGCGCTATTTTGGCTCCAGCGTTCTTTGGGTTGGGTGTTAAGCCATAAAATTCGCTTAACCTTTTTGCTGATCAGCGATAATTCACCGGCGGTTTCGAGCGGCGCCAGTGTATTGGCATCACTGATAATAAATAGCAGGGTAGAAGGTGACAACAGTTTTTTGTATTGAGCTTCTAAACTTGTTAAAGCAATATAAAGATTAGTACCTTGCCCCATTTGGGCAGAACTTGATATTAGTTCTTCCGTAACCTGAGCAAAATCATCTCTGCCGCGAAAATAACTGGTTACCTTTTCCAGGTCGGTGGCAAAAACAAAGGATTCAATATTTTTCACAACACTGGACAGACCAAAAAGCAGTGGCAGGGTAAACCGGACATATTTGGTCATAGAGGCCGATACATCGCACAAGACAACAATATTAGGCTTATGAATTTTTTTGGTTTTATATTTTAAAGAAATCATGATACCGCCATAGCGCATATTGCGGCGAATACTTTGACGGATATCAATGAGCTTGCGGCGTCCGGTCATACGGAAACGGCGGGAGATACGAGTTGTCAGACGATGCGCCAAACGCTTGATAAGCGAAGTAACTTGTGGAATTTCGTGTTCGGCAATGTCTTGCATATTTTTGTACAGCAGGGGGTTGCGTCCTGTGCCGCCAAGACCTGCTGCTGAATCCACGACATGATCCAGCTCGTCATACCCCAATAATTGTCGCCGGGCGGCAGCCAATTGTGCTAAATCTTCCGGCGACAGTTGTCGCTGCCAGAATGACAAAGAGCTCTTGAGCAAATTTTCCACTACCGGCTGAAACGATTCCTTGACATTATGACCTGTCGAGGTTTTCTCCAGAAATTCCTGCAGCCGCTGTTTTTCCACTTCAGGCAAGAGCTTATAGACATCCCTAAGTTCGTCAGGAATATCAAGCGGCCGGCCCTGAAAGACCAGTTCTTCCTGTGCCTGCTGCGATTGCTCAAGATCAAGCTGTTGTTTGGAATCCCAGGCCTCACGCTGCTCTTGCTTTGCTTCAGGCGGTACAAAAAACAAATTGAAGGTTTGCTCAAAGGCTGCTTGATCTTCCGCATTCTTAATTAGTGTGCTTTTCAAAGCTGCCCGGAATTCGTCCCTGTCAAAATTATCAATGATTGTCAGACTGTTTACGGCATCAATGGTCTCTGCAATGCTGATCCGTACTCCGAGTTGGCGTAAAATCTGAGCAAATCCTACGATATTATCGGCAAGTGAGTTCAATGTGATCAGCCTCCGCAGCTTGCGTCGTCATTATGGCAGTGGCAAGCTGCGTTCGTCATACCTGTTGCTTGCTTGACAGCGGCGCAGAGTCCATCGGCACCCATATCCCTTTGAAAGGCTGTCAAATCATCACGGTTTTTAAATAGCAATCCCATTGTTTGTTTAACCATGGTGGAATCAAGGTGGTCGGCATGCATGGCAATGAGCGCCCTTGTCCAATCAAGTGTTTCGGCAATGGAAGGCTGTTTGCTCAGTGTCAGACTGTTACGCAGATGATTAACGGCAGTGGCAATCTGCAGAGCTAATTTTTCTGTGACTTCAGGGATTTTAGCGCGGATAATATTAATTTCCTTATCAATGGTCGGATAGTCAATATATAAGTAAACACACCGCCGGCGCAAGCCTTCCGATAATTCTCTGTCATGGTTGCTTGTCAGCACGACAATGGGAATGTGTTTGGCGCTGACAGTACCAAGTTCCGGAATCGAGATTTGAAAGTCGGATAAGATCTCAAAGAGAAAAGCTTCAAACTCTTCGTCAGTTTTATCGATTTCATCTATTAATAAGACTGGCCGCTTTTCCGCTCGAATGGCTTTTAACAGCGGGCGTTCCAATAAGTAGTCTAAAGAAAATACATCATCTTCAGAAAGGTTCTGGCAAGCAGTGTCCCGCAACATTTGAATTTTGATGAGCTGGCGCTGGTAATTCCATTCATATAAGGCTTTGTTTTCGTCCAGACCTTCATAACATTGCAGACGGATAAGTTCGGTATCAAACACTTTACTAAGCACCTTGGCAATTTCGGTTTTACCGACACCGGGGGCACCCTCAACAAGCAGTGGTTTTTCCAGCTTAAGCGCCAAATAGACAGTGGTAAGAAGCTCTTTATCACTTATATACCCGTGCGCTTCAAAAGCAGTGCGTAGTTCCGGCATAGAGAGTGTAGATTTTTTGGACATAATTGTTCTCCTATCTCTAATCAATGTATTGTTTTCATTCTACCGCAAGTTGATAATAATTGACAAGAGAAAACGTTTCTCCAAAAAACAAAAGCTACCCGTATTTGAGTAACTTTTGCGTACAGCGGAAGATATACTGTTATTATAACGTTATGCCGATAAATTCACCGCTTTTAAACGGAGCTGTTTCAAGTAGTTGACTGGGTAAGATATCGAAGTGTTTAAAAAATTTTTTTGCTCCGATATAGGCACCTTTGGCTGCATAGCGTACAGGAAAAGTGTTGGGCTTTAGTTCTCCCAGAGGAAGAATCCCCAGTGCCCGGTTTGCGGGATCATAGCCTAACATGCAAAAACTATTGTTTTCTAAAAGCTGTGTAGCCTGTTTGTTAAAAACAATACGGCCATTTGGGCGCACCTCAATGGCTGGTTGATCATTTTTGGGCAGCCGGGTACGATGGGGTTCAAATAAAGTAAAAGAAAAACTTTTTTCTTCACTCATGCTATTCACTCCTTAATAACTTAACTCGTGTAATAAAAGTATGCTCAAACTTACAAAACTATAAACATTAATTTTGAAAATTATTAATGTTTATTTGTGTTATTCCCGAAGTTAAGCGTTTGAAGGCAGGAATTTTCCTAATCAGGCATAATTTTATTTATTAGGAGCCTTCTTAGCTGTTAGCAGAAATTAATTGCTTTCAAGAGTACAATAAATTATCAGGAGGAATTAAGAATGAATCAAATGTGGTTTCAAGTTTTGGCGGTTATGATTGTAGGCAGCATGTTAAAGTATTTTGTTCTCAATACACTGGCTTGGGTGGTCATTGATTTAGCTGTACTTGGGGTAGCTTATTTGCTGTTGCGTCGCGACCCCTTTATTGATATGCGGCGCTCTATGATATTTCTTGGCGGTTTAACTGCTGTCAACGTTCTGGTTGATTTGGGAATAATAAGCGGGGTAATTGGCAATCTGGCTCTGTTAGGACTCTTAGCCTATATAATGTTTGGGCGCGGTTACACTAATCGCCGGCGTAGATAGCCGGGAGGAATACTCATGTCTGACAGCCGGATTATTACCAGAACGGCATTATTATTGTCGCTTACCCTGATTTTTCAGTCGCTGCGGTTTTTTATTCCCTTGCCGCCGTTTTTATCAATGTTTATTATTGGCAGCTTGGTTAATGCTTCCTTGCTTATTGCTGCACAAAAAGCCGGTTTGTGGCCTGCACTCATTATTGCCGCAATAGCCCCGGTTGTGGCTTATTTTCAGGGACAGCTGCCTTTGCCGGTATTCATTTTACCAGTTGCCCTAGGCAATGCGGCATACATCCTCCTGTTTTTAGCCGGTCGTCAGTTGGGCCGTATTCCTGGCATTGTTCTGGCAACCTTGGGTAAAAGCGGACTTTTATACGGAATATTTGCCTGGCTGCTTACTTTTATCGCGATTTCCCCGAAAGTGGCCGCAGGCATTATGCTGGCAATGAGCTGGCCGCAGTTGGTTACCGGCGGGGTAGGAGGCATATTGGCATATTGGGTGGCACAACGTATCAAGTAACGAAAAAAACCTCTGCCAATGTCAACCAGGCAGAGGTTTTTCGGTGCGTCAGGAGAAAGTATAGTATTAAATAGAAGAACGGAGGAAACAAATTATGAGCGAACAAGAGCAAAATAATCTAAGCATCAAAGAACTGGCAGGGAAAAACTTCAAAGAAGGCTACAATTGTTCTGAGACTATTGTAAGGACTTTTCGTGACTTTTATCAGTTAGATGTTTCTGATGAGGCTTTAAAGATGGCGTCAGGCTTCGGCGGTGGTCTTGGTCATGCCGGCTGTATGTGTGGCGCTCTTTCAGGCGCCACCATGGTATTGGGAATGTTCCAGGGCCGGGACAATAAGGAGCAAAGCCGCGGTCCTATCTACAGCAGCTCCCATGATTTCCATGGCATCTTTTCCGAAAAGTTTGGCGCCGCCTGTTGCCGGGTGCTCAATCCTCATGAATTCGGCACTCAGGAGCAGCGGCGTACTTGCCTTAAAATTACCGGTAATACCGCCGAACTGCTGCTGAAATATATCCAGGAGAAAGAGCTGGCAACAAAGGGATAGTTTAAAAGATACGACATAAAACTTTGCCGTTATCGGTGAGCCATTTGCGGCATTCCTGATAGTCAGGAGCAAACTTTCTGACTTCATTCCAAAACTTAACAGAATGGTTGGGCTCCAGTAAATGGCACAGCTCGTGAATAATCAGATAATCAGCTACCCGGGGCGGAGCCATGATGACTCGCCAGTTATAGTTGATATTGCCAAGGCTTGAACAACTACCCCAGCGGGTTTTCTGATCTCTGATGGTTATACGTACCGGGCGAACGCCAATTAATGCCGCCCAATGCTTGGTTCTGACAAGAAATTGTTCACCAGCCTGGTTTATTAGCCAGGCTTTTAGTATTTGTTCGGTAGTGACAGAATGCTCTGCGGCCATCCTCGGTGCAGGCAGCTTTACGAGAATTTCCGAGGGCTTTATTATTACTTCCGGCTTGTTATTGCTGCCAGGCAAAACAACAAGAGTGTAAGTCTGGCCCTGGTACAGCAGTTGAGAGCCGGGTGTCAGCGTCTGGTTCACAGGGTTGGCGGCAAGTGCCGCTTGTTTGTTTAGCCGGCCTGTAAGCCATCTGCTTTTACTTGTCAGAATCTGCTTAACTTCATCAGCGGTGAGTTTCCCCGGCGCTGCGATTTCAACTACAGCAGTAGGGAGCAGCCGCAATTGAATGGTTTTCCGGCGTTTATCAAGACGCAGTGAATAAGTAATTATACGGTCATTGAGTTTAATTGTCGGCATAGTTAATTCCTTTGTGATAGTAGTAAATCAAAATTATATATTTGCCATAAAATCAGATTGTCCTTTTCTAGGAAGAGTTATTTTTTCATGGTAAAAAACTTACTTGACAATAACAAATGCAGGTGGTATTATAACTAATGTCCGCTATAGGACATAAACATAATAAATGCCCGGGTGGCGGAATGGCAGACGCGGAAGACTCAAAATCTTTTGTTGGTAACAACGTGGGGGTTCAAGTCCCTTCCCGGGCACCAATTGAATCAAAAACTATTTTAACATTTATTTGAATTTTTTTGGACGAAATAAGCCGCTCTCAGCATTGCTTGGAGTGGCTTTAATTATTTTTTTTTGAAAAAGGGGCTTATACGTTAACTAGTAAATTATCTATGAATAAGCTGGTTAACACTGAAGGAGTAATTCAATGTCAATACAAAAGAAGCAATTATTTACGCGGAAGATATTCCCGACAACCTGGGTATCTTTATTTCTGGCGGTATTGCTATTTCCTCTTGGTTTATTCCTGCCGGAGTGGTGTGGCTGGGAAAACGGTCTGATAGAAAATTCACAGGTGGCTATTCTTATTTTTGGAGCATTCTTATCTTGGAGGTTGGCGCATCATAACCGCGATGATAGACAAATTCATAATTTGTGTTTATGGATGATAGTTGTTTGGCTGATGATGGTTGGGCGAGAATTGAGCTGGGGACGGGTATTTTTTGAGCCGATAACTACCGGACCGGATGGCCCTACGTTTCCGTCGATTCATGCAATTTGGTATGGCCGGTATGTGTATCCGGTGCTTACGGTTATCATTATTAGTACACTAATCGGACTGTGGCGCAATTTCAACTGGGAGCATATTAAACAAAAAGTCTACATATCGACGATTGATGGGGTTCTGTTAATTATTGCCGCCATAGCTTCACAGCTTATTTTTGAAAGAAATTTAATTTTATTGCTCAAGCCGTATTCGCAGGTATTAGAAGAGCTGTCCGAATTAATAGTTTATTGGTGCATGGTTAGTATTTTAATGGCTAATGGTTCCCCAAAATAGACAAATATTACCCATTGCCTTTTTTTACCGTTACATTGCGTACGGTACCGGTATATTCATTAGAAAACAAAGGTGGTATAAGTGGATCGCATCCTGCAGGGTGCGGTTTTTCTATTTCCGGCTTCAATTCGGCACGAATTAAATGAACGTTTTTTTGTAGCAAAATTGCTCAGCCATTCATAGATTACAACATACCCCTTACTTTGTGGATAGGAGGCGCACATATGGGATTTAACGGATTCGGCGGCTTTGGAGGTCGAGGCGGCTTTGGTGGTTGCTTTATAATAATTATCATTATTCTGTTGCTATTCTGCTTCTGTAATGATGACTGCAGCCCGACCTGCTAAGTAATTTCGCCTTACGCCAAAACACAACGAGATATTAGGGAACAGAACGAGGCATTCATAATATGGATGCCTTGTTCTGCGTA
>POVV01000807.1_pt1 | contig 15990 bp, 17 predicted proteins | sample 1560271 | NCBI WGS metagenome assembly POVV01 (sample SAMN08337232, study PRJNA429181) | Bioreactor metagenome, whole genome shotgun sequencing project. | biome: cows' rumen and soil; feature: anaerobic; isolation source: anaerobic chemostat enrichment culture, galacturonate as sole carbon... | reverse complement strand
CTGACAGATTATGTAGATGTGAAATATATATCGAAGTAAATAACAGTATAAAAAATTAGAAATCATGTAATTGTTAGTTTCATAAGGGATATGCTCCCTATTTTATCTATCTGATAAACCTAAAAACTTATCAGATGAGAAATTTATATATTTATAAACGAAACAATTACAATTATGTTATCACAAAAATATGGTCGTACCTACCACTTTCCCTTTTCACCGGGAACAACAAGTGATGACCGATTCAATCATACTTACTGGGAAGATATCCAACGGATGGAAACCCTTGTACATACAGAGAAGCTGGATGGAGAGAATAATTGTTTCAATCAGTTTGGAGTATTTGCCAGATCACACGTTGCCCCCACGACATCACCTTGGACAAGCCAATTGAGAGAACGTTGGGAGCTGATGAAAAATGACTTGGGAAATATAGAACTCTTTGGCGAAAATCTTTATGCAGTTCATTCGATTGAATATAAGCACATCGAGGAATATTATTTTGTTTTCGCTGTACGGCAGCTGGATAAATGGCTGTCGTGGGAAGAGGTGAAATTTTATGCTGCAATGTTCGATTTTCCTACTGTCCCTGAATTGGCTATCGAACCTACAATAGAATTGAAGAAAGAATCTTTACAGATTGAAATAGAAAATTGGGTACAGCAAGAAAGTGTTTTTGGTTCTCTCAATCCTTTTACAGGCAAAGATTGTACGCGTGAGGGTGTAGTGACACGGAATATAGAAGAATATCCGGTTGAAGAATTTATTCATAATGTTTTTAAGTATGTCCGTAAAGGTCATGTAAAAACCGATGAACATTGGACTCGCAACTGGAAGCGTGCAAAACTGCTTTGGGAAACAGAATATGGAAAGGAGGATAAATTATGATTTGGCAATTGACAAAGAATAAAGACTGGACATCCATTGAAAGGCAATTTTCGTGGGTTGTTGAAATGAAGTATGTGGAGCAACATAAAATTCATCATGCAGAGGGAAATGTGGCTATTCATACTCAGATGGTATTAGATGAGCTACTAAAATTATCATCCTTTCAGAATTTGAACGAACAGGATAAAGAAATCCTTTGGGCTGCAGCATTAATGCACGATATAGAAAAACGATCTTCATCTGTAATATAACGCTCGCCCTTCAATAAAGGCTTTTGGCTGGCTAGTAAATCTTCGAGCAGCAGGGTTATACGATCTATGGTGTTAAAGAAGTATGAGACTCTGGCATCTGATTCTGTTATCTTTTTCATAATCATGATAAATTCTTTCAGATATTTCAGGGAAGTATCAAACTTATAAATGGTTGATTGCGAATATTCGATATTTAATAATTGTCTGCATCTTTCATTGATTTTTTAGTTCTGGCTACGAATTGGCTATGGAATAATGCTCAAAAATGCATTATTTTGCTGTTTTCGTAAAATTCAGGGAATAAAAAAACTCTGAAAATCGCCTGATTTTCAGAGTTTTGCTTTGTTTTGGAAGATCTTCCAGTGCGGATGAAGGGACTCGAACTGTTCCTCTATTCGTTTGTATATCTTGATTTTACAAAACTATCTAAAAAATACAGGCAACACTTTGGTAGCGTAAAAAATGATCGCTTTGCAGTGTCTTGCTTTTAGCTGTTCTTCTAAGAACTTTGAGGTAAAGGTAAGAAAAATATTCTTGAAAATAAGGAGAAAAGTAAATGACCAAAATGAATATCTATTTTAAGAGTATCATGGAACAAATGGTAACTCCAAGGTATATCTCCATAACTTTGAGAATCCCTCAGAGTTATTCCCATAATATTTTTTACACATTGGATATATAACACTCATTGCCTCATGTGTTTCCGCTTCCCATAAATAGAATAATGCTATTCCTAAAGCATGTGGCTTCGAGGATATTGGTGATAAGTAAATATTAGTATACTTTCGCTTTTTCTGAGATTTTTCTAAGTGCTTTTTTAAAACTTGAGCTGTTACAAAAGGGTCATTAGCTGGTGAAAACAAATTGCTATCCAAATTTTTAAAACTTTCACTTCCAACAGCAGGTTCTGCCCTATGTGCTCTCAAAATATTCTCTTGAAACATATCAGCTTGCAATGATGGTAATCCGAATAACTGAATTTTAGTTGCTTTAGCCTTTTTATTTGCAACATCTGTTATCCGACTATCATCATATCCAGCTGCTATAATTAAAAGATCATTGCTCGTATTTGGAGAAGGAATGCCTCCGTAACCTGGTATTTGTGTAACATCATAGAAATGATCCGAAAAGGTTGTATGTTCTGCTTTTCTATATTTTAATGGTTCACTATAAATAACATCTATTTTTTTTATTTTCTTCACCTTATGTAGGTACATTAACATAAAAAACATTTGGTGCGTCAAGAATCCCGTAATATCAATGCATAAATTACACTTGTCATCAGTAGGAACTTTATCGAGAAAATCTGAAATCATAGAATAGTCTTCATACTGAATATCAATATATGAATCATTTCGATTAAAAAAAAGATCATTTTTATAGTCTGGAAGTAAAAACCAAATTTTATTTTTCGCATGAATTTTATTAAATGTCAAGCAAACTCGCTCAGAATCATTGAACGTGGAGACGAAATAATCATATTCTTTTTCCTGGGAAAAAGAATCAAGATCGTAAAATTTCTTTTTATATAAATAAGTAAAGTCCATATTATAATTGTTGAAATAAAGGCATAGGATCTTTTTCGGAGAATGGTGCATTGTATTTACGAAGTTTTGTCGTTAACAGTTTGTCAAACTCATCTTGTTTATTTAAGTTGAAAATACATTCAGCCTCCATCGGTGAAAACTTAACCATTCCTCTAATTGGAATTGCCAGTTCCCATAAAGGTGATATTATCCAATTAATATGATATATATTAGTTTTCTCATTTGTATTTTTATCTCGTCGCTCCCCTACTGGTATAATATATGAATAATTTAACAAATAATTAAATACCTCTCGTGCAATAGGGCTTAAGTCCTCTAATTTTAAGCCAAAAATATTGATTGAGCATTCAGGAGGTAAATCTGCGAAACGCAACTCTCGCAGCCAATTTCCTAATCTATACATGCAATCAACTGCTTTACCTTCTCCATATGCAGGAATCCTATTATCTTCGAAAAACCAGTTAATAGTATCACGAACACCTTTAGTTTGTGATTCAATATTGAGCTTTTTATTATCTAAGAAAGGAGAGATTCCATTATCAAAGAATGCCCAATTATAAGCATATTTTAAAACGTTCAGAATATTTCGAGGAGTACCACATGACATCTGAGTTAGTTTACTAAATCCAACATATGGAATATTTTCTCGAGCTTCTCGGATTAACATATCTACAATATCACCTTTGTATTTTTCTAATATTTTACCGTGTATAGATAATGGGTCTTTATTTATGCTAGCGTGATATTTAACAGCTTCTTTTTTTATTTTCTTTGATGCATCTAATAAATTTTGACGATCTTTCCATTCTCGATAAAAAAGGAATAAATTAGTTCGCTCAAGAATTATATCTTCATTGAATTTTAGATTTTTTATTATAGAATTTATTTCTATTTTCTTTATTCCTCGCTCTTGAAGTTTTATAATAAGTCTGTTAAAATATGCTTTCGCTTGTGATTCCTTTTTTTTGTTGATTTTGACAGACATCTGCCTCCAATCAAAGTCCTCAATAAAGGTTTCTATCGAATCATTATCTCCTAAGAATATACCAGAAGCTTTCAATCGATTAATACAAATACTTTTTATAAAATTGTCATATGAGTTTGATTCCCGAAGAAATTTATCCAAAACTATCTCTGTAAATTCAGATCCAGCTCTGTTTTCCTCATTACTACCTAGTGTTTTATATGTTTTTACACCATACAGTCGAGACCCAACTCGAAAAGTACAAGATGCAGGCTTTTCCCTGAGAAGCGTTTGGATCAGTTTCTGCTGGGTTTCTGAAAAATTTTCAAGTTCATCAATTAAGTAAAGAAACAATTTGTCTTTAAAGAACGGAATATATTTGACAAGTAATTGAGGTAGTCCATATGTTATTTTAGCTGGTGCTAATAATATCTCCAGATGAATTTTTCGATCAGTATTAAATAAACAATTCTCTGTTTCATAATCAACAATGCGTTGTAATCCTGAAAAAAAATGGTTTAATTCTGCTAAAGAATTTATCGTATCTTTTAATGGTTTATTAAAGAGAGATAGAATATCATTAATCAATTCAGATTCTTTTGTCAATTCAACTGTTTTATTGTTTATTAAATCAATGACAATGTTTAATAATATTTGAGCTATCCATAATTCCCAATAATATGAGTAAACATTTTCCCAGACTTCTGTGTCTTGTCCTTTCCCCCTAAATCGCTCAGAATTAAAACCACTACATCTAATATAAACACCTATAAATTTATCATTTATGAGACCTTCTTTTATGTTTGACTTATACCTTATTTTCTGTAGTTCGTAAGAGAAATATCTCATCAGATGAGTTTTTCCGCTTCCTTTACTCCCTAAAATAATCATCGGCATAGTCGAAGATGGACGTAATAATAGTTCACGAAATCCATTGTTATCAGATATATCTACCCAATATTTTACAATCTCATCATCTGTAAAATCAACAGCTTTTGTTATATCAAATGGATTATTCATATTTTATATATTTTATTATATCGCTTAAACATCGGAAACCACGAAATATCCTCTTCGTCATACCAGATTATTGGTAATGTATTATCTGGGGTATTATGATAAAAACCTAATAATAATTGGCAATTACCAAATCCTAGAGCTGTTTTAGATGTTAATTCAGTCAATTTTGGCTCTATACATCCTTCTTTCTCCCAAATGGATTTAATCAAAGGGAATCCATGTTTATAACAAAAATCTCGAGTAAAATTTTGATCTAGAAGAGGATCATCTGAAAATATTCTTGTGTTTTTCTCAAAGCATTTAAAACTTTCATCTAACTCAACGACAGTTTCCACATGGTCATATAATAAGCTGTCTCTTACGACTTTTAATCCATCTGATGTCGCAAATAACATCAAATAGATAATCTTGGCTTTTGGTTGTAAAGATCTAATGCGTTTTACACATCGCTTTACATTTGTATCATTTGTCGCTTGAGATCCAGACCCACAAAAATCGTCTATAAAAACATAATATTCAGTATTTATTTTTTTTAAGACATCAACTCCATCCTGATTTCTTACAACAATATCATCCGTATATGCAAACAATCTTTTCGACAATTTATTTTCTTGTCTGAAATAATATAATAAATGAGCCCCACTCTCAGATGGGTTACCCACCCCCATAAAAATAGTGTTCCTTAGCTTTTCCTCAAATATAGGTTTCACTATAGACTCATCTAATGTATCATTATTATTATTTCGGATTAGTTCAATAATTGGATAGCGATACAAATCTCGATACAAAGATTTAAGTAATATCCTCATGTTAGAAGCTCCGAAATACATAAATTTAGAAAGGAGATACAATGCATGAATTTGCTCTTTTGGCGTCGAAAAATTATCCAACCAATTTTTTATAACAGGTCTTAAAGCTTTTTGATCCCACAAAGTTTCATTCAAAGTCTTTATTTTTTCATATAACTTTTTCTCTATCTCATAGTATTGATCTTCCATCTTCTATTTATTAAAAACGAGTACCCATTCTCTTGATATTATATCCGCTGTTTTATTCCTTTTAGTCATTAAACCATAAGATTTTATGTCGTCGATAAGTTTAAATTTAAGTCTCAATCCCTTTGATATAATATATTTAGATAAGTATTCTTGAGTATTAAATTCTAGATTACAAACCTTGTTATTACCTATAATCATAACTAAAAAGCCTCCTTTCTTAAGCACCCGAATTGATTCATCTATAGCATCTTTCATCTCGTTGATATAGTTCCCCACGATATATGCTCGTTCATACTTATTTATTTCATACAAAGATTGTAATAATAAATCAGCATCCTCTATTCCTGTTTTGATGGCTAGCATTTCTTTTTTATAATAATTTTCGCGACCAATATTTTTCATATCTAACTTTCGAATATCAGAGGCTTCCGTAAATCCTAACCAGCCTAGGCTTAGGCTAGAGGAACGAATATATTTTTGAGCTCCAGCATATGGCGGAGAGGTAATTATTAAATCAACAGATTCATTTTTTAGCTTAGTTTTTTCTCCCAGATTTGATGTTATATTTCGCGCATCATCAGATATAATCTGTGAATGAATACTGCTTGAGATGTCTTTGAGTGTAGATATTCGTTTAATATTATCTTGGCATATTTGTTGAAATTTAGCGAATACATCAACATCATTTAAAGAGTTTAGTTTTTCTTTAATTTTTTTATATATCTCTATATCATTAGCAAATCTTTCTGGGTTCAATTTAACAGGAACTGATATTCTTGGGTCAGCATAACTTACTTTTTTTACTAAATTAGAAAAACAAACTTCGAAAAACATTCTCTCAGGAATATTATCAATCAAAGCAATTTTATCAGCTAACCTTGCTAGTTGTAATTTTGCTTTGTTTGAAAACCAAAAATCGAGATTTTTTATTCGGGGCATTCTCCTTTTTCTTGATAATTTAGCCTGATCAATAATTGTTTTAATCTTTAGGGATAATATGTCTGGAGCAATGTAATTAACTTTAACTTCTGATATAAGTCTTGCTAGAGGGTTTGCGTCAATTCCGATTGAATTGCGATTAGCCAAATTTGCCTCTAACAATACGGTTCCTGTGCCACAAAATGGATCAAGTACAAGATCTCCTTTTTTACTTAAAATTTCATTATTCAAGAAAAAATATGGAATTTGGGGAAGTAATTTTGCGGGGTAAGTATGAATCAAATGGGTATATCTTTCTTGTGTATTAATTTCAGAAACTAATAGCCTAAAATCAACTGGAATAGGAGTATTATCTTTTTCATACATTGTAATAAAAAGGTTAATTAAATCCTCTTTTCTATATTTTAGAAAATCTTTGTTCATATTATAAATATACCCAATCTTTTCACATTTTAAATTAAACGATAAAGATAAGATAAACAGTTCAAATGTAGCATAACTAATAAATTATTTCCATTTCATAAAATAATTCTCCTCCAACAACTTCCTCACATCACTCTCCTTATACAACACCTTCCCACTGATCTGTATATACGCAATCCTCCCATTATCTCTCCAATCCTGTAAAGTACGGAGAGAAATATGGAGCATATTAGCAACATCGTTGTTTGTTAAATACCGTTCACCATTTAATATAGGATGGGTGTTTTCTAAAGTCTCTTTTACTGAATTGAGTAACTCGTCGAGATTTTCGAAAAACAAAATAATATCTTCCGACTTACAATCTTTTATTTCCATACTCTTACTTTTTTACAATTGATATCTCAATTAGTTTTTCTATGTCTACCGTTTTGTAGTAACACTTATAGCCAATCTGAGAATGAGCAAGTGTTCCCTTATCTCGATAGGTTTGTAATGTACGTTTTGATATTTTGAGTAATTGACATACATCTTGATTATCCAACCATTCGCTTTTTCTTTTATCCTTACCACATATCTCCTGAATTTGAGTTGAGAACTCTTTTAGTTTGTCCTTCATTAGTTGAAAAGTCTTCTTTTCTATAGCTACTATTTCCATTTTTATTTTGTTTAAACTGTTTTCATTGCAATGATTGTCCCACAAATAAATAAAGAATATTTATTGATATGATGAAATGGGGAGCAAAGGCAATTAATGGCTACAAGAGGCCTTGAAATATTAAAAATTAGAGCCTTAACCTTTTATTCCGTTTCTCTTCTTCTTTTTTCTGTATGACTTCTTTATTGATTGATTCACTAGATAGCTCGTTCACCGATTGACTGGTTGATTGACTTATTGAATTCATGTCGTCATGAAGTAATGAATGAGTGTATTCATTCATTCGTTCTTGCATCTTGATTTGGTCTGCAATAGAGCCGTTCTTCATAGTATTAAAATATTCAAAGCTTTCAGGTAGAGGTCGGCCATAGTTGAATAGCTTATCAAATCCCTGTTCTGCTTGTTGAAAAAGATTAGTCCTATCAAACCCTCCTTTGACAACTCCTTTTTTAGTATTCCGATGATTAGTTAATGGCGAGAGCTTACTTTTATTGGATTGATCTTTTCGACTGACAATGATATGACAATGCATATTATTTTCGTTGTTCTCCGATCTGTCTCGGTCAAAATGTATCTTACCATAAAACTTAATATCTTCTACCGATAGCCCTTTATTGAAGTTCTTGGCATATTCGGGAATAACTACTTCTCGAATGTATTTTTTCATGGCTTTGGTTTGTTCCTTTTTCGTGCTACCCATTGCTTTAAGTTCCTTTTTCGATGGGCTAATATGGATAGCATAAAATTTAGCATCCGTTTTAAGTAGCTGGGCTTTATTGTTGTCGATGTCCTTAACCACTTGTGATTTGTACAAATTCTCTTCTGTCAGGTTGAAAAAGCCCTCTGTATAAAAGCCTTTCTCTATACGCTCCATATCCTCATGTTCGAGGTATGCTGCAAGTCGTCTGCTACTACCTGCATTGTTATATGTACCTTTGGATGGTGGAGGAAAGTCTATATTCATTTTATCTATTCTTTGTGAGTGTTTAGTACTATTGTTCATTTATTAGATTGATAATTTCAGTTTTCAGATTCTCTTTTCGTTTACCATCCATTAGTCCTGCTGTGGCTAGCTCTGAATACAGGCTGATTAATTGCAATAGTTTCTTATTATCCTTCTGCTGATTCTTATAGATTGCCGATAGTCGTTTCCCTTGATTGTTGATAGCATCTGCATGTCCTGTAAATTTATCGCTTAACATCTTTAGCAGATTGCTTTGCCCTTCCTGATTAGCTTTAAGATGGGAGAGAATAACATCTTCCATTGACTTAACAATGGAATCGAATCTTGTAGCAATAGAATTGCTTGTTCGTATCATTGGATTGAGTTGTTCTTCTTCATAGTGTCGGATAAAACGAATCAGGTCATCTTGCCGTTTGTTAATCTTCCGAAGCTCTGCTTTTGTCGATTCGGGTGCTTCACCTGGATTGATATTTGCTTTATCTAAATACAGAAAAGCGAGTTTAGTAATTTCTCCTTTTTTCAATGAATAGCGTTTACAGAGTTTTTCTATAATTCGATCTGTTTCTTTGTCTATGGCTATTGTAGTAAATACAATATTTCTATTCTGTTTTATCATAGTTATAACTATTTTATAGTTATTCATATATCTAACTTGCTTAATTTGAATTGTATATCAATTCCAGTTATAGCAAGTGTTATAACAGTGCTTTTTAATAAAGCACTAAAGCCGAAGGCTTTGCCCCGAAGGGCAAGAGGAGAACAGGACGATAGTCCAGTTCCCTCTTGCTCAATTTAGCTAAACAACCCGAAGCGATCGAGCGAGGGTGTTTCTGCTAAATGCGGAGCCTTTAGGGAGGGTGATGTATTAAACACAGCCCTCACTTCTTTGCTTCATTCTGCTTAGATCAGTAAATGCAGAATCATTTCAGAATTTTACCCTCCTCCATGCCTTTGTTGAACATCACAATTTCTTTTTTAGAGGCATAGGATTGGATAAAATCTTTGACATCAGCCATACGATAGAAGGTTTTTCGTCTGACGAGAAAATAGCGAAGCTGACCACTATCTCTATATCTTTGGAGGGTTCGGTACGATACTTTGAGAAGAAAGGCGAGATCCTGATTATCTAGTAATTTATCGTCATTGGTAAAAACTTCTCCTGTAGCCATTATTGCTTTTAGGTCACTACCTATAATTGTAAGTTTCTTGAATAATTTCTCCATCCATGATAGAAAGTCCTCATTATCTAAATACATAATTCTTTGTTTTTGAAATTAATAATTGATTAATTCCAATCGATTGGTAAAGCAAAGAACTGACAATTAGAGACAGAAAAATAGGGGAATCCCTATATACTCCCCTATTTTTGCTTTATAAGTTTTTTATAATTAAGCATTTATAGATCCATCTTTTTTCATCTTCCTATTTCGGCTCTCACGAGTAAGAAGATTTTTGAGATAGTCCAATGCTTTAGTTAGATTGTAAGGTTTGCGAATGAATATTCTGCCTTTGGATTTATAGGCATCCCCAAAAGTGAAGTTAAATGCATCTTCTAAGGTATGAGCTATATGTATGAACGGAACAGGTTTTCCTTCTTCGTCCATAAATTGTTTAGATAGATCAAGTGTTAAGGCAAGCTCTCCCATGCTATCGATCCCTAAGCCTTTCGAATTAGGGGCAAAATATACTTTTGAATTGTATGAATTTTGAATTGGTGCTCGTCCTGACTGAGAAAAGATCAATTTTGTTAGTTCAATCTCAGCATTGAGATACCAGATTGCCTTTTGTAGATATACATTTTTTAGCACATTTTTCCCCCTCCTCGCATAAAATTTGTTTCTGTAATACTTTAAACTCAATACGAGTAAGATTCAATATCCGAAAGATTTTAGAAAAATCAACCTCAGATTGAATTATAGCTTTTACTTGTGTCACAAAATTACCATAGGCGAGTTTCATTTCATGGTTCGAAACTGATCGGTCTTCAGTTAATAAATTAAGAAGCTCTGTTTCTAGTAGATTATTCATAAGGATAACTTTAAATTAGAAATCTTATTAAAAAAAATAGATAATATCTTCTTTATAAGAATCTTCATAATAGTTTACCTTAATACAAATTTAAGGTTTTCACCAGTTATCTAAATTTTCATAAAAACTAAATTAATGTTCATAATCGGAATGCAAGTTTGTCTATTCATTTTTTACCGAGTACTTTTGAGTATAAAATAAGAAGTATTTATAAGAATAGTATCATAAGCATAATTTTAAAAATATGAATTCTATATAAATATTAATGTGATGTTTTTTAATGTGAATGTCTAAAGAATAATGATGTAAAATAATTACTTAGAGATCCTTCCTTAGAGTTAAATAACTAATTAAAATCATATGAAATTTAAGTGCATTTTTTGCGGAGTAATAGCTCTGCTAGGGTTTTCTTGCTCTAATAAAAACGATAATTATCAGCAAGAAACCAAACAATCTTTTCAAACAGTAGTAGTTTCAAACCAAAGTGCAAAACTCGAACAATCCTATCCGGTAGTTATTAAGGGACAGGAAGACATTGAGATACGTCCACGAGTAGATGGCTTCATTGATGCCATACATGTAGATGAAGGTTCTATTGTGAGAAAAGGACAATCTTTATTTAAAATTAATTCACCATCATCCGAACAAGCCCTAAAATCCGCAAGGGCAAGCTTGAAAAGTAACAAAGCTCGTTTGAATACAGCCTTGACAAATGTAAACAGGCTGCGTCCTTTAGCCGAACAAGGCATCATAAGCAAAGTACAATTACAAACGGCAGAGGATGCATATGAAACAGCTCAGGCTGAACTTGCACAGGCTCAAGCCGAAGTTGAAAATGCAGAAGCAGCACTTAGTTGGACTAATGTGGTTAGTCCGGTTGATGGAATTGTAGGAACAATTCCTTTTCGTCAGGGTAGTCTTGTCAGTAACGCTGATATATTAACTACAGTGGCCAATACAAGTAATGTTTATGCCTATTTCTCTTTGAACGAAAAAGAACTTATGCGCTTGTTTGATGCAACGACAGGTGAATCTCAAAAAGAAAAGATAAAAAATCTTCACGAGGTAACTCTTAAGCTAGCCAATGGGGTTATATATTCTGAAAAAGGAAAGATTGAGACAATATCGGGCATTATTGATGGTAGCACGGGATCTGTCAATTTCAGAGCTGAATTTACCAACAAAGAAGGAAAATTACGCAGTGGAGCCAGCGGTAGAATATCCATTCCTGAAATGCTTGATAATGTAATTATTATTCCGCAAAAATCGACTTTCTCTCAACAAAATAAGCTTCAGGTATATAAGGTTTCGGGAGATTCTGTTGTGCAAACAATAATTACGGCTACTGAAATGCCTGACGGTCAGAATTATGCCGTAACAAGTGGATTGTCAGCCGGAGATCGTATAGTCAGCGAAGGTATAGCGACTCTACGTCACGGACAGAAAATAGCAATTAAAGAATGAGTAATCTCAATATAATATAAAACGATGTTAAAATCAATAATAGACAATCCTGTATTAGCCACTGTTATCTCCATTATTATAGTGATACTGGGAGGAATCGGTCTGGCGACCTTGCCTGTCGAACAATATCCTGACATTGCCCCGCCTACGGTCAAAGTAGAGACAATGTATACAGGGGCAAATGCCGATGTGGTAATGAATAGTGTCATTATCCCTATCGAAGAAGCAATCAACGGAGTCGAGGGAATGACCTATATGACATCTACCGCATCCAATCTCGGTACTGCTGAAATCACTGTTTATTTCCGTCAAGGAATAGATCCGGATATGGCCGCTGTAAATGTGCAAAACAGAATATCCAAAGCAACCCCACTATTGCCACAAGAAGTAACAAGAGAAGGGGTAACAGTTCAGAAACAGCAGAGTAGCATGATTATGATAGTCAGTCTATCCTCCAAGAATCCTGAGCACGATGCTACCTTTATTCACAATTACCTGAATATTAATCTTCTTCCTCAAATAAAACGTGTACCCGGAGTGGGGAATGCCCAAATATGGGGTTACAATGATTACTCGATGCGTATATGGCTACAGCCTGATAAAATGACATCTTATAAGATCAGTCCATCGGAAGTGATTGCAGCCTTACAAGATCAAAATATAGAAGCTGCCCCGGGTGAACTTGGTAAAAATGGCAATCAGTCTTTTCAATATACTCTGAAATACACAGGTCGATTGAAAGAAGTAAAAGCTTTAGGCTATCATTCGACTAATTATACTTTAGGAGTTAGTGCAAGTTGGGAACTTGATGTCTGGGGTAAACTAAACAGGCAATCAAGAGCCAAATATGCTCAGTTTTTAAATAGTCATGCTTACAAAGATCTGATAAGAACATCATTGATTGCTAATATTGCAACATCTTATTATACGTTGCTGGCTTTGGATGAGCAATTAAGAATAACAGAAGAAACGGTGGGTTTACTGAAAGAGAGTACACAAACAATGCAATCTTTGATGGATGCCGGAATATTAAATGGAGCATCAGTAGAGCAGAGTAAATCGCTTCAATATAGTACGGAGGTTACTATTCCTACAATCAAGAGCCAGATTAGACAAACTGAGAATTCCATTTGTATTCTTCTAGGGCGTAAACCCGGAAATATCGACCGCTCGACGATGGACAGACAAATCATCGCAGAAGACTTAAATACAGGTATTCCTGCTCAGTTATTATCCAAACGTCCGGATGTAAAGCAAGCCGAACTAGCTTTTCGTTCTGCTTTCGAATTGACTTATGCAGCTAAAGCGAGCTTTTACCCTTCTATCAGATTAAGCTCGGGAACGGTCGGATATGGAACAAATGCTCTGTCTAATTTTTTCAAACCTGAGAATATTTTCGCCAATATTATTGGAGGATTAACTCAGCCCTTGTTTGCACGAAAACAGCTTATCGGAAATTTGAAAATAGCCAAAGCCCAGCAGGAGGAGGCGTTGTTAAGTTTCGAAAAAACAGTATTGACAGCAGGTGCAGAAGTATCGGATATTTTGTACAGCTACCAATCGTCTATCGACAAAAATCCAATCAGAGACAAACAAGTTGAATCAACTGTTATAGCAGTTCGTTTCACCAAAGAATTGCTGAAAGCCGGAGAAGCAAATTACACGGAGGTTTTGAGTGCCGAACAGAATCTACTACAGTCACAGCTTGGGCAAGTAAGTGATAAGCTGGAACAATTGCAATATTCAGTAAACTTATACAGAGCTCTCGGAGGAGGCTCTGAATAAACACTACTTTTCATACCTTAATTAGTTTGAATTCAGGAACCGATTCTTTATAGAATCCGGTTCCTGTGTTCTTCTTATGCGAAAATGAAAAGATGTATTAGCTTATAAACGACAATAAAAAAGTATTCAATGTTAACGAAACAGACAGAAAATGTTAGGGTCAGAATTGTTTACAATTTCATTTCCAATTCAGATCCTATTGGTGAATTGCATGTGTTCTTTCATGAGAGTAGAATGCCTATAGAAGGAGAGAAAATATATCTGGAAAATGAATTTACCGAAGGGATATTCCTACCGAAGGGAAAATATAGACATAAGACTGAAGGCCAGTTAAAAATGCTACGAGACAACTTGAGGTTGCAACATTGGGTCGTCATCAAAATAAATCAGGATGACCCTAATATCCGGAAAATAAACCTAGAAACAAATGATGATCAGATAATTTAAATTTAGAATATGATAAAAATAATAATTCAATTTATCCGAATTAATGTTCTTCCCCTGATTGGTGTTTCCATCGGTATTATTCTTGGTTATTTGCATTGGTTCCTGTGGGGCTGTTATTGGGGAACATATCCCTTATCTTCTGAGTGCTGGGTTAACTGTACCTATGGAGCCTTATTCTTTGGTTATATTATCCTCGCAATTTTCAAAAATGATCGAACATATATAAGTAAACAATAATCTAAAGATGAAAATTATAAGGTTTATTTATTTGTTGCTTCTTTTAACCGGATTGAGTAGTCAAGCATTGCTTTCACAAGAAAATGAACTCATTTATATGGCCGGAGACAGTTTAAGAAAAGTAATAAAAGAGGAATTTCGTGTTGCATCTTATAGAGATAGAGGTATAAACGTCGATGAGAGGGAAATAATCAAACTAATGGATAGAATACCCTCTTTCGGCATTTATAAAGATACTTATTTTGTAACAGGAGTTCCCTTGAACCAACAAATCACCCGTAACACGGCTGATGCTGTTTTTCAACTTAGTATCAGGCAGCGATTAACCAAAAGTATCCTGCCTTTTAATTCATTTCTCTATCTGACATATACTCAAAAGTCTTTCTGGGATATCTATAGAGAGTCTTCTCCTTTCAGAGATAATAATTATAATCCAGGTATTGGTATTGGAAAATACATCATTGAAAAGAATCAACTCCGAGGAGGTATTTTAGTGGCTTTTGAGCACGAATCTAACGGACGTGAGGAGAAAGAATCCAGAAGCTGGAACTATATAAGTATTAATGGAAAATATTTTATAAACATGCTTTTATCAATCGGCTTTAAGGTGTGGATCCCGTATGTTGATGGAGGCGAAAATAAAGACTTACTAGAATACAGAGGATTGGGAACAATATCTTTTAATGCAATTACAGGAAACCGGAAATGGTGGATAACGACTGAACTGACTCCCCGCAAGGGATGGGGAAATATAAATACAGTAGTTAGTGTGGGTTATAAACCCTCAGCAAAAATGAATCAATCATTCTTTTTGAGATTTAGTGATGGTAGAGGTGAAAGTTTATTGCATTACAATAAATATAATATGGACCTTAGGCTGGGTATCTGTATAAAACCTGATTTTTATAGTTTTCTATAATTTATTTATTATGAGAATATTTAGGCTTAGAGAGATTCACTTTATCTTTTTGATTATTGCCCTTACAGGGGGCTTGTATCTTATTGGACACTTCAAGAGGAAAGAATATAAACTAATAGAAGATAGTATTCCCGAAATCAAGGATACTTTCTTAGCAGATTCGTTAAAGAAAGAGCCTTTATGCTTTTTACTTTTCTATATAAATGATTCAGACGTTTGTAATGAAATGAAGAGTAATCTGGAAGATTTTCGGCGAAGTACAAACAATATTCGCATCTACAAAATCAATGTGGATAGATATCCAAATCTAATCGATAAATATAATATATCCGGAGTTCCTACTATAGTAAAGCGTTCTTTTAAGAGTTTAGGGTATATAATGAATAAGCCTTTAAGATATGAGAATGAACCAGCCAGGCACAAAATATTAGATATTCTCGGAGATTTAGCCTTATGTGGTG
>POVV01000806.1_pt1 | contig 16021 bp, 11 predicted proteins | sample 1560271 | NCBI WGS metagenome assembly POVV01 (sample SAMN08337232, study PRJNA429181) | Bioreactor metagenome, whole genome shotgun sequencing project. | biome: cows' rumen and soil; feature: anaerobic; isolation source: anaerobic chemostat enrichment culture, galacturonate as sole carbon... | reverse complement strand
CAAGCCTTGGTAGACAGTCGTAGGTAATGCTGTCAGTGAGGAAAGCGGATTACGGGAAAACTGTACGATCCGTTTGATTGAGCGGACGGAGGTAGCCGTTGTGGCCGCCTCTTCCGACTCTACACCGAAGAAGCCGGGTAATGCCAGCGGAGGGAAGGACGTAACATAGTAGTGGCCTTGGAAAAAGAAACAATGCTGCACTGGAGGCAGAGAAACCATTGGAAACAAAGCTGACAAGGATAGCTGAATTAGCCAAACAAAGACCGAGAGTCAAGTTGCAAACCCTAATCCATGCTATTGACGAGGAAAGCCTGAACGCGGCCCATAGTATTCTGTCAGCAGACAAGGCAGTAGGGGTTGATGGTGTAACCAAAGAAGAATACGGTGAAAAGCTACAGGAAAACATCAAGAATCTCCTGGAAAGAATGAAGCGGCAAGCGTACAAGCCGCAGCCAGTAAAGAGGGTCTACATCCCCAAAACGGATAAGAAGAAACGCCCCCTAGGAATACCTGCCTATGAGGACAAACTGGTGCAGAAAGTTCTTAATGAAACCCTGACAGCCATCTACGAACCGGAATTTCTGGACTGCTCCTACGGTTTCAGACCAGAGAGAAATTGCCATGAAGCGCTGAAGGAAATCACCAAGATTCTCGAAAGCAAGAAGGTCAGCTATGTAGTGGATGCGGACATTAAAGGATTCTTTGACAACGTAGAACACGGGTGGATGGTGAAGTTTCTACAAGAACGAATCCAAGACCCGAATCTATTGAGACTGATAGTACGATTTCTTAAAGCAGGTGTCATGGAACAGGGGAAACTAGAAGAGGCGGACACCGGAACGCCGCAAGGGGGAATCATATCCCCAACCCTGGCGAACATATACCTGCACTATGTGCTCGACCTGTGGTTTATGGTAAAGATAAAGCGAGAATGCAGAGGCGAGGCCTATTTAATTCGGTACTGTGACGACTTTGTATGCTTCTTTCAATACCAAGAGGATGCCGAAGCTTTCTACGGTAAGTTGATAGAACGATTGAGGAAATTTAACCTAGAAATAGCAGAGAAGAAAACAAAGACTATCGAATTCGGGCGCTTTGCTGAGGAAAGACGGAATAACCAAGGGGCCAGCAAACCGGAGACATTCGACTTTCTTGGGTTCACGCACTACTGTAGCAAGAGCAAGAAGGGAAAATTCCGCGTCAAAAGGAAAACCAGCCGAAAGAAATTTAAAGCAAAGTTAAAACACTTCGCTGAATGGCTCTATCAAAATATGCATACAGAGATAGGAAAATTGATTAAGCAGATAAACATCAAGCTGGTTGGTCACTTCCGCTACTATGGAGTAACCGACAACAGCAACGCTATCAATACATTTGGATACTATATACGGCGTAAATTGTTTGAAGTACTTAATCGAAGAAGCCAAAAGAAGAGCTTGACCTGGGAAGGATTTGCAAAACTCAAAGATAGATTCCCGCTAGCTAAAGCGAGGATCTATGTAAATATCTATGGCTAAACGTAAGTAAATGCTGCTATGAAGAGCCGGATGCCTTAATAGGGCACGTCCGGTTCTGTGAGGGGGGCGTGCCGCGAGGCGCGCTTCTACTCGACCTTGTAAGAAAAGCTAGGATTTTTCAGTGGTTTCGGAACGTCCCCTGTAAGACGAAAAGAGAAAGAGGATTGTCAATACGTAATTGGGATAAGCAAAGGAATAATTGAAAGAGTATAATCCAGTTTCTAGTTAGGGAGCAAGACGAAACCACCGTCCCTTTGTCTGACCTAATCCAGTTTCTAGTTAGGGAGCAAGACGAAACCACCGTCCCTTTGTCTGACCTGTAAAATGTAGGAGATAAATCAATTGATACGCCGTAGGTTGAGGATGTATTAATAGACAAATACCTCGAATCCCTAGGCTATATGAACATAGCGAAGAAATACGAGGTACTTCATTTACGTTAAGTTATTGAACCGCCGTATACCGAACGATACGTACGGTGGTAGGAGAGGTCGGTCATTCAATTAATGGATGACCGACCTCTCGATCATTATTAAAACTCCCTTTTACCCAAAGGATCATAGGTTATAAAGACACTATCAGAGCCGCCGTTCATTACGCTGCCTTTCGTTAATTGTCCCGAGTGTTTTTTTAGCTGCTCAAGATAATTGATTTTAGCAGTTGTGGTGGGCGTGAATTTTGGGGTGATTTTGATGATTTTTTCCGAGCCGTCTTGTAGGCGGAAGGTAAATTCGACAGGCGCACTGGAATATTTCGCTTCGATAATTGAGTTGGGGTAGTAGAGCATAGCTGTTGATTTGCCGTTTATGGCAATAATTTTATCGCCAGGGTTTATGTCTTTAAGCTCTTGATACTGCTCTTTATTGATACGGGTAACATCATAAGGCCCCATCGACCACTCTTTGCGCATGCGTTTCCAAGTATTTTTTTCGGTAATGGCATCGGTTATGCCCCACTCAAGTCCATAATCATAGGTACCATGTAAATCCCGAAACAAAGACATCAGGCGAGTTGCCCACATATCTAGTTCCCACAACTGAAAATCCGACAATTTATCTTTGGGATTAATTGGAGCATATTCTATGTAAGGGTAAGATTTATAATAGGTTTTACTTAGTACATCCAGTTTTATTACAGTTCCATTATTCTCTTCTCTCATTTCTGCTAGTAGGAACGGATAAGAAGCGCTTCTAGTACTAAAGCTTTTGATATATTCAAAAGAAAACTTTGTCCAATCTTTTCTAAAGCTTGCCTGATAATAATCACGGTAGTAATTAAACTTTCCATTTCTGTGATTGGCGTTATATAAAAGCCCTGTGCCGATTTCTTCCGGTTTTATACCGGGAAAGAACATGCGAAAGCTCTCCTGATGCCCATACGGGCGGACATGTTCTGGTGCTATATTGGCATCATTGACTGAAGCGATGAATTTAATTTTTTGAAGCTCACTTCCGCCAATGGTTTTTTCCTCCTTTTTGCCATTAGTAAAATTGACGCACACAACCAGCTTTTTGGCATTAGGCAGTTTATCGGCAAGTTCAGGAGAGAACTGATACCAAATCTGCTTAATATTTTCTGGCAGATCATCTTTTCTTGCGCCGCTTAATGGTGTTAACTCGTAAACGCTACCGTCAATAAGCCAATTTGCCGATACAATATCATGTGTAGCAGCAAGCTGACCATCAGCCATAATTCGGATAGCATCATAGTTTTTCCCATCAGGCTTGAAAACTTTGTGTACTTCAATACTCAGATCTGTATCACGTAATATGCCGCTTCTGGCTTGACGTACATCCTGGAAAAAGATAATGTTCGTACCATCTGCCTTAATATGTTGATAAATGGCAGCGGCGTTGACAAAGCTAAAGCTAGAGAACCAAAAAACCAACAGACTTAGCAATGAAAGTAGAAATTTAATTGACATTATAGTACCCCCTTTGTGTGAATTACCATAATTTTAAAATTTTTAAGTGTGAGCTTTTTATATTTTATCAAATTGTCGTTGGTTTGAACAGCGGTTTGCTATTGCTGATAAAATGCCAAAGACCAGCTAACTAAAGTCAAACCTTTTTAAAAAAAGCATAAACAGCCGATATTGATATATCCGGCTGTTTATTTATTAAAATTGCAATGGATATGGTGAAATATAGGTAAATCTCTTTGAGCAATATGCACAGTTTTGTCCAGATACGATTTCAGCGTTCAAAGGCGATTACCGCCGCAGAGAAGGGTTAATGAAACCTGATTTTAGGTTGCTTCCTTATTCCTTGATGACAGTAATGCTGGGCTTTGTACCAATACTTTTTGGTGCTACCGGAGAGAGTGCAGGATCAGTGTCGGTAAATATGCGCAGGATGTGAGGCGTGGCTATAAATATCGGGGTGTTTCCGTCGGTATCAGACAATACCAAAACACCGTATTCATTGCGATAGATATCGCCGGAAGCAGATACAGAGGGACCCAGGCGGATGTTGACACTAGTACCCAAGGGCAAATAGGATTGGATCGCTGTTATTAGATTGGTGTCGCAACCAGGTGGCAGCGGAACGGGCGGAGGAAGAAAGGTAAACGCTGGATCGTACACTGTTCCGGCGCCTGGATAAATGGCGGTTATATTGGCAATGGAAAGCGTCTCGTAGTTGCCATTTGCGTCCACCAACCGTAAAAGCCCTGGGCCTGTGGCCTGGGGAGACGTATACAGATCTAGCGGCACTCCGGAATAAGAAGCCAGGGAAGTGGAGAAAACCGACCATGTAGTGGTAGAATATGCGGCTATCATCTGGGACAGGATATGCGTCAATTGGGCTACTGCAAAGCAACCCATGGTATCCACCGTCCCGCCGTTGCGAACGGCTACTAGTGTTGCCTTCAACGGAACCTGGGCAGAATAATAGAAGGTGGTCAGGCTGCCGTTAATCAGGGAAAGGGTAAAGGGAGGTACGGCTACGTCTATGACACCTGTTCCGGAGACCGTTCCTGTTTTTAACGGCGAGTTTCCCGCAAGAGCATTTCCCAGAGAAGGGGACAGGGCGAAAACCGTTTCCGGAGAAGTGGACGACTGGGTGGCAACCCACCAAGTGATTACATAACTTCCCGTTTGATTAAAGGTTATGACGCCTGTCGAACTGTCATAACCAATATCCGCATCGGAATGCACAATGGTATCAAAAAGCACATTGCTGCCAGCCGTGACCGTGCCGGTCGACTGCAGCTCAATTTGCAGCGCTATTTTGCTCATCTCCTTTCTCCTGTATAGGGAAACGTGCACATAAATAATTATGTCTGTTTTATTTTATGGTATCTATCACCAAGATGTGAATTCCGCGGTATGGTTTACTGTTATTTTCAGTGACATACAACAATTGTGGAGCATATTGACAATGATAGCAAATCATATGATAATAGGTATAAATGATATCGATTCTCAATTGATTGGATGGAAAGACAATGGCAGATACGATATATAATGTTACAAATCGGCAGGAAGAAGAGTGTCGTGTGTGCACAGGTCTTGCTGATTTTTACCGGCGGGCAGGTTTTGAGTCGGAGTTTTATATTCCCCAGGAGCTTGGTGATGGCTATTACCGGCGGATTAGTCCCGGCGGCTTGCTGGAGATATTTATCTGCAATAATATGTTTTACAGTCCGTTCCATGTGGAAGCCAAAGCCGGACAAGCCAGTTACGGCCTTGGATTTTGCCTGGGCGAAGGAATGCAGTGGGACCTGCAGGGGGTTAGGCAAAGCTTACGCTTTGATACTGATGAATGCTTTGTGGCCGGCAGCGAAGAAGGTAAAAAATATTTTACTTACGCAGCCGGGAAAAAGTATTATACTCTGTGCATAAAGACAAAACCGGGCCGACTACAGGCGTTTTGGGATAGCCTGCCGCCGGAAGCCATCCGGTTATGTCTGGCCTACAAACAGGATTTTAAACATTGGCAGATATCACCGTCACTGAAAATTGCTCTGCAGCAAATACTGAACTGCCCCTATCAGGGCGCGTTAAAAGCGTTGTATCTGGAAGGTAAAGTTTTGGAATTGACCACCCTTTATTTTACCGAAACCTTATTACAGAAAGGCAGCAATTCCCGGACGGAAAACCTGTCGGCCTCTGACATAAGCAGTCTTTATAAGGCCAAGGAAATTCTGGATCATAGTATCGCTGCGCCCCCTTCGCTGGCGAAGCTGGCTCAAATGGTCTGCCTCAACCAGTTTAAGTTGAAAACAGGTTTCAAGAGCATTTTTGACAGGCCTGTATATGCCTATGTGCTGGACAAACGGATGGAGGCAGCCCGGTTATTTCTGGAGGAAAAGAAAATGCAGGTAAGCGAAGTGGCAGACATGATGGGATATTCCAATGTCAGCCATTTTGGCCGGGCATTCAGGAAAAAGTATGGCGTAAACCCGGGTCAATATAAAAGGAAAGATTCATAATGAGCTTGTTTCAGCAAGGCCTGTTTCACCGGCTTCAATCCGGTGAAACAGGCTTTTTTGCCAAGAGAGATAAGTTAAAAATACTTTTCTGGTGTTTACTGCTACCTTTATGAGTAGAAAAGGCGGCAGTAAAACTCTATAATTCTAAGAAGAAAAAGGGGATGGATTCATGCCGACAGACAAATTGAACAGCCAAATACTCAACGCGGCAGGCCAACGGGGTGAGAGGGGGTATGCAGTGAAAAAAATAAGCATAGTGCTGCTGGCAATGATAATCTGCGCGGGCTTACTGGCCGGTTGCAAACCAGCGGACGACAAGGCGGCAACAGACCGTCAGGTCCACCAGGCTGTGACTGTTGTCGGGGAACAAACAGGGCAATTTCCTGTCACCTTTACGAATTTTGACGAAAAGGGAGCACGGGTTGATATTACCTTTACCAAAGCGCCGGACAGGGTAATTTCCTTAACGCAAATTACCACCGAGTTGATGTTGGACCTGGAACTGGAAGACAAACTGATCGGCGTAGCGAATTTTGACAGTCCGGTTTTGCCGAGGCACGCTGCCAGGCTGGCAAAAATACCGGTTCTTGCCGCCCAATACCCCTCTAAGGAGCAACTCATCGCCCAAAATCCGGAATTGCTTGTGAGCTGGCGCATGCCCTTTCTAACCGAGGATGCCTTAGGTTCGGCCCAAGACTGGCGCGACAGGGGGATACAGGTCTATTTGCTGCGACTGGCGCAAAATCTGGAAGGGGTCAATACCCTGGAAACCTATTACAAGGAAATTGAAGATTTCGGGAAAATGTTTGATATCCGGGACCGGGCCGGCGCTTATATCGCCAAACAGCAGAACCGGATTGCTGCCATCCAAAGCCGGCTCGGCGGCGTAGACCGGAAGGTCAGAGTGATGATGCTGATTGTGCTTGACGGTGAAAAATTCGGGGTGTGGGGGCAAGACCATTTTGTGGCTGACATGATCAGTAAAGCAGGTGGCGAAACCCTGGTAGCAAAAAGCTCACCTATTAATCAGGAAGTCATTGTGGAGCAGAACCCGGACATTTTAATTTGTGCTGCCTATGCGATAAAAGGGATGAACCATGAAACCGTGCTGACCCGGCTGCAGGAGAACAAGGCTTTGCAAAATGTTGCGGCGGTGAAAAACAACAAAATTTTGGTTGTGGACTTTGCCGATATCAATACCGGGGGAGTCCGGGTCGTCGATACGATTGAAACCTTTGCCAAGGCCTTTTATCCTGAATTGCTGCAATAGACAATAGGTCTATGTAGGCCGGGCAACCAGCGCAACGTGATCCGGCCGGAAAAAGCGGTGATTTTCAAAAGGAGGCAGTGCATGACGAAAAAAGCAAAAACCGGCTTGGCCAGGCTTTGGGAAATAAGCGGGGCGACGCCTTGGCCGCTGGCGGCGGCCGGCATGGTCTCCGCCTGCGCCACGTTACTATTGCTTGTACCCTATTATTGTGTATATAACATTCTTGTGGAGATTGTCAGCAAGGCCGGTGACCTATCTCAGGCCGATTTCGGTTACATATTCAAGTATGCCTGCCTGGCTCTGGGGGCGGCAGGTGCGGGACTGGCGGCTATGTATGCCGGTTCTGTGCTGTGCCACCGGGCAGCGTTTAAGGTTTTATATGATCTGAAAATAACATTGGCCGGACATTTGGCCCGGCTGCCCCTGGGGTTTTTTGCCGATCATCCCAGCGGCGCCATCAAGAAAACCATTGAGTACAATGTCGAACAGCTGGAAGGGTTTATTGCCCATCAGCTTCCCGACTTAATCGGTACCCTGGTCAGCCTGGCGGTTATTTTTACCTACATGTTCGTATTGGACTGGCGCCTGGGGCTTGCCAGCCTAGTGCCCATCCTGGTGGCGTTTGTTCTTCAGTGGCGCGTCTTTACCAACCCGGACACCGGAAAAATGATGCAGCAGAAACAGGCCAGTCTGGCAGCGATGAATGCCGCCGCAGTCGAATATGTCCGGGGCATGCCGGTAATAAAAGCCTTTGGGCAGACAGTCAAATCTTTCGGCATCTTGCATGCGCGGATTACCGAATATAGAAATCTGGCGCTGGCTATTACGCAGACCTATAAAACCCACAATATCCTTTATCATACTTTGCTTTCCGGCATTCTGGTATTCCTTGCTCCGGCAGGAATATTCCTGCTGCAGGGTACTGCCGATCATACGGCCTTTGCTTTTACTCTCCTGTTTTTTCTGATTCTGGCGCCCGGCGTCAGCGCCCCGGTTACAAAACTGGCTTTTTTAGGCGCTGGGGTGAAAATGATTGCCGTCGGGGTAAAAAACATCGATGCGCTGCTACAGGCGGAGGCCATATCCCAGCCGGCTGTTTCGCAACCGTGCCGGGGCTACGATGTTGCCTTCCGCAATGTCAGCTTTTCCTATAATCAGGGTGCTGCCGCGACAATGGCCCTGAGGCATATCCATTTTACCGCCAGGCAGGGGACGGTGACTGCGTTGGTGGGGCCTTCGGGCTCCGGCAAAAGCACAGTTGCCCATTTGCTGCCCCGCTTCTGGGATGTGACAGCCGGCGCTGTTGAAATAGGCGGTGTCAACATTAAGGATATGCTGACCGAGAATTTGATGAATACCGTTTCCTTTGTTTTTCAGGATGTGTTTTTATTTGACGATACAGTTTTTGAAAATATCAGGATCGGCAAGCCCGGGGCAGCGGCGGCGCAGGTCAGGGCGGCAGCGCAGGCGGCCCAGTGTCATGAATTCATTACCAGGCTGCCGCAAGGGTATGACACTAAAATCGGTGGCGGCGGGATGGCTTTGTCCGGCGGTGAAAGGCAAAGAATTGCCATTGCCCGGGCCATTTTGCGCGATGCTCCGGTTATTGTGCTGGACGAAGCCACCTCATTTGCCGATCCGGAAAATGAGGTGAAGATTCAAAAGGCGCTGACCGAGCTTTTACAGGGAAAAACCGTCATTATCATTGCTCACCGGCTTCATACCGTCCAGCATGCCGACCAGATCTGCGTATTGGACAAAGGCCGGCTTGTTGAGCAGGGGAAGCATGGGGAACTGCTGGCCAGGCAGGGAGTATACAGCCGCCTGTGGCGGGCATACCTTGCTGCCGACCAATGGGCACTGGTCTAACAGAAAGGTGGTCCTGTCTTGCGTAATTTGCTTTATGATCTTTCCGGGGGAAAGCCAAGCGCCCTCATAAAGCCGGTGCTTTATACGACGCTGGATACTTTTATTAAAGGCTGGTTTTCCTTTTTCGCCCTCCTGATTATTCTGGAGCTGATAAAACCGCTGCAAACTCCGGGCGAGATTATTAATTTTACCAATTTAACTATGTACTGCCTGGGCATCCTGGCTTCGGCGGCACTGGCCACACGATTCGCGGTTTTGAGTTTCCGCCACACCTACACCAGTGCTTACAGCCTGGCCGCTCAGGGCAGGATTGAGCTTGCAGAGCATTTGCGCAAGCTGCCGTTAGGCTTTTTTCATGCCAAGGAGCCCGGGGAGCTGGCCGCCACCATGCTCAATGACTATACCCTGCTGGAACATACTCTGTCTCATGTGTTCTCGCGGTTTATGGCCGGCTTGCTGCTACCGGCGCTTACACCGCTTTTGCTGGCGTTTGTCGATGTCAGGATGGCTATTGCCATGTTCGTTACCTTGCCGGCGGCGCTGCTGCTTATCTACCTGAGCCTGAAGCTGCAGCAGGTATGGGGCAGCGAACTTAACGCGGCGAAAATTGATTGTTCCGGCAGGCTGCAGGAATATCTTGCGGGCATGAAGGTAATCAAGGCCTGCAATAGCGGCGGGGCCAGCTTTGGACGGCTGAAAAACGCCTGGGAAAACCTGATGCACAAAAGCATAAAAATCGAGGCAGGCCTTGCTCCTTTTATGCTGTTGGCCACAGGTGTTTTACGCAGCGGCCTTACCGTCATGATTCTGTCAGGGGTGTATCTGCTGCAGGGCGGCAGCCTTGATGTAACGGTTCTGGTCGCATTTCTGGTCATTGGCGCACAAATTTTCGAACCGCTTACCGCCACACTGGTTAGCTTTAACGAGCTTACTTTTGCGGCGATGGCGGCGCGCAGAATTTCGGCTATCCGCACCGCGCCCGCATTGTCCGGAGCCGGCGCGACCGGTCAAGGCGGCTATGCTATTGAGTTTGAGCGGGTCGGATTTGGTTACGGGCCGGAGGCTGTGTTTAGCAATCTTACCTTTTCCATACCGGCTAAAGCCGTTACCGCGATTGTAGGCCCGTCCGGCTCCGGCAAAAGCACAATCCTGCGTCTGATTGCGAGATTTTGGGAGGTGCAGAACGGCCAGATCAGGATTGGCGGCACCAATATCAGGGAGATGGAGCCGGAGCAGTTATTAAAGCATATTTCCATCGTGTTTCAGGACGTGTATCTGTTTCATGATACCATCTACAACAACATTAAAGTCGGCAAAGAGGACGCCACCGGGGAAGAAATTGAACAAGCGGCGCGACTGGCTCAATGTCATGATTTTATAACCGCACTGCCGCAGGGCTATGACACCCTGGTGGGAGAAGGGGGCAGCACGTTATCAGGCGGAGAAAAACAGAGAATTTCGCTGGCCCGCGCTTTTTTAAAAAATGCGCCCATTATCTTGCTGGATGAAGCGACGGCGGCTTTGGATGCCGAAAATGAGCGGCAGCTGCAACAGGCTATTAATGCTCTGGTCAGCAGCAAGACGGTGGTGGTCATTGCCCACCGGTTGAAAACCATTAAAAATGCCGCCAATATTATTGTGTTGGCTAACGGCCAGGTAGTGGAACAGGGTTCGCATGAGCAGCTGATGAACAATCAGGCTTTGTACCGTCGTTTGTGGGACTTGCAGGAACAGTCCGGCAGGTGGCAAATCAGCAATGGATAAACAGGCTTTTTTATTTTCAATTAACAATGATAATGAAATTCATTATCGAATTGCCGCTGAACTTAGTTGCAAACAGGAGGGGAAGGGATCATGTTACAAGGGAAAAAATTAGCAAAGAACAAAAAAGCCATGCTCTATGCCCTGGTGAGCAGTGCGTTACTGTTTCCCATGCCGGGCAGCTCATATGCGGCAGAGGAAAACCCGCAGTTTTCATTGGATACAGTAGTGGTTACGGCTGCCAGGGCAAAAGCGAAGCATGATTATGTGGCCGCCGCCGGTACCAGTACAACCGGCAGCAAGACCGGCGCGCCGCTGACCGAGACGCCGCAAATTGTCAATGTGGTAACCCGCCAGGAGATGGATGACCAGGGGGTGTACGATCTGCAGCAGGCCTTGCGTTATACCGGCGGTGTGGCCAGTGAAGTTTATGGCACCGACACGCGCGTACAAGCGATGTACGTCCGGGGCTTTCGTGCGCCAAACTATCTTGACGGACTGAATTTATATAATGGTTTTGCCCAGGGGTATACAACTCCGCTGATCGAAGCTTACGGCATAGAGCGCCTCGAAGTCCTTAAGGGGCCTGCCTCGGTATTGTATGGGCAAAATGTCCCCGGTGGTCTGTTCAATATGATCAGCAAGAAGCCGACTGCGGTATCTATCCGGGAAATTCAGCTGCAGACAGGCAGTTTTGACCGTCTGCAGGGCGCCTTTGACTTTAGCGGACCGGTCGACGCAGACAAGACCCGGCTTATCCGGCTGACCGGCCTGATGAGGGACAGCGGCACCCAGACCGATTTTACAGATAATAAACGCACTTTTCTTGCTCCAAGTTTTACCTGGCGGTTTGACGACGACACGAGTTTGACCGTACTCGCACAATACCTGAAAGATAGTGCCGGGGCAACCTATCAGGCGATGCCGATGTATGGTACATTAATGCCCAATCCGCATGGCAGCATTCCGCGCAACAGACTGCTGGGCGAACCCGGCTATGACAGCATTGAGCGGGAGCAGTCCTCGATTGGTTACGAGCTTGAGCATAAGCTGGACGCTACTTGGACGCTGCGCCAAAATCTTCGCTATAATAAAGTTGACTTCGATGGGCGTATGGTCTATGCAACCGGCTTTGTTCCCGGTTCAGACCGTCTGCTAAACCGCGCCACCTGGCAAATGCGGGAGCAGGGTGATATTTTTGCTATCGATAACCAGGCGCAGGCAATTTTTAATACCGGGCGCGTCCGCCATACCCTGTTGCTGGGAGCCGACTACCGCCGTGCCTGGTATGATGCCAAATTTGGCTATGCTGCCGGTACTGCGCCTGCTTTAGATGTATATGCTCCGGTTTACGGGCAGGGGGCTGTTGATCCGCCGACAGTGATCAGCACCACCCAAATCCGGGAGCAGTTCGGCCTCTATCTGCAGGATCAGCTTAAAGCGGGACGCTGGGTGCTGACACTGGGCGGCCGCCAGGACTGGGTTGATACTGATGCCGTCACCAATACCAGCCCCGCCAGACGAAAAGATGATGCTTTTTCCAAGCGTATCGGGCTTACCTATCTTAATGACAATGGCCTGGCTCCCTATGTCAGCTACTCGACCTCCTTTGAGCCAACCAGCGGCGCGGACCGCCTGGGCAATGCCTTTGTGCCGACAACCGGCCAGCAATACGAGGTGGGAGTAAAGTATCAGCCGCAAGGTTCTAAGAGTATGGTAACGTTGTCCGGTTTCAATCTGAAGCAACAGAATGTGCTCACCCCGGATACCGTTCAGACCAGCTTTAGTGTGCAGGAAGGGGAGGCCCGGGTGCGGGGTGTGGAACTCGAAGTCAAAACCAGCCTTACGAACAATCTCAGCCTGACTGCATCGTACGCCTATCTGGAATCAGAAGTAACAAAGGCTAATCCCAATGCTGCCGGCACCAGTAATATCGGTAAAAGGCTTCCCTTTGTACCGCAGAATCAGGCCTCACTATGGGCCAACTATACGCTGCCCGCCGACCGGCTTGACGGACTGAGTGTTGGTGCCGGTATCCGGTACATTGGTCCAAGCTATGGTACGGCGAGCAATACCACTGCTTATCAGGGACAGACGGTATCGTCCCGGGTTCCCGGCTATACATTGGTTGACGCCGGTGTTCAATATGATTTCGGTAAGAAGAATCCCAGGCTGGCCGGCGTCAGCATGGCTGTAAATGTAAGCAATCTTTTTGATAAACAATATGTGGCCAGCTGCCTTGGTGAGTATAATACTTTTTACGGCAATGGTCGTACCGTGCTGGCAACCTTGAAATATCAATGGTAAAAGGCAGAGAATCATCCTCTTGACCGGCGGTAGGGAGCGTTCTATAATATTAATGATAATGATTTTTATTATCATTAAATGATTTATTCCACTGCCTATAACAAACGTTGTGTTGACAGATAGCTTTAATATGCAGAACGGCGGTAATGGAGGGAAGAATTAGTTTCTGCCTTTACCGCTTGTTCCTTTTCAGAATATATCTATGTTAAAAAATGAATGGGAGACTGTACAGCAGTGATGCGCTTAAAACCACAACAGACTTTTCCAATGGATGCCCTCATTCAAAGAAGACGGACTTTTTTCCTCTGGACGGCAGGCCTGAGCGCGGCAGTTCTCATATCCATAGTGCTGGCGGTTTGTTACGGTACGGTGAGGATTCCCCCCGAGGAAGCCTTGCGGGTCCTCTTATATAAAATATTGCAGGCAGACATTAGCGAGGTTGCCGGGCAAGTGTCCCGGGCCCATATGGATATCATTTGGGAGATCCGTTTTCCCCGCGTGCTTATGGCTGTTATCGCCGGCGCCGGGCTGGCCATGTGCGGCACCATTATGCAGGCTGCCGTGCAAAATCCGTTGGCTGATCCCTATATTCTGGGCATTTCTGCCGGCGCCTCCCTGGGCGCTACTTTTGCGGTCCTGATTGGCGCCGGTGGCATATTCGCCGGCCTGGGCACAGCCTTCTGGGCTTTTTGCGGAGCCTTGGGAGCTTGCCTGCTGGTGATGGCTCTGTCCGGCATCGGCGGGCAGATGTCTACGGTCAAAATGATCCTGGCCGGCACGATTGCCAATGCTTTGTTCAGCGCCTTTACCAATTTTATTATCTATACGGCTGGCAATGCCGAAGGCATCCGTTCAGTTGCTTTTTGGACCATGGGTTCTTTGGCTGCGGCCAAATGGAGCAATTTGCTTTTGCCGGCTCTTGGGGTCATACTTTGCGGCAGCTTGTTCCTGTGCCAGTCACGCATTTTGAATACCCTGCTGTTAGGCGAGGAAGCCGCAATCACGTTAGGTGTCAATTTGCCCCGCGTCCGCCGGAATTATATGCTGGCTACCGCCCTGATTACAGGCCTGATTGTTTCAGCCTGCGGTGTGATTGGTTTTGTCGGGCTGATTATTCCCCACATTGTCCGGGGCTTGGTAGGGACCGACCACCGGCGTCTGCTGCCCTTTACCATTTTGGCGGGGGCGCTGTTTGTAACCTGGGCGGACGTGCTGACCCGGATCATCCTGGAATCCGGTGAACTGCCTATCGGCATCATTACCGCACTTCTTGGTGCGCCTGTTTTCATGTATATTTTGTTTAAAAACACCTTGGGCTTTAGCAGCAAATAGGAGGATAAAAATGGAGCTGGCACTGAAAAATATCAATGTAGAACTTGGTAAACAGCATATCATCCGGGATATTTCCCTGGATGTCCAAACCGGTGACTTTGTCGGCATTATCGGGCCGAACGGCAGTGGCAAGTCCACCCTGCTTCGCACCGTCTACCGTGTCCTTACGCCTGCCAGCGGCACGATTCTTCTGGATGGGCAGGACCTAAGGAATCTCAAGTTTGCCGAGTCAGCCAAAAAGGTGGGCGTGGTCGGACAGTTCAATCATCTCGAATTTGATTTTACTGTTATGGACATGGTGATGATGGGACGCACCCCGCATAAAAAGATGCTGTCAGCAGATACGTTTACTGACTACGAAATCGCTCTGGAGGCAGTCCGGAAGGTCGGGATGGAGCCGTATGTTGACCGGAGTTTTGCTTCGCTGTCCGGCGGCGAAAAGCAGCGGATCATTCTGGCTCGGGCGCTGGCTCAGCAGCCGCAGGTATTGGTGCTGGATGAGCCCACCAATCATTTGGATATTAAGTACCAGCTGCAGCTGCTCGCCACGGTAAAATCCCTGGGAATTGGTGTATTGGCTGCGTTGCATGACCTTAGCCTGGCAGCTATGTTTTGTACCAAGCTTTATGTTTTAAAAGACGGAGAAATTGTGGTAAGTGGCCCGCCTAACAAAATCCTTACCCCGGAGTTAGTGCGCACAGTGTACGAAATAGGCTGCGACATCCGGGAAAATCCCGACAATGGCTACCTAACGATTACCTATTATCCGGAACCCGGCCAGCATATTTAGTCATAACACACAAACACAAAGACAGGGACAGGTTAAAACAGCAGAAGATTATTAAGGAGCAGTTATGCTGCACATACTACAGGAGGACTGTTCCTTTGTCCTACACAATAAACCAGCCCGGAGCATTCTCCGGGCTGGTTTTGCTTATGAGTTTCAAACGGTTCTGCGACCTGTTCACATTGTGTATTTTTAGAGTATCAATAATTTTAAAATAATGCTTGCAATATGTACTTATTAGTATTATACTGCTAAGTATAAAAGCACTTAGCAGTATAATACTAATAAGTAAGGTGAGTCTAATGAGAATAGGGATTTATGGTTCTTCATTCAATCCTCCAACGAATGGGCATCTTTGGTCAGCAAACACGATCGCCCAAAGGGAAGAATTAGATAAGGTTATTTTGCTTCCTTCCTCAGCCCAACGATCGGATAAGAATATCGAGATAGCAGATCGCCATCGGCTGGAAATGCTCAGATTAGCTGCGGCTGACAACAATATATTCGGGATCGATGCTTACGAAATGAAGGCTGTTGCCGGCAAACAATATAGCTATTTCACTATGGAACATTTTCGCGAAAAGTATCCGGGTGATGAACTGTTTTTTCTAATGGGAGCCGATCTTTTAGCAGAGTTACCTAATTGGACTTATGGAGAAAAATTTATTCAGTCTACTAAGTTTATTGTGATTGAACGTCAAAACATTCCTATGGGTGAGATAATCGCCAAATCCCCCATGCTTC
>POVV01000804.1_pt1 | contig 16042 bp, 18 predicted proteins | sample 1560271 | NCBI WGS metagenome assembly POVV01 (sample SAMN08337232, study PRJNA429181) | Bioreactor metagenome, whole genome shotgun sequencing project. | biome: cows' rumen and soil; feature: anaerobic; isolation source: anaerobic chemostat enrichment culture, galacturonate as sole carbon... | reverse complement strand
CGTTAGTCATTAGAAATAGCGCCATTGCCTCATTGTCATCCAGCTTACCGGCCATAACGCCCACCGCCTCAAATGACTCTTCAACCAGCTTGCCGTAATACGGGAAGAAGCTGCTGATGGTCATCAAAGAGACGACCAGGCCCGCAGCCATCGTGACGTCTTTTGAACGGGGGATATCCCCTTTATTTCTCGCCTTACGCAGTTTCCCTGCGGTAGGTTTTTCCGACTTTTCGCCGCTGCTGCTTTGCCCTGACATTACTGAACCCTCAGCTTATCGAGTTGATCCAACACCGTATTAGTGAGATTTAGATAATGGTCTGGAATGTTAGTAGACAGCAGCATCAGACACAGTAATCCAAACAGCATGCTGATAGGAAAACCCAGCGAAAACAGATTAAGCGTCGGCGATACGCGGTTAAGCAGGCCAAAGACACCCTGAACAATTAACATAATCAGTGTGGTTGGCAACGCCAGTAACACCGCTGACGAGATAACCCAGCCCAGTCCAAGCCCCAGCGTTTTCAGCGACAGGTCGTTAATTGCCTGACCGATAGGCCAATAGCTAAAACCTTTAAATAAAATAGTGATAAACAGCAGGTGTCCGTCCATTGATAAAAACAGCAGGGCGGTAAATATAAAAATCAGCTGAGAGATCACCGTTGTCGACGCGCCGCTGCCCGGATCGTTCATCACGGCCATACCCAGGCCCATATTAAAAGAAAGAATATGGCCGGCAGTTTGCAGCGCAACAAACACCAACTGCACCAGGGAACCAAAAATCAGCCCCCATAGAATTTGTTCGCTGATTAATAACAGGCTACGTACAGAGATCAGGTCATTAAGCACGACGTTGCTGGCAATCATCGGTGTCATCACGATGGATAAAAACATGGCCAGACAGACTTTGGCCTTAACCGGAAATGAGCTCTGATCGAAAATAGGGCAAAAATGGAAAAACGATAAGATACGCACAAACGGAAGCCAAATGGCTAACATAGGTGTAATCAATGCGTTAATATCGATGCCCATACTGCGTTATCCTATGTAACCGGCGGCTTGATGGAACATATCAACCGTAAAGTCAGTCAACTTGAGCCACATCCATTTTCCGCCAAAGATTAATACCACCAGCGTCATAACCAAACGTGGTAAAAAGCTCAGCGTTTGTTCATTAATTTGAGTTGCAGCCTGAAAAATACTGACGCACAGGCCGACCAGCAGGCTAGGTATAATGGCCACGGCGCAGATAATTAATATTAAATAAATACCGCGTGAAACAATGTCTGAAGCTAGATCAATCGTCATCATAGCTACATGCCCTGTATGCTTGAGGTGAGTGTGCCTACCGTTAATGCCCATCCGTCACATAACACGAACAGCATTAATTTAAACGGTAGCGAAACAATCAGCGGTGATAGCATCATCATACCCATCGCCATCAGTACGCTGGCGACGATCATATCGATAACTAAGAAGGGGATATAAATCATAAACCCTATCTGGAATGCTGTTTTCAGCTCACTGAGCACAAATGCCGGAATAATAATGGTCAGATCCTGATCTTTCGCTTCGCCAGTGGCTTTAGCGATATCCATTATTTGTTCAATGGCTTTAGTGCTGGTTTGTGCCAGCATAAATTGCTTTAACGGTGATGATGCGTTACTTAGCGCCTGGTTCAGCGTGATCTCATCATTCTGAAAAGGTTCCAGCGCAGTGGTATATACCTGATCCCATACCGGGCGCATAACTAACAGGGTCAACGCCAGTGCTATACCGGTTAAGATCTTATTGGGCGGGCTTTGCTGCAGGCCTAAAGCCTGACGCAGAATAGCCAGCACAATAATAAAACGGGTAAAACAGGTCATCATCAAAACCATGATTGGCAGTAGGCCAAGCAGGGTCATCAGAATTAAAATCTGAATCTTGACGTTAAACTCTTGCCCGTTCTCGGTGGTATTGCTGGTAAACAGCGTCAGATCTCCACCGGCAGCTAAAAGCTTTGGCGAGAACAGCACTGCGATAAGCAGCGATAACAATATCAACCCTAACCGGAGACGGTTTTGACGTAACAATGGTCGGGGAAAAGCCTCCACCAGTGAGGCTGATGCTGTGGATATCATAGTGTCAGATCGCCCAGATTTTTGTTGTTGAACTCAATAATGCGTAAACCATATTTATCGTTAAGTACCACGACTTCTGCTTTACCAAACAGGATGCCGTTGACTTTAATATCCAAAGGCTCACCGGCGAGTTTATCCAGTTCAATCACTGAATCTCCGGAGATAGACATTAGCTCTGCCAGTGAGATTTCCACTGAGGCAACTTCCAGCGTCATGGTGACCGGGATTCGGCTGAACAGAGACATATTGCGTTTCTTTTCAGTCTGTGCGGCATCCATCGCGGCCGGAGCTGCGGCGGCTAATAGTGAATCTTCATCTGATGCGAGCATGTCATCATCGAGATTGAAGTTAAAATCTAAGTCGTTATGGCTGTCGTCGTGATTATCAATCATGTTTTGTCTCGTTGATATTTTCGTTAAATTCAGAAAAGAATAATTTTCCCCGGTCTTCGGCAATCACAGCGTTAAACAGCTGTTCTTTTCCGACCAGTAGCGGGAAGCGGTTAGGGAGTGACACCGGTACGATATCTCCGGCTTTTAATGTCATGAGTTCAGCGACGGTGAGCTGAGAACTTGAAAGACGACCAACAAGGCGAATCGGCAAACAGTTAATCATGCGTTCAAACTGTTCACCAGAGAGGCTTTCAGTCTCTTTACGCTCGTTTTCATTTGGATTACGCAGCGTCGCGAGTAAGCGATCGACATGCTGGTTATCAAGAAGAATATGGAATTTACCTTCGCCATAACCTTCTAGCGAAAGCGTGATTTTATATGACCATTTATTAATAATGGAGGAGTAGTCGTTCTTGATCTCCAATTCCTGACCAAAAATACCGGGATGCAGAACCAGAGATGACAACTCCAGGCCTAGTTTATTTTTAAGACGTTCTTCTGTTTTTGTTACCGGTGTTTGAACATCCGGGTGTATCTGGACGTTATCTTTACCTAATCCATAATAATCATTAAGGATATGTAGCAATAGCATCCGGTCTATATCAAATGCGATATTGCCGTAGGGGGTAGTAAATATTTGAGCGTGCTTATGCTCACAGTCCATTTGGAAGTTAATATCATCAAGCGCAACGTTGACACGATATTTTTTCAGAAAATAGGTGCTAATCTTTGCATCTAAAATATCAAAGTTGCCGGTGAATATTTTAGGGACCTTATGATAAGGTCGACCTAATTTATTCACTTCCAACGTCATTATCTTAGGCAAGTTATGAATATGAAAAATTCTACTCTTCTGCCGTTTATTTAGCATCTCTGTATCCAATTGCTCGTTGCGCCATCACCTGCTTAAATTCGTATCAATTACTGAATTCTTCACGGCAGTAGCAGAGTTCACCTGAGCTTTTATAGTGTGTTAAAAGTCAAATATAAAAATTTTCAAGAAAAAGCGAAAAAAGATTTAAGTTTTAAAACTTGTGTGCCGCTTCTCTTGTGTAACGAAGATAATGGAAGAGAGTACCATGACTTCGCCCTTATTTATAAGTGTTGCAATTAGACTCTCTGTTTGGTCTCTAATCAATGGTTAGGGACTTATTAATCAATTATTAATTTCCGAATAAAAATATTAATTATTTATTAATTACATGATAAATAAAGATTTATTTTTTAATATTCAAATAAAGCGATACAACAAGATTTAGATCCGTATACTGCCAATAATATTTAATTAAAGAGTTGCTGACGAGCATTGAGCGCATCATTTTATAATGCTTCCAAATTGAAAAAAATAAGTTAATGAAAAGTTAATCACTGTTTTTAAATTGATAAATACTTTTTTATTTTTTTCATATTTAAGTCGGCTAATTAATAGAATCGAATTATTCGGTTTGGAGTTGGGCAGACAATTATGAATCTAAATTCAGGTGTTTCTAATGATGAAACGAACTTTGTTGCAAGCGCACCCTCTAGCGTTAGCTTATTCTCTTTAGCTAAACGAGTTGCAAAATATAATGTTCCTGTATTGATTACTGGCGAAACCGGAACGGGTAAAGAGTGTGTTGCTAAATACATCCATCATTATGCATTTCAGGACAGTGGTGCCCCTTATGTGGGCCTTAATTGTGCTGCTATTCCTGAAAGTATGCTGGAAGCCATGCTATTTGGTTATGAAAAAGGTGCCTTCACCGGTGCCGTAACCAGCGTTCCCGGTAAATTCGAGCAGGCTAATGGCGGAACATTATTACTTGATGAAATTGGTGACATGCCATTAGCGTTGCAAGCCAAATTATTGCGAGTATTACAAGAGCAAGAAGTTGAGCGCTTAGGCAGCCATAAAAAGATCCCGTTAAATATACGTCTGATCGCTTCCACCAATAAGAATTTAGAACTTGAAATAGAAGAGGGACGATTCAGACAAGATCTGTTTTATCGTCTTTCTGTTGTACCTATCCATATTGCTCCACTGCGTGAACGTAGTGAAGACATCCTTCCTTTAGCTAATCGCTTTATTCGTAAGTACGGCATGTTCACTTCTAATAGCGTTGGCTTATCGGAAGATGCACAACGTGCATTACAGATGTACGAGTGGCCGGGCAACGTACGTGAATTAGAAAACGTGATTCAGCGCGGCATAATTATGAGCAATAACGGCGTTATTCATGCTCAAGACCTTGGGCTGGATAAAGTGCTTGATGCCGTATCTGATGCCATTGAACCCCAGATGATTTCCCAACCGACCAATGAACCAGCTCGCCACCTTAAAGTGCGCGGACGAATTGCTGAATATCAGTACATTGTCGATTTATTAAAACGTCATCAGGGTAACAAATCCAAGACCGCTAAGTTTCTTGGCATAACGCCGCGGGCACTACGTTATCGTTTAGCGTCTATGCGTGAGCAGGGCATTGATGTCGAATGCTTTTCATAAACCCGATTTCCAATGGCTTAAGTCAGAAACTAGGCCGCTATCTATTAGAAGGAAGTAACTAAGTATGGACAAAATTGATTCAGTGGGAATTCAACGTTCTCAACTTCAGGTGATGCAGGAAATGCAGCGGATGTCAGCGATGTCCGGTAGTTCGCTAACGCCGACGGCTAATCCTATCTCCGCCAGCGGACAAGGGAGCAACGTTGCATTTTCGCAGGTGTTTAACAACGCCATCAATCATGTTGACGGCCTGCAGCATAAAGCGAGTGAGATGCAGACCGCCATCGATATGGGAACCAGTGACGACCTCATGGGAACCATGGTTGAAAGTCAGAAAGCCAGTATTGCGTTCTCTGCCATGTTGGAAGTTCGCAATAAATTAACTAATGCACTTGATCAAGTGATGAATATCTCGCTGTAGGGCAAACGGCTGTGCTAGAAAAACTTAAACAAAAATTGTTATCCACAAAGCTAAGTAAGAATCAGGGCATTCTTATCGGTGGCATCGCTGCGGCAGTGATTACCGGGATGATTGTATTTTCTTTATGGCGCAGTACTCAGGGCTATGTTGCTCTGTTTGGTGCTCAGGAGAACGTCCCGGTTGCACAAGTAGTTGAAGTCCTTGGTGGAGAATCAATTAGTTATCGTATCGATCCTAACGGTGGCCAGATTTTGGTCGCTGAAGATAAGCTGGCTAAAGCCCGTATGGCGCTGGCCGCTAAAGGAATTCAGGTCATTATTCCATCAGGTTTTGAACTGATGGATAAAGAGTCGCTGTTAGGCAGCAGCCAGTTTATCCAGAACGTACGCTATAAGCGTAGCCTGGAAGGTGAACTGGCCCAGAGCATTATGGCGCTGGATCCTATCTCTCAGGCCCGGGTTCATTTGGGCTTGAGCGAAAGCAGCTCCTTCGTCGTGAATAACAAACCTGAGAGTACGGCATCAGTTGTGGTGCGCCTTAGGTACGGGCAAACGCTTAAAGACGAGCAGATTGCCGCGATTATTCACTTAGTTTCCGGCAGCGTTCCGGGGTTAAAAACCAATAATGTTCAGGTTGTCGATCAGGAAGGTAGCCTGCTGTCAGGAAGCTACCAGTCGAATAATTTAGGACTATCCAGTCTAAAAAATCGGACTGATATTACAACCCGATTGCAAAATGATATTGAGAAGAACGTTTCTCATATTCTGGTTTCTCTGGTAGGCAGTAATAACTACCGGGTGAGCGTGATGCCACAGCTCAACTTAAGTGACATCAGTGAAACTCAGGAGCGTTATTTGGGGGAGCCTCGTATTGGTAGCGAGAATGTTCAGCAAGAGAATGCCACCAGCGATCTTGCTCAAGGCGTTCCCGGTGCGTTGAGCAATCGCCCGGCAGGGCAGCAGCCTAACGCCAATGCTAATGCCAATCCGAATAATGAGCCAGCGGACGGTCAGCCTGCGGATCAACAACCGGTGCGCAGTCAGGCTCAGCGTCAGTTTCTTTACGACCGAGATATCCGGAGCATCAATCATCCGGGTTTCAAATTAGAGAAAATGACCGTCGCCATTATTTTGAACAAAGATGCTCCGGCTTTGGCGGACTGGAATGATGAGCAACTGGCGAAACTGAACAAGCTGGTCGAAGACGCCGCCGGTATCGATCACGCCCGTGGTGATTCTCTGACGTTAAATATGATGGCCTTCACGGCTCCGGTACCTTTTGAAGATGAAGAGATTCCGCTGTGGCAAGACCCGATGATTATGCGTTGGGTTGAGATGGGTGGTATCGGTTTATTAGCGCTGTTGTTCTTGTTCTTTGGTCTTAATCCGTTGATTAAGCGACTGACGAACAAAGAAAGTAAGGTGCCGACCAAGCCGGTTCTGTCTGGCCGTGATGAGGGCGATGACGAAGAAGGGCATGATTCAGGCAAAGGTCTTGAACTTCCGCGTTCGACCTTCCAGGGCGAAGACAATCTTCCTCCGCTCAGCTCGGGTCTAGAAACTAAAGTCGAATATTTACAATTATTGGCTCAAAGCGAGACTGACCGGGTAGCGGAAGTAATTAAACAGTGGATTAACAGCAATGACCGAAGCAACACAAACACCAAGCAAGAGTAGTAAACCAGCCAACGGCGCGAATAATACGCGTAATCGTCTGGAGCAGGCGGCTATCTTACTGCTTAGCGTCGGGGAAGAAGCCGCTGCAACGGTAATGAAAAAGCTATCTCGCGAAGAGGTGATTCGCCTGAGTGAAACCATGGCCCGCTTGCATGGAATTAAAGTTACTCAGGCCCGCCAAGCGATGAATAACTTTTTTCAGGATTATCGTGAACAGAGTGGCATCAACGGTGCATCACGTTCTTATCTGCAAAGCATTCTGGATAAAGCCTTAGGCGGCGAAATTGCCACCAGCGTTATCAACGGTATTTATGGCGATGAAATTCGCCATCGCATGGCGCGCTTACAGTGGGTTGATACCCGTCAGCTAGCGGCGCTTATTGACCAAGAACACTTGCAGCTTCAGGCGGTATTCTTAGCCTTTTTACCGCCAGACGTAGCGGCAACGGTACTGTCGTTTATTGAAGGTGAGCGTCAGGATGAGATCCTGTATCGCATCGCCAAGTTAGATGATGTGAATCGTGACGTGGTTGATGAACTTGACCGCCTTATTGAACGTGGTGTCGCGGTATTATCCGAACATGGCTCGAAGGTTAAAGGCATTAAGCAGGCTGCCAATATTGTTAACCGGATTCCGAATAACCAGCAGCATTTGTTAGACCAACTGCGGGAGCGGGATGAAAACGTGGTTGATGAATTGAAGGACGAAATGTATGAGTTCTTTATTCTTAGCCGTCAGACTGAAGCTACCATTCAGCGCCTGTTGGATGAAATTCCAATGGAAGACTGGGCCGTTGCCTTGAAAGGTACCGAGCCGGTACTTCGTCAGTCAATTTATAATGTGATGCCAAAACGTCAGGTTCAACAGTTGCAGTTAAATACCACCCGCTTAGGTCCGGTGCCGGTCAGTCGTATCGATCAGGTGCGTAAAGATATTATGGCCACAGTGCGGGAGCTGGCAGAAGAAGGCGAAATCCAGATTCAGCTATTCTCTGAGCAGACGATGGAGTAATGGAAGAGATGGATGATAGCCGCGATAAATTAAGTTTGTTAAGTAAGCATACTAGCCGGAATACCGGTAAGTACCGCGTGCACCAGTTTCCGCCTTTGCGTAAACGCTGGGAAATGTCGTCATCTAATGAGATCCAGACGCTGGAGCCGGCTGAATATCAGCAACAGTTAATGAACGGTTTTCAAGAAGGGCTGGATAAAGGTTTTGAGCAGGGCGTTAATCAAGGCAAAGACGAAGGCTATCAGGAAGGCCTGCGTCTCGGGTTTGAAGAAGGGCTAAGTAAGGGTAAGAAAGAGGGACTGATTGAGGGGCGAGCCGTGTTTGAACTGGCTGCCGATCCATTAAATGCCATGACTCAGCAACTTGAGGCTTTCTTAGATAACTACGAAGTTCAGCGCCGGGCTGAGCTGCTACAGCTGGTTGATAAAGTCACACGGCAGGTCATTCGCTGTGAGTTGGCTCTGCAACCGACTCAGCTTTTAGCCTTAGTTGAAGAAGCGCTGTCTGCGCTACCGGAAATGCCAAAGCAGATTAAAGTATTCGTTAATCCGGAAGAGTACGCCCGCCTGAATGATGCAGAGCCTGAAAAGGTGCGCGAATGGGGGCTGACGCCGGATCCTGCAATGGAACACGGTGAATGCCGTGTGGCAACGGATACTACCGAAATTGATATTGGCTGTCAGCATCGTTTAGATCAATGTATGGACGTACTGAAAGATAACTTGCTGCCATCCGATGCGGATCATAAACCGGAGATAACCAATGACTGATTTCTCTTCGCTGGAAAAAGCGCTGAAATCCATTGAAGGCATTAATCTTGCCCGGGTTGCCGGTCGATTAGTGCGGGTTAACGGCATTTTGCTGGAATCAGTCGGCTGCCGTTTAGCTATCGGCCAGCGATGCCGGGTTGAAGGTTCTGACCATACTCTGATTGATGCGCAGGTGGTGGGTTTCGACCGTGATGTCACTTTCCTGATGCCATTTAAGTCACCGGTTGGCCTGATTGCCGGTGCCAGAGTGTTTCCCTGTGAAAAAGAGCAGGATATCCAGATTGGCGATAGCTGGCTGGGGCGAGTCGTTAATGGTTTAGGCGAGCCAATAGATAATAAAGGTAAGCTCGGAGGCGATACGCCACTGGCAACTCAACCGACCCAAATTCACCCGCTAACGCGACAACCGGTGATTGAACCTCTGGACGTTGGCGTTAAAGCAATCAACGGATTGCTGACCATTGGCAAGGGGCAGCGCGTTGGTTTGATGGCCGGCAGTGGCGTAGGTAAAAGCGTACTGTTAGGCATGATTACCCGCCAGACTCAGGCTGAGGTGGTGATAGTCGGGCTTATCGGTGAGCGAGGAAGGGAAGTTAAAGAGTTTATTGACCACTCGCTAAAGGCCGAAGGTATGGCGAAATCAATTGTTATTGCCGCACCGGCCGATGAATCACCGCTGATGCGGATTAAAGCCACTGAGCTTTGTCACACCATTGCCGCTTATTTTCGTGACAAAGGTAAGGATGTTTTGCTGCTGGTTGATTCATTAACCCGTTATGCCATGGCTCAGCGAGAGATAGCGCTATCTCTTGGCGAACCTCCTGCAACCAAAGGTTATCCGCCGTCAGCTTTTGGTATTATTCCTAAGCTGGTTGAAAGTGCCGGTAACAGTGATAGCTCTGGCTCAATGACGGCAATTTATACCGTTTTGGCTGAGGGCGATGACCAGCAGGATCCGATTGTTGACTGTGCTCGTGCAGTACTTGATGGCCATATCGTGCTGTCGCGGAAGCTGGCTGAGGCCGGCCACTACCCGGCCATTGACATCGGCCAGTCGATAAGCCGTTGCATGAGCCAAATTACTGAAAAAGATCATCAGAAATCAGCCCGAACGTTGAAACAGCTTTATTCAACCTATATGGGAATTAAACCGTTGATTCCGCTGGGCGGATACGTTCCCGGTGCCGATCCGGCTGCCGATCGGGCGGTTAATCTTAATCCGGCAATTAATAGCTTTCTTTGTCAGGAAACGGATGAAGCAGCCCCGCTTAACGATGTTATACAGGCGTTGGGAAATATCAGCTCAGTGGGCTAGGTTAAATCATTTCTGGCCTGCTGAACGAGACTTTCGGCCAGATCTTTGTGCCTGATTTATTCAGGGCAAAGGACAAAGGGAGCCGTCGGGGCGGTGAAATAGATGCCACTTAATATATTGAAGCTTAATTCAGGAATCAGTCCGCTATGGACCAAACGATAAAAACGCTCCAACTGCTTAAACAGATGCGTAATCGATCTGTTTCCGAGCTAACCGGCCAGCTTTCCCAGCAAAAGCAGCTATGCCAGCGTTATCAGAATAATATTGATGCATTGACCTCGTTGAACGAAGGCAGCCAGATTCAGTCGGGCGATACTGCTGCGCTGATGCATAACCAGTCACACTACAAAACTCACCTTCGTCATCTGATCAACTGGCAGCAGCAAGAGTTTGCCATGGCCGATAAACAGGCTCAAACCTTACAGACCAACTTGGTTAAAGAAGCCTGCCGGGAAAAAACGGTTGAGTTAGTGCTGGAAGATCAGCAGGCAGAAATTGCGACCGAACAGGAACGCCAGCAGCAAAAAATCACCGATGCCATGTCAACGCAGTGCTGGCTGCGCGGTCGCTGAGCCAAAATAAAAGCAGAAGGCTATTTGCGGGTAGTTATTTCAACGATATTCAGCAATAATCTTTTCGGCCAATGGCAAAGGAAGGGTTATGCGAGATATTTATTGGAAAGATATTCAACATGCTGACGGCTCTGTTGCCGGATTGATGCTGAATGTCAGCTCACCGCCCGACATCAGGCCATCAATACAGATTATCAGCGGTAATAACGGTCGCATTAAGCTGGTTAACGGCGATAACACCTTACTTTGGGCCACGCCGGCGCTGGGGTATGAAGGTATCTGGGTAATCAATCCGCAACGCCAAACCAATACCGAGTTGCCCGTTATTCCCCCTATAACCTCAGAAGATATTCAATTTCGTATTCATTTGGCTGAAGAAGAAAAATTGAAGTCGTGGTGCCGATTTTTTGCCGATCGGGCCGCTCAGTCTGATTCGACTTTTCTCTATTCAGGTCACTGGCTGTTAACCGCTCTTTACCCGCATCCGACTGAACAATATCGTGCCCGTGATAGATTGCATCATAATCCCATTGACCAATGGATATTCAAAGACCGGGGCCCGACAGATAGCCATTTTCCACGCTGGGCTATTTACGGCGCAGGGTTGCTCGATACTTTTAGCCACCGAGCTGTGCAGTGGGTAGATTGGTGGGATTGGAACGGCGGCGTTATCGCCCTTCATCAGGTGGATGAATATTCAGGCCGATTAAAATGGTGGAGGAAGAAAGCGCGGGAAGGGACGTTGCCACCGGTGTTTGTCTGGTATTTACGTTGTTTCGATGCCTATCTGATTATGGACGGACATTATCGTTTGCGAGCGGCGATGCTGGAACATATTGCAGCAGAATTTATTGTGATCTCATCGGTCAATGAATTGCATTACGCCATGGATCAAGAGCGACAAAAGCAGATAGTAGATTCGCTGTTTTCCCCCAGGCCAAAGCACAAATCGATCCCGGTTGAACATCTTAATCAGGTGGTTATGGCGGCGTTTGACGACCGTCCTATATTGATGCCGGTGACCAAAAGTCGGGCGATACTGGCCGATGAGTCAGTATGGATTAATGAAGTGACTCAATATCTGGCCGAGAGCGGCCAGGATGATGATATTCAAGCCATTATTGAGCGGCGAGGTTGATTGATTAACTCAGCGGGTAAAGAAATTCAGCATTTACTCTGCCTTGTCGGTCGATATTTCAGCCGGTTGCCCGCTACGTAATTTTTTCAGGGTTTCTTCGGGTACGGTGATATAGGTTTTTTTGATGGTTTTATCGATAGGCTTGTTTTGATTAATCTCATCAATGGTCTGCTTTATTTCACTTCTATCACCGCAGGTGGCTGAAAAGTAGTGTTCACCGAAACTGTAGGCATCTGCACTTATCACGGTGTCGCAGCTGTCGCTGTCGATGATTTTTTTCACAAATTTAATTTTTTGCTGATAATAATCATCATATTTATCGCCGTAATACTGACGGATTCTTGAGTTTTCAGCATCTTTTTCCAATATATAACGGCTGATGCGCGCAGGGTAATCGCTTTTCTCTGTTTGGCTTAAGGGTAAAACGGTTATTGCCGGTAATTGATATAGTGCTCTATTACCGTAACTATTCATATACACATACTGGTTTGGATTAGCGGAAGAGTAATCCCGGTAAACAATACTTTTTACCTGCAAGTTAGGCGCTTCAGGCACGTCACCCTGGTAGATAAATTTCTCATTCACATTGATCTGATACTCTTTAACAGTCTGTGCAATGTTATTTAGACGGTCAGCCTGTTCTTCTGGTGTTTCAGGCACTTCCTTGATGGCTGACTGTACATTTGCAGAATGAATAACGGACAAAGTGAATAACAGCGCTGTGGCTATTTTGCTTAGCGATAAGGTGATTTTTTTACCCGACTGAGGCATATCTTTCTTCCTTTAAAAATATCAGATGCCTGAACAGACGTTGTGGTGTGGGTTGCTTGGTTATTCAACCCACAGCGTAATGGTATTGACTATTTCTTGCGGTATTTATCGTGGTACTGCTTAGCCAGTTCTTGAGCCTGTTTTAGCTCTGCCGGTGATAATTTCTTCTCCAGCGAACTCAAGTCCATGGCAATATTTTCTCTGCCACTTAATGCAGCGACTGAATACCATGCCCAGGCCTGTTTATTATCCTGTTGTACGCCGTTGCCTTTTTCATACATCGCGCCGAGAGCGTGCTGCGCTTGAGCAAATCCCTGTTCAGCCGATTGGGTAAACAGACTGAATGCCTGTTTGTAATCCTGTGGTGCTACATTGCCGGTGTAATAAATAACCGCAAGATCGTATTGGCTTTCTGCATCACCTTCCTGAGCACTGTCTTTCAAAACGGCAATTTCATCGGCAATAGAGGTCGTTGCGTAAGCATAACTAAGCGGCTGTAACATCAGCAGAGCAAACGCGAGATGCTTGATTTTCATATTCACTTATCCTGAATTATGGGGGGGACGAAGAAACAGCTATCTGAATCATAGCCCTAATTTACTGAAAATAATGGCAGAAAGTAAGAAAATCAGCAAATAGGGAGATCATAATAAAATCAATATGCCGGAACCGTTATCGCTCCGGCATAGGATAAATGAATATTTTAGAAGCTTACGCTGGCACCGAGATAAGGGCCATCGGCCACCACGTTATCTCTGTTACCCTCTTTACCGGACAGCTTGATATAACGGTAGCCGGCATCCACGCTGATAGGGCGAATAACGCTTAAGCGTACGCCACCGGCGGCTTCGTAGTAGTCATGAACGCCACTGGTCAGTGATTCTGGCGCATAATAGCCTTCACCATACAGGGAGATATTTGAGGTTACTGGCCATCTAAGGCCACCACCGACGGCTGCGGCATAGCCGTCATCACCCCGATCCGGGCTGAGGTACAGTGCTTTACCGCCCACTGTCGCCATCATCGGACCTATCGGAAGATTGACGCCTAAACCTAAGCCAACAACGTCGCCGTCATGATCGCTACGGGCCCAGTTTGCCGTTGCTGCCAACCCGGTGGATTCCGTGCCGATTCCCACCTGGACATTAGTATAATTTTCACCGGCCTGACCGTGAATACTGATAGCGCTGGCATTGGTTGTCATTAAAAGAGTTGCACATGCGCAAACCAAAAGTAATTTTTTCATTGTGTCACCTTTAAAACATACATAGGCCAATCTTATATGGCACTGGTGATAGCAGTGTAATGCAAACGTTTGTTCTTATTGAAGTGATTTTTATAAAACAAGATTGGGATTTTCAGAAATGAATGAGCAGAATGGTACTGTAAAACATGAAATAACAGCGGAGTCATGCTAAACGCCAGGTTTTAGGCCTGATAGTTAATGATTGATTTTTACCCTATACCTAAGCCGGGTATATACCCGGCTAAACCGTTTAAATTGATTTTATTATTGATTAACGGCAGGTAATCAACGTTAGATTAACGCTGATAGATCAAATCCGGCTCATTGCCCAGAATTGAATTTAGGATATCTTGCTGCATCGTCAGCAGGTTGGCATTGCGTTCATTCAGCTCTTTGCATTCAAGAACCCGCTGTTCTAAGTCTTCCCATAATGCTTTGGCCTGAATATGATGATTGGCCGGTAAGCGGGAGAATAGAAAACGCATTCCTTCAGCATGAGGCGGAATACACATATCTTTTAGCGCGGCAATACGTTTTTTGGTTGATTCAGAGAGCAGTTGATAGATCTTCGCCATATTCTGGTTAAGCTCTTCCATGGCTTCTACTTTGCGCTCGATGATCATCGTGCGCTGCTGCTTGAGCAAATGAATAAGCTTAATATAATATTTGCGATCCTTTTGGATCTCCGACAGTATTTCCCTTACCTGTGCCTGCAACGTATTCACTTTTTATTATCCCCGATAGTACTTTTGCATTGCTGCAGCGATCTGGTCCGCATCAATTTCAATTTGTCCGTTTTGAATGGCGGCTTTTATTTCAGCCACTTTCTGCATGTCTACATCCGGCAGCGCTGCCAGCTGTTGTTGCGCACTTTTCAGCGCCTCTGATAGCGGCTCATTGGTTGCTGATGCTTCTTTCTTTGACGTAACTGCAGCGCTGGCCTGAGATTGCTGGCTTTGCGTTGTTGTCAAAGGCTGATGATTCATTTGAGCATGGCTAATTTTCATTACTCTTCCTCTGGAGCTATTTCGCATAGTTTTGACCACGTGTTGCACTAAATGTTGTGAATACTCAGCCGGAAAACCGGTGACCAATCAATTTCACTTCATGTGTTGTTCTGCAACTTAACGCGCTTCTTAATATCTATAAAGCGTTCTCATAGCGCATAAGCACTATGCGTTTTGTTTCGGCTGTGGGTGATGTCCGGCGTACTTAACGTACTGTTTATCACTAATCTCGCATGCCTTGCGTCGCACATATGAATCGAAACTTTTCCTGAAACCATCCGCTCGATAGGGAAGATTTCCTTCATACTCAACCTAAGCGGCACGAAGGAGCTAAAACTTTAATCTTTTTTACGCTTTTTGATTAAAAAATTTATTTTAGCTAAAAGCGCTCAAATGAGTCGCCCGATAACCTAATTATAGGCGGTATTTACTGACCCGGGGCGTAGAGCATTCTTACCACGCCAATATCATCAACTACCGCAGTGACGACCTTTTTACTATTAATGTTCTTCACATTAATCAAGTCACCTTTGCGCCCGGCCTTCATTGCCTCGCCCATAGTGCGAGCTTCAATACCATCCTGCGAGGCAATCATGATCACTTTTTGTCCACGCGTCACCAAAATAGGTTGCTCAAGCTGTGAAGGCGTAATTTGCTGTAAAGGACGAATACGGCGCTTAGCGGTCAGGCCAACGGCTTCATCCGGATTACTAATATGGCCATTGCGGGAATTAGAGATATTGCGCTTTTTCATTTCTATATCGCTAGCCGTAATCTTTTCACCGCGCTCAATGGTATTTTTTGCCACCAGCACCGGAAGGTAAATGTCCGGCTTAACGGTTACCGCAACTTCCCAACTTTTCGCATCATCACAGCGAATATCGTAGCGCAGGCGGGCTAAATCCAGCTTATTCCCAGCAGGTAATGACGCGGTCAATGGCCGCTGGCAGGCTTGATTCTGACTCACTTCATTAGGAATAAAAACGTTCACCTTGGAGTTGTGGCCCTGCCAGCTATTGCGGCGGGCTATTTGCTCAATATCAGACTGAGCCTGTTCAACGGCCTTATTGTAAACCTGTTTACGCGCGGTGGTTTGTGCCGGTGCAGCTGAGGCCGG
>POVV01000803.1_pt1 | contig 16044 bp, 7 predicted proteins | sample 1560271 | NCBI WGS metagenome assembly POVV01 (sample SAMN08337232, study PRJNA429181) | Bioreactor metagenome, whole genome shotgun sequencing project. | biome: cows' rumen and soil; feature: anaerobic; isolation source: anaerobic chemostat enrichment culture, galacturonate as sole carbon source...... | reverse complement strand
TGCCCCCGTTGAAGTTGGTAACCCATATTCCTTTTTGCACAGATGATAAAATGGTATCGAAACCTCTTTCTCCCAAAGACATTTGAAGAATAGACGGGGAAGATATGGTAGGGACTACTCCCATTTTCAGAGAATTGTATGTGTCTATGAAATAATTTTGCAGTATACCTTTCTCTATAATCGTTCTATCCTTTGTCTCTACGCCTTCACCATCAAACCATCGGGCACCAAAGGAGCGTTTTATATGAGGTGTATCGTAAAGGGTAAAGATATCAGCCGTTATCTTTTTTCCCATTTTGTTCAATAGGAAAGAATTTTTCTGTTGAAGTGCTGTTCCGTACATTGCACTCATAAGCGGAGATAATATGCGCGACGAAGTAGTATTGTCTAACAGCATGTCATATTTGCCCGATTTTATCTTTTGTTGCCCGATCTTGCGTAATGCTCTGTTGAATGCAATTTTTGCTATCCCACTTTTTTTCAGATCTTCCCAATATACAGCACTGTCGTACCAGAAGGATTCAGCACGAGCGTCACCATCCGTTTTCAGCGATACTTCTACCATCAGGTTGAACGCTGAGTCTACACATTCGGCTTCAAATCCATTGCTGGCAATCATATATTCTGCTCCTACGCCATCATCGTATGCCGAGGTGACAGAGATTATACGATTGTCGCTGCCATGTATTTCGTCTACAGACTGCTTTATAAGATTTAACTTCTCACTTGTTGGGATGGCCTCAAAGCTTCCGTCACATAGGTCTAAATCAGTTTCGTCTCCTCTGAAATATCTTTGCGTGTCGGGCAGTTGGCGAAAAGGGTCTTCTGATAAATATTTAGTAGACGTGATGCCTTCTTTTATAAAAGACTCTAATCCTGATTTTTCTATCCGATTGGTAGAAAATGAGCCGTATCTGCCATCTATAAAGAATTCTATATAGAGTTTGTTTTCACTGCTTTGGTGAAGTTTATCTAATTGAGTGTTTCTGTATTCGAAAGAGTTGTTGTTTGCCGTGATTACTGAAACCCGAGCTCCTTGGCATCCATTAGCCAGAGCCAGTTGCATAGACCATTGGGCAATATCTTTGTGTTGCTTACTTATCATATCTTTGTTGTTGTGGATGCAAAAATACACAGATTTAGTGTAAAAAAGAGAAAAAGTTAGAATAGAAACTTTCTAGCTGTACGAATTAACGTTCTCTAACTAAGCTGTTGTGATTCAAAGTCTGTACAATGTTTCTCGAGAAAAGATTCTAATTTAATTTCTTAAAGTTTAGTCAAGTTGCAGAGGAGTGTTATAGTGTGTACTTGTAAATAGAGATTGAGGGGTACTTATTATAGCATATCAAACGCTACAGCAATCATTTTTTCATATATAATAGAAAAAGCGACACCGAAGTGCCGCTCTTGATGTTTTCACAACGGAATAATCATTATTGTAATTTATTTCTAAATATCACAAAAAATATTTTTATTCAGAAAATTCATGGAATTGTTAAAAATAATTATCTTTAAGGACTCATTATCAGATTGTAGAGTGAAATCTGATTTTGTTAAATTACAAAAGTTTATAATCTAAAATAATGTGTTTGATATAACCTTTTAAACACAAATATAATACTTATGGAAAAGTGATTAAATTCAGACACAAATGAAAAAAAGTATCAGTTGACATTAGTAAATAGAAATGTTGAAAAAGAAAAACCAACATTGAGACTTGAAATAAGTAGAAAATCCCACGGAGTACGCGGGATTAAGAATTTCTTCGGCTTATAGCCTTGTTGTGAAAAGTCTTTCACTCTTGTATCTTATGGCTCAAAGTTATAAAATATTTTAATTCAAACCAAATAAAAGTTGACAATATGGGCAAAATTTTAGGTGTTGATTTGGGTACAAATTCTATAGGTTTAACACTAAGAGAAGATGATATCTTTTCTTGGTATGGTGTTTATACTTTTAAAAAAGGTGTTGGTCAAGGAAAGTCTGGTGAGTTTTCATATGCTGCTGAACGTAGAAAACATCGTTCTTCTCGCCGATTGTACAACGCTCGTCGATATCGAAAATGGGAAACCATGAAAACGTTGATTGAATTTGGATTTTGCCCACTGGAGAAAGAATATTTGGAAAGATGGGTGCATTTCGATACAACAAAAGACGAAGTCGGTAAATCAATAGGACGGATTTTTCCCAGAAATGACAACAATTTCAATAATTGGATAAAATTGGATTTTAACGGCGATGGTATTCCTGAATTTACGAGTCCTTACCAGCTAAGAAGGCTTTTGATAGCGGAAAAGCTAGATTTATCGATTCCTGAAAACCGTTACAAGGTTGGACGTGCATTATACCATATTGCCCAAAGACGTGGTTTTAGAAGTAGCCGAAAAAGTGGTGCTAATGATAAAATAGCTGTTTACAAAGGTAGTAACGAAACCAAAACAATCGGGAGAAATGAATACGAGAATTTGATTACTAAACATAAAACTTTAGGGGCAGCTTTTGGTTATCTGGAAGAGAAAGGTATAAGAGTTCGGAATAGATATACCCTTCGTTCCGATTACCAAGACGAAGTGAGTAAAATTGTTGAATTTCAGAAAATTGAAGATGTATTGTTTTCTGAAAAAATTGAAAAAGCCATATTTTACCAACGTCCATTACGTTCTCAAAAAGGATTAGTAGGAAAGCACATTAGAACCAAGTAAATCACGCTGCCCTATTAGTCACCCTAAATTTGAGGAATATCGTGCGTGGTCATTTATAAATAATATAAAATTTCGTAACGAAGAAACTTCAGAATTTGAGCCGCTTTCTTTAGAATTGAAAAAACAACTTTATCAAGAAAAATTCTTTTTTAAAAGTAAAAGAGAGTTTAAGTTTTTAGAAATTAGAAAATTTATTCAACAAAATATCGGTTGCAATCTGGTGTTGAATTATAGTCCTAAGATGGATAATATTTCTATACCGAGTTGTTATGTGTCTGCAAGATTGAAAGCCGTATTTGGTGAAGATTGGCAGCATTTTGAAAAGAAAATCGAGCAAAAAAATAAGAACGGTGAAAATAAAGTAATAACATATAGAATAGAAGATATTTGGCACATTTTATTTTCGTTTGAGCATGAGGATAATTTTATAGAATTTTTAGATAATAAACTTTGTTTAAGCGAAAATCAAATTAAGGAAATGATTAAATTATTTAATGATTTCCCTATTGGTTATGCTAATTTGAGTTTGAAAGCAATTAATAATATTTTACCCTTTTTGCGTGAAGGGCATATTTATACCGAAGCTGTTATCTTGGCAAAAATTCCTGAAATTTTAGGTGAAGAATTCTCCGAAAATAAGGTAGATATCATTAAGACTATTGAGAACGAAATAAGTAATAATAGATATGAGAAAACTATTACTACGATTGCGAACAATCTTATTTTTAAATATTATGCACTAGATTATGAAGATAGATTTGGTTGGAAAGATATTACTTATAAACTCAAGGATAGTGATTTTAACGATGTTGAAATCGCAACAAAAGGTCATTTTGGTGAAAAATCGTGGGAGAAATTAAACGAAGATAAACAACAAAATATTTTAGCAGAAGTTGTCAAAAAATATCAAGCGTTTTTTGCCGATGATAAAAGAAAGCATATTGAACCACTACATTTGGTAAACCAAATCAAAGAGTTTTTATCTGCAAATTTCAATATTGAAAAAAAAGTATTAGAGAAGATCTATCATCCGTCACAAATTGACATTTACGCTAGTAAAGAGGATCAACGATTGTTAGCAAGCCCCAAAACTGCTGCATTTAAAAACCCGATGGCTTATAAAACCTTGTATAAGTTACGGGATGTTATTAATTACTTGATAGAAACAAACCGTATAGATAATGAAACACGCATAGTAGTTGAAATTGCGAGAGATTTAAACGATGCGAATAAACGTTGGGCAATAGAAACCTATCAGCGAAGAAGAGAAACTGAAAATTTAGAATTTGCGGCAGCAATTACAGAATTGATAAATGATAATGATTTTTCAGGTGTTGCTGATCCAAACAGTGATGATGATATTGATAAATTTAGGCTTTGGGCAGAACAGATTGAAGACTACGGAGAAGTCTCTAAAGAAGTTGTAACAATTAATAAAGATAAATCCATATCCAATAAAGATATACAGAAGTATCGCTTATGGAAAGAACAAAATTGCACTTGTATGTACACTGGGAAAATTATCAATCTAACCGATTTATTTGATCAAAATAAGGTTGATTTTGAACACACTATCCCAAGAAGTAAGTCGTTTGATAATTCTTTAGCTAATTTGACGGTTTGCTATGCTGACTACAACCGAAATGTCAAGAAAAATAAAATACCTGTTGAATTGCCAAATTACGAAAGTGAAGGACTTAGCTACTCTGCTATAAAACCACGATTAGAGGCTTGGGAGAAGAGAATAGACTCCCTGAAAGATAGAATTGAAACACAAAATAAAAATTCTAAATTAGCTATCGATAAGGAGAAAAAAGATGATGCCATTCGCCAAAGACATTTGTTACAAATGGAATGCGATTATTGGAAAAATAAATTAGACCGATTTATTCGCACAGAAGTTCCGCAAGGTTTTATCAACAGTCAATTAACCGATACACAAATTATTACAAAATATGCTTTTCATTATTTAAAAACTGTGTTTCGTAAAGTAGATGTGATAAAAGGTGCAAATACAGCTGATTTTCGGAAAATCTATGGGATTCAAACGAAATTTGAAAAAAAAGATAGAAGCCAATATTTTCATCACGCTATTGATGCCGCTGTCTTGACATTGATTCCCCCTGCGAAAAATAGAGAGGAGATTTTGAAAAGAGCATACGAATTTGAAGAGAAACCGGAAAACAAAAACAAGCAATATCACGAGAAGCCTTTTTCGGCATTTAATCATTTTATGCTTGAAGAAATCCAAAAAAATATTCTAATCAACAATCTTGCAGAGAAAGACCAAACACTCACGCCTGGAAAAAAGATAATCCGTAAAAGAGGGAGAGTAATGTGGATCGACAAAGAAAAACGGATACCCAAAATTGCACAGGGCGATTCTATTCGAGGCGAATTACATTTACAAACATATTATGGGAAAATAAAGATTGCAGCAAAAGACAAAAAAGGAACATTGTTACGAGATGAAAAAGGTAAAATTATTTACAATCAAATAGATGGAATAGATGAAGTGTGGATGGTTCTGAGAATTTTGGTAACTGATAGTAAATTTAATGCTGATAATATTATTGATAATGCCTTGCGAAAATATGTAAAAGAACAACTTAAAGAAAAAAAAGTTACAGAATTAGTCGATTTTAATGGTAATATAATTAGGCATATTAGATGTCGTGTTAAATCAGGAAAAGGTTTTATGAATCCACAAAATGTTACAATAGTTAAGGAACAAACCTACAAATCCTCAAAGAATTATAAGAGCTATATTTATGCAGATTCGGGTGAGAACTATATATTTGGGCTTTATGAAAATATATATGGCAGAGATGTAATTTCAGTCAACAAATTCGAAGCAGCAAAATTTATCAGCAAACTGAATTTTGTCGACAAATCTGATTTATTTAAGATGAAAGAACCTGTTTTTATAAAAAAAACAGAAGCAAAGTTGATTCATATTTTTGAAATTGGACAGAAAGTGATTTTTTATAAATCCTCGAAAAATGAAATCAAAGACTTATATGAAACAGATAAAATAGAAATTTCTAAAAGATTATATTTTATAAAACGCTTACACCAAGCATCTGTCGGAAATATACAACTTCAACATCATTTGGAAGCAAGAACGGATGATGAGTTATCAAAAAAGTTTCCAAAAGAGATGTTCAATTCAGCGGGGAAAGATGGATTTTCAAAATATCAAGAAGATTTTGTAGCACCACGACTTCTTTTTAAGCCCACAAATTCTAATTTTATTATAGAAGGTAAAGATTTTGAAATGAAATTAGATGGAACTATAGCGTTTAAATTTTAATCCTATGATAAAAAAGACACTTTACTTTGGCAATCCTGCGTATTTGAGTATGCGTAACAATCAGTTGGTAATAAAACTACCCGAAGTTGAAAAAAGCGACACCTTACCCGATACCTTCAAAAAAGCAAACGAAACCCTCTTTCCCATTGAAGACTTGGGAGTAGTTATACTCGACCATAAACAAATAACGCTAACACATGGGCTTATCGAAAAACTGTTGGATAACAATACTGCTCTCTTGACTTGCGATAGTAGCCGCATGCCCGTAGGGCTGATGCTCCCATTATGTGGAAACAAAACACAAAGTGAAAGATTTAACTCGCAGATTAACGCTTCTGACCCTTTAAAGAAAAACTTATGGCAGCAAACCATAAAAGCGAAAATAACTAATCAGGCAGAAGTATTGAAGAAGTTTAGGTCTTGTAATATCCGTAATATGATACACTGGGCAGGAGAAGTAAAAAGTGGCGATCCTGATAACTTTGAAGGACGTGCTGCTGCTTACTATTGGAAAGAGGCTTTTCCTCAGATTGAGAATTTTACTAGAGGCAGAGAAGAGAATCCTCCTAATAATCTGTTAAATTACGGATATGCTATTCTTCGTGCAGTTATTGCCCGCTCTTTAGTAGCAAGTGGTTTATTACCAACGTTAGGTATACATCACCACAACCGTTACAATGCTTATTGCTTAGCGGACGATATAATGGAACCATATCGCCCATTTGTAGATGAATTAGTTTTCTCGATAGTTGATAGTGGAGAGGATTATACCGAATTAACGACTTCGTTAAAAAGCAAACTGCTACAAATACCAACAATAGATGTGATGATGGGGAAACAAAAAAGCCCCTTAATGATTGCTGTAGGTCAGACAACTGCATCCTTAAACCAATGTTTCGAAGGGAAACTACGTAAAATTAAATATCCCGAATTATTATAATCCGTCGGTAATATGGACCAAGACCGATTAAATCAATACCGTATTATGTGGGTTCTAGTATTATTTGATTTGCCTACCGAGACGAAGAAGGATAGAAAAGTATACGCTGATTTTAGGAAAAACTTGCAGCGAGACGGATTTACCATGTTCCAATTTTCGACTTATTTACGACATTGTATGAGTGTTGAGAATGCGAATGTACATATTAAACGAGTGAAAAACTTTCTTCCTGCAAAAGGACATGTGGGAATACTCTGTATTACAGATAAGCAATTTGGAATGATGGAACTGTTTTATGGCAAAAGTCCCGAATCAAAGAAAACAGGAGCGCAGCAACTTGAATTATTTTAGAAAATAAAAATCCCGATCAAAGTCGGGATTTTTATTTGAAATACATTGATTTTTTTAATGCTAATGGTGTTTGCAATGTATTGAAATACATATACTTGTTGTGTGGTATGATGTATTTCAATGAACTAAGATACAATTTTGAAAGCAAATCACAACTATGGTTGTATTTATTTATTTCAAATTCTTGATGTATTTCAATGAACTAAGATACAATTTTGAAAGCAAATCACAACAGATAGCAATGATTATTCTCAAAAAAATCAGATGTATTTCAATGAACTAAGATACAATTTTGAAAGCAAATCACAACTAAATAACCATGTTATGAATGTAGGATTATGATGTATTTCAATGAACTAAGATACAATTTTGAAAGCAAATCACAACAGTCCCATGTTTATGCCCAACAAGTTTGATGATGTATTTCAATGAACTAAGATACAATTTTGAAAGCAAATCACAACTTCGCGGCCACCCATCCATAAGATATCTAATGATGTATTTCAATGAACTAAGATACAATTTTGAAAGCAAATCACAACACAAAAGTGTGCAAACAACAGCGGTATGTAGATGTATTTCAATGAACTAAGATACAATTTTGAAAGCAAATCACAACTAAAGTGTATTACTATAAAACATTAAATAAGATGTATTTCAATGAACTAAGATACAATTTTGAAAGCAAATCACAACTTCCAGAGCTGCACACCGTACAATAACAGGATGTATTTCAATGAACTAAGATACAATTTTGAAAGCAAATCACAACAAATCGGGACGGTATTTAAAAAAGCATCCCCATGTATTTCAATGAACTAAGATACAATTTTGAATACAATTTGCAATTGATGGCTCAAGATATATTAAGCAGATAGTCTTGTCGCTAACTTAATAGTACATTGTAAGTATGCGAGTACTCTATTGAAAAATGTATCTATTCCCAAGCGCGTATTGACGATAATTTGTAATGTTCTTATTGTCCGTAAATAGCAGACGCTATAGTAATAGTTCTTTATATACCGATCTCGACTTCTATAGCACATTGTCTATCGCAAATCGGTTTACAGAACCATATAATCCTTCAGCTTAACGCGAAGTATTTTTAAAGATTTTGTTATACGATATTCCACCGTTTTTATAGATATTCCGAGGTTTATAGCGATTTCTGCATTCGTATTTTCTCCAAATCTGCTCATTTCAAAAACTTCTTTGTATTTTTCAGGCAATTCTTTAATAGCGGACTGTATTCTGATTGCCAGTTCTTCTACCATGTAATAATCGGGGTCTTCGAATTGCTCTTTTAATTTTTCATATAATATTGCATGTACTCTTTTTCTATATTGCTCATTCCTGATTGCATTAAAAGTGCGATTTTTGGCAGCAACGAACAGATACGATTTCAGGGACGTTTCGACAGTCAGATATTTCCTTTTCTCCCATATATGCAACATGAGATCTTGAACTAATTCTTCAGCCTCAACGTCAGAAATGAATTGTGAAACATATTCACAAAGAGGTGAATAGAACTTAACAAACATTTCTTTATAAGCCCTAGTATCCCCTTCTAAAATTCCGTTTAGAAGCAATTGTTCATCCATAATATTTAAGGTGCGGGCAAAGGTAATTTTTTCATCAATAATAAGTATATAAAACTTTCAAGAAAAGTAGGGCCATTAAAATTAATAAAAAATTTGATTTGTAGTTTAGGGTGGTGCACAATATATGTGTCGTATATATAGAAACATGTAGTGAATAGGCTTATAAAAAAATGGAATTAAACGAAAAATCATATATTGAGATACCAGATGAGTCGTTGCTCCTTAGATATATTATCGGAGAAGTAACGCAAGAGGAGAATTTATTGGTCAAAGAATGGAGTGGGAAAGACACTGCAAATGAAGAGCTCCTTATTCAGCTGGCACGCATGTATTATGCTCAAAGAACACAACAGCGGATTAAGAATCGTGATACTGAAGCCGCATTTCGAATCGTAAATAATAAAATCAAGAGAAAAGGAAGGCGTTTATTCCTCCAGCGGGTTGGCGTAGCAGCATCTTTGATTATCGGTATTCTAGGTATAGGTTCTTTCTTCTTTCAATATCTAGACTTGCGCGAGAGTTTCCTTCCATCTATGATTACAGTAGAATCGAATGATAACTCCCGTACTCGTCTGGTGCTACCCGATGGAACGGAAGTTTGTCTTAATTCGGGAAGCAGCATCACATATCCGTCCCATTATACCCACGGTGAACGAAATGTTACTCTCTCAGGTGAAGCATATTTTAAAGTGACTCATAATAAAGAGAAACCTTTTGTTGTGAATGCTCTGGATAAGAAGTATAAAGTTAAGGTACTCGGAACAGAGTTCAATATGCAGGCCTATAAAGACGACAATGTTATTCAGACAACACTTATAGCCGGAAGTGTTCAGGTCGATATTCAGGGGAGGAACACGAAGACGGTTTTGTTGCCTTCGCAAAAAGCAATCTACTCTCTACAGAATAACGAATTGGAGGTAGTAAGTGCTAATACGGATAGAGAGACAGACTGGATGTATAGCCGTTTGGTATTCAAGAAAACACCTATGCCGGAGGTACTGGCGCGATTGTCCCGTTTCTATAAAGTGGAGTTCGATGTGAGAAATAAAATCATAGATACTTATACATTTACCGGAACCTTCGAAGACAGACCTTTGTATCAGGTGTTGGATTATATGAAGATATCATCACAAATAGATTATAATATAACTTATCAGAAAGATGAAAAAGGTACTAAGTCTGTCGTGGTATTGAGACGATAGAACGAAAAGAAAATAACTCGGATATCTTTCAAAATCAACGAACCTTAAAATTTAACAGCCTATGAAAAAATAACCAGAAGAAATCTAATAAAAAAACACGGAAACATGTTACCAGCATATTTCCGTGCTAAAAAACAAATCTGAAAAACAATTTATTTTTTACTTAAAGCATAACAAAAATATGAGAAAAATCCATCATCTCCAACAACCTTGGAGATATTGTAACCGTTTCCTCGAGTTACACAAAATTCCTCTTACTATGAAATTATCGTTGACATTACTTATTCTGTCAATTAATGTCTCTTTTGCAGCCCATTCGTATGCTCAACAAGTAACATTATCCCTTGACATCCAAAACAAGAAAGTCGTTGATGTTTTGGACGAAATCGAAAAACAATCGGAATTTCGATTTTACTACAATAATAAACTGGTCGATGTAGATCGTACGGTATCTGTAAAAGTGAAGAAGAAAGCCGTGTTTTCTATTCTGGACGAATTGTTTTCAAATTACAATGTAGAGTACAAAGTAATTGATAAAGATATCATCCTTACTAAAAAAAACAAGGGTGAAAATAAGACCCGCGAAGCACATCAGCAGCAAATGGATATAACGGGTGTAGTGACAGATGCAAATGGAGAAGTATTACCCGGGGTAAGTGTTGTCCTGAAAAATACTACATTCGGTACAATTACCGACACAGATGGCAAGTATACCATAAATGTTCCCGACAGAAATGCTGTTCTGATCTATTCGATGATAGGTTTTCTGAAATATGAAGAGCCTGTGGGCAATAGAAGGTCTATAAATATATCACTGAAAGAAGAAATACGCGAAATGGATGAGGTCGTTGTGATAGGTTACGGTACTGTAAAAAGAGCCAATCTGGGAGGAGCTGTTGCTACAGCCGATTCGAAAGTATTCCAGTCTCGTCCTATTCAAAATGCTGCCTCTGCACTCCAAGGCGAGGTTCCGGGTCTTACTGTGATACGTACAAGCGGGGCCCCCGGAAGTAGTCCGGTTTTGCGTGTACGTGATATCTCGTCTGTCAATGGAGGAGCTCCGTTGGTGTTGATTGATGGCGCAGAAGGAGATTTGGGCACAATAAACCCTGCCGATATCGAGAATATATCTGTTCTCAAAGACGGGACAGCAGCTATCTACGGGGCGCGTGCTGCTGACGGGGTTGTACTGATTACAACAAAAAATGCGAACAAGAACCAAAAATTAAAGGTAACCCTCGATGCATATTACTCGATAAAGAAACCGGCACTGTTGAAAAAACCTGCCAATCTTTATCAGCATGCTGCTATGGCTCTTGAAATAACAGACGGCAGTTTTCCTATAGAATATACCCAAGATGAATTACAACTCATTCTTGAGGGCAGCGATAAAGTTATCCCAGCCGGAACGACTTGGGGACGATGGGGCAATGCATATCCAAAATTCTACAAAGACCAAAATTGGAATGAACATATTATAGGAAATGGCAATATTCAGAATTACAATGTCAGCTTTTCCGGAGGGGGAGATAAATATACATATCTCATTTCTTTGGGCTACCAGAAAGAAGAGGGACTACCTAAATTCGGAATAGATTCGGATAAGCGTTATTTTGTACGTGCAAAATCTAATATAGAAATAGTAAAAAACCTGAACTATGACCTTAATATATCCTACGAGGCTAGTGATAGGGATTACTCTTCCAGTATTAGTCAGGGACAGAATATATGGGAGTTGATATACAAAACTCGCAGTTGGGCACCTGTATACAATCCGGCAGGAAATTTCTATACTTTCGAAGGTTTTGACAATCCGGCACAAGTATTGCAAGATGGGGGAGAGTCTCGTCGAACAACAGGAAACTTTACGTTCAACAACCAATTGCGTTGGCAGGTTATAGACGGGCTAAACCTTACAGGGCGTGCTATAGTTCGCAAGAGCGATGCAGATGAGTATATCGTCCAGAAGATGCTTTACAGCTACAATTGGGAAAATGTAAATCATCGGACGGCAAGAAAGCCCAATAGCGCCGAGCGTAATTATGCCAAAACGTTGTCTAAAAACTTTACATTGTATGGAGAATACAAAAAGACATTTGCTCAAAAACATGATATAGGTATAATGTTCGGAGGGTCTCATGAATCTGCCGACTATGACAAATTCTGGGCAAAGCGTATCAATTTCGATCAGCAGGAACAGATGCCTATCAGCATGGGTAGCCCCGAAGATCAGGATGCAGCTAGTGATGGTAACGCATGGACCATTAACTCTTTCTTCTCGAGGCTTAATTATGGATTCGCTAATAAGTATTTTATCGAAGCTACATTACGTGGTGATGGTTGTTCTCGATTTGCGCCGGGGGAACGTTGGGGATATTTCCCGGGAGTAAATGCAACATGGCGTATAGGTGAAGAATCATTTATAAAGCCGCTAAATGTTTTCGACGACCTCAAATTCAGGGCTTCCTACGGAAAAATGGGAAATCAATCTAATATAGGACCTTATGATTTTATCGAACTAATTAATATCAGCAGAAATTATTATCCGTTCGGCAATGGGGCAAAAGGTCAGATGGCGAATCAGTCGAATCTGGTTTCTACTTCCCGTACATGGGAGACTATCAGGTCTGTAAACATCGGTACAGATTTCAGTTTTCTGAATAACAGACTATACGGGTCTTTCGACTACTTCTGGAAAACCAATGAGAATATGTTGATTTCCATTACTTATCCTTCCATTTTGGGGATTGCAGCTCCTTCTACGAACAGTGGAGAACTGAAAATTCACGGTTGGGAAATTATATTAGGATGGAGAGACCAGATCAGTGATTTCAAATATTCGGTAAGAGCGAGTTTAAGTGATGCTCAGAATGAAATAGCCAAAAGAATCGGGAACTCTATAATAGGATATGGAAATAACAGGACGCCTGTAGGCTATCCAATGGATTCTTATTTCGGATATGTATTTGATGGTATTATCCAAAATGAACAGGAACTTGCCGAATACAAGTCTCGTTTCCCTAATAGCGGAACCGTACAGGATAAAAGGATACAAGTAGGAGATGCCAAGTATAAAGATCTGAACGGCGATGGTAATCTGACTGAATATGCTGATGGCGATGGCGACCTTGTTTATTTAGGGAATACTAATCCCCGGTACAACTTCGGATTCAATATCAATGCTGAATATAAAGGCTTCGACTTAGGTGCATTCTTTCAGGGAGTAGGCAAGCGCACGATGTTCCTCGAAGGAGATGCCAGTAAACCGTTTAATGCACCATGGTATCAGTCGGCAGAATACTGGTATGGAAAAACATGGACGCCTGAAAGAACCGATGCCAAGTACCCGGCTATATCAAACGATGGTACCAGAAAAAATTATAACTATTATATCTCTACAAATACCAAGCATAATGTAGGATATATCAGGTTGAAGAACTTGCAGGTCGGCTATACTATCCCTAAAAAGTATACACTGAAAGCGAAACTGGAGAAAGTAAGGATATACTTCAGCGGTGAAGACCTCTTTGAAATACACAATGCACCCGGCGGATGGGACCCTGAAGATGGAGGTAGTTTTGTGAGTTATCCGTTTGCTCGCAATTACTCGTTAGGTGTTAATATCGTTTTCTAATTTTGCTAAAGTACATAATCATGAAAAAATATATATCAACAATTTCCGCGCTCATTGCTATTTTAGTGGCAATGTCAAGTTGCCAGGATATGGATTTGCTTCCGAAAGAAAACCTAAGCGATCCTCAGTTTTGGAAAACCCCGGCCGATTATAAAAAAGCGGCAAATCTCTTGTATGACAGGATGGAAAGTTTTAATACAAGCGACAGTGAAAGTGATATTGCTTACGGCGAAGGTGCAAATAATGTAAGTAATGGAACATATATCGCAAATTCTTCGGATGGAAATTGGAATGACCGATTTACTGATATCCGTAATTGTAATAAAATTATAGAGAAAAGTGAAGCCTACGAGGGCAATCCTTCCGAAATAGAACATTATGTAGCCGAAGCCCGTTTTTTCAGGGCCTATACTTATTGGCGTTTGATGAAGAGATTCGCTGACGTGCCTGTCATTACTAAAACTTTAAATGTGGATTCCCCTGAATTATTTGCTCATAGAGATTCTCAGGACAAAGTAGAGGATTTTATACTTTCGGAACTGGAAGCAATCTATACTAAACTGCCAAAACAGAGTGAGCTTGCAGCCGATGATAAAGGGCGTGTAACACAGGGCGCAGCCTTAGCTCTGAAAGCGAGAGTCGCATTATTCTCCGGAACATGGGCCAAATATCATAAGCATCGGACAGATTATAAAGAACTGTTGGAACAGGCGGTAACTGCAGCTGAAAAAGTAAGGGCAAGTGGAGAATACTCCTTATATGAAGGCTCAGGTGCCGAGAGCTATCGTTATCTGTTTATAGAAAAAGGAGACGATGCGCCGGAAGCGATTCTTTCCAACCGCTACTTTAAAGATATACGTATGCACTCGCAGGCGCACGGTGTTTATTGGGGGCAGAGGGGTACTCCGACCAAAAAGCTGGCCGAGATGTATCTGTGCAAAAGTACGGGCTTACCTATAACCGCCTCCGGATCAGGATTTGAAGGATATAAACAAATGGCTGATGAGTTTAAAAATCGTGACCCCCGTATGACTCAGACGTTCTTGATACCGGGGACAACATTCTTGAGCCCGCAGGATGGTCAGTTGGTCAGTGCTCCGGGTTTTGAGACCCGTCCGAATACGAAGACAGGATATAAGCTATGGAAGTTTATGGGAGAAGAAAGAACCGGAGTAAACGATTCGTATTATGATTATCATATCATCCGTTATGCGGAAGTATTACTTATCTTGGCAGAAGCCACATTCGAAAAAGATGATAAAATAAGTAATGAAGTCCTGAATAATACGATCAATGTAGTCCGCTCGCGAAAGGGAGTAGAGATGCCTGTCCTTACAAATGAATTTGTACAGGTAAATGGACTGGATATGCGGACTGAAATACGCAGAGAGCGTACGATAGAGCTTGCATTCGAAGGATTTAGACGAGATGATCTCAGACGTTGGAAAACGGCGGAAACTGAATTGGTCGGAGCTCTGAAAGGTTTCAGGTATAAAGATAGTGAGTATGCAGAATTGAAGGTACTGGATGATGAAAGTGCAAAGAAGCTAGATGAGAATGGTTTCTATATTGTAGAACCTGAGACAAACCGTAAGTTTATAGCACCTAAAAATTATTATTATTCTCTGCCTTTGGATGAAACAAAACTCAATCCGAATTTATTACCAAATAATCCGGGGTGGTAGAATATATTAACGGTTATAAGATGACAAAGAAAAGTTTATTTTTAATTCTATTAACCTTTACTTCAGTTTGGTGTGGCTCTCTCTCTTCCCTAAAAGGACAGAGTAAGGGGGAGCCGACACCGGCTGTACTGATGGGAAATCGTTTCCTCACCCTGAATACAATAATCCGAGTAAATCAGATTGAGGTAAGCAGAGACAGAAACGAAGGACTGGACGAACGTTCGGAGCATACCCCTGAGCGTATAATCGCATTCCGGGAAGCCGTATCTTCTGAGTTTCCGGGTGCAAGGATAACATGGGCATTCAGTTGGTTGGCATTGCATGACGAAACCGAAAATTATAAGAAGATTCGTGAACTGGTAGTCGGATATCACCTTAAGTATGGTGACGATATTACATTCATACCTGGTGCATACTTTGCCAATGCTTATAATACTCGCGAACAGGTAAATAAAGACTTGCACGATGGACTGGCTAAGGTGAGTGAAATAGTCGGAAACGGATTCCGCCCCAAAAGTGTTGTCGCCGGCTTCCTGTCTGCCGAAAATCAACAATTCTTAGCTGAAAAAGAGGAAATACATGTATGTCAAGGCAATATATGGAGCCAATTTTCTAT